>Ga0116227_10002898_pt1 | contig 38583 bp, 18 predicted proteins | sample S1TSphgellanicum_FD_89693 | JGI IMG/M metagenome (GOLD analysis project Ga0116227, IMG submission 89693) | Host-associated microbial communities from peat moss isolated from Minnesota, USA - S1T2_Fb - Sphagnum magellanicum MG | ecosystem: Host-associated > Plants > Peat moss > Unclassified...
CCCCCCCCCCCCCCCCCCCCCCCCCCCCGCCCAAAATGTTTTTGCGAGCATTTTGTTTTTCAAAATGGGCTGCACTATTTTTCTTTTTCCTGTGATACACAATGGGTACCCTACAAGTACCTAAGAGGTATAATGTGAATAAATAAATAAATAAGACGAAAATCCCTTGATTTTTACACCGTTCAGCCAAGGTGTTCCTGAAATAATGCGCCCTTGACCAGTGGAGTGCCCATTATTTCTTTGGGGAACATCCCAGCCCTGGGGCATTACAATGCATGTAAAAGACCTAGCTAGACTATTTTTTAGTGTACTCAGTCGGAGTGTCCTTCTTTTTTGTGGCGAAATTTCGCAACTTGGCAAAAAAAATTTCAGAAAATGAAAAACCAACACGTAAAAATTGTGATTTATAGGGATAATTTTCGCCATTTTTTGAAATAAAAAAAATTAAATTTGCCACATCCAAACCTAGGCACTTTACAAAATACTACAGCCCACCTAGGACAGTTACAATTTAATGCTAACTAATGCAGGGGTTTCTTGCCAGTGGACCTACTTAAGGAATTTGGAAGAAAAAAAAACCCTGCGAGTCCTCCTTGTCCATATGGGCTTGGCTGTCTTTCATTAACTATTCGGAAAGACCTAGGGTAGACTAGCTCGTAACCAAACAGTTTAGCGCTCAGGGCAGGCCGGATCCAAGAGGACGGCTCTGTTGTTTCTGGTGTCCAAACAAAACTTGAACCCCTCTTCTTGGGGCATCTGACACTAGCAATCATCAAAAACAGATTAGAAATGAGAAAGTCACAGGCCCCCAAAGTAAAGGGGGTCAAAACTCAAAAAAAAAAAACCACCATTCTACAAAGATAAAGTTCACCCTCGTTTTTGGTTTATAGGGCATAAAAATTCCATCCGATTCCTCCATGGGCTTTGCAATTTTCGTAAAGTTCACCCACGATTTCCGGTTAGAGGGAGTAAAAATTATGTCTGATTCCTGGGTGAGTGTTACAATTGTCGTAAAGATTACCTACATTTCTGGTTACAAGGCATAATAAGTCGTCTGATTCCCATGTGAACTTTACAAATTTAGTAAAGTGCACCTTCGTTTGAGTTTCTACTGTTTTTCTAAGCAAGTAGCTGTGGTCTTTTCCATGCATGTTAAAGCCCTTGGGATGGGGTATATTATCGGAATGGGGCCACACACAGTTCTCACCCTTATTCCACCCAATCTAATATATTAATTCGCTTAGTCCGTCTGTGACACGGCGTTCTGCACACAGACATACTAAGTCCCCACAGTGGAATTGTCTGCTATGGCGACAATTCCAGTGTTGTTTTGGAAACACACATAGGTAAGGTGAAAACCAGTGTAAGGTAAACTGGCTTATCACCGATTGTCTGCCTATGATCGAATGCTTTGGCAAATCTTTCTCAATTCTTCTCCATTTTGAATGATTTAAAATGTTATAAGAACACCTTCTCAAGCTTTACAAATGATCTTGGAAATGCAAAGCGAAAGGACCAGCCAATAAAGAGCTGTGAAGAAAATACGTTTTTTCGAATTGCAGACTGTGTTTCTTTTCACTTTTTTTTCATTTTTCTTCGTTTTGACCCTTTCTCTTTTCAAACCTCATAAATTTTTTATTTCTTATTCATTTTAAATGATTTAAAGTGTTATAGAAGTGTCACCTGAAGTTCTACAAATTATTTTTGAACTCTAATTGCAACAGAATAACCTTTAAAAAAATTTGTGAGTGTTTGAGGATTGGTCTTTGTAGCATTTGGTGGTTTTTCTTTTTTAGGTTTTGATTTTTTAAATTTATGGAGGACTGTAACTTTTTCAATTCTATTTCGTTTTAGACAATTTTTAATACACCAAATGCACCAATAGGAACAATTCAAATTTTGTTTGAACACCAAAAACAATCCAAGCCTTTCCCTTGAATCTGGCCTGCCCCGAGCGCTTAAATGTTTGATCAGTGACCAGTTTACCCTAGTGTGCCTAATTTGAATTTATTAAGAACCACCAGTTCTGATTCTTTGGGACAAAATCGGAATCAAAGATCCCCCCCGGGGGGGGAGGGGGGGGGGTTGGATGATGACTATTTCCAAACCCTTAAAGAACTAATGGTTCTTGTGAAAGAACTCGGCAATTAGCTGGCTTTTATGGGGTTGGTCATTTGGAAATTTTCAAAATTATGAGGATTGTGGTTACATATTAGAGTTATCCCTAAAGTCTTGCAATTAGGGGGGGGCAGAACGGTCAGTTTCAGCATAATAGGCCATTAAATGTCCAACTGGGATGAAAATTTTACAAAATGAAATAATTTTGGTGATAAACTGAGTTTCATCCTGTCTAACCTTTTTCCTGACCGCCTCCACTGCTGCTACATATATTTTCCCTATACAACGTCTATAATTACTCTCGAACTTTGTGCATTAAATGCTGAGTTTCAGCATTTCATACTGAGATTTAATAAAATTTCCTTACTTTGCTGATACAGTAGAACCTCTATAATTTTATCACCTAAGGACCGGTAGCCAGTGATAAAGTTTGAGAGGTTATAAGTTATGGGAGAGGTTCGGAACTGTGAGGCGCAGGGTTCAAAAAGTTGCAGGCTGCTCTTTTTCTCATTTTCTTTGCATTTTTTATCATCAAGGTAACCCGTCTTTGGCAGAGAAAGAGGTGAAAAAATTTGAAGTCCAGCACAAAAGGACAGCTATCCTGCTTTTGTTGACTCAATTGTGAAGATGAATGACAGAGTACGCCATCTCCACCAGAATAGTCTTAAACAAAGGCCTATCACTAGTTATTTCCACCATAACTAATCGAGAAATAAACAAATTATAAAATTATAAAATTGTCGGGAAAGAGGAAAAGTGATAAGTTATAAGAATATAAAATTTTTGCCTGGTCCCATTGATGGACCGGGCCGGAATGATAAAATTTGAGAGGTTATAAAATTTGGGGGGATCAGTTTATAGAGGTTCTACTGTACCACTGAAAGAGGGTATAGAAGGTGAAAGCAGGCCCAAAGACAGGGTAAAAGAGGGTGACCTATGGAGCTTCTCAATCTTCATTGTGTAGATGGCCATAATCTTCTTTGTTAAATTGGTGAATAAGGTCCTGTTGGGTGTGGGGTTTGTGAACTTATGTGTTAAAGAATTTACTTTTTGTGGTAGTTGCTGATGTAATGTTCTTGTTCAAATGTTCCCCTTCCAAATGTTCTGTTCAAGAGATTTGGGATTGGGTGTTCTCTTTTTTTTAATGTGGGTCTAGGAAATTCATCCTTAATTGGGCTTTTGCAGTCTGTTGTTATTGAGAAAGGCTTCGGATGGCCAGTTGTGCTCATGGGAGTGAGATCAAAGTGATTTGACCCCAAGAGACCTATAGATTTTATTATTAGGTTATTTCTTAACTAGTTGGAATAGTTGCAGATTTTTGCTTGTGGACATTGTATCACCCGATGAAGGTATATGCTATCAAATGCATGTGGATGTTACTCTACGTTGAATTGATGTATAGGGCTTCTATGTATGTGCCCTAGTTTTTGGTTACACTTGGATGTTGCAGCTTCTAGAAATGCGTAGCTATGGAGGTTTCAACTAAGGTGGTTGCCATTTTCACCACTTTTGGCTACTAGCAAGAAAGAACACCATCAACTATGTTTGTTCAATGATCACTAACTTTAATCATACAACCTAATTTAACTACATGTGTGAACATTGACAAATTAAAGCTAACAATCATAGGCCAAATAATGGGATCGAGTATCATGTTACATGCTGTTTTGTTGGCGAGGCCCTACCATTGCAACAATCATAACCCTAAGTGTGAATAGACCATAAATAGGCATAATTTCCCTCCCACCCTTGAGGAGTAAGCAGAACATCCCTCCCAATTTCTAGGAGGGAAAGTCATGGATGTAAGGTGCCCTCCACATACATTACAAAGTTTCTTTGAGTGCTTTAAGTCTCCCAGTCTACTTATATTCAAGTTCATCATAAAAATTGGTCCCTTGGTATACATTGGATGAAGTGCATAGGTGAAATGCATTCTCAAAATGTGGGGCCAGACTTGGGTATGGCCAAGTTCTCATCCCCTTCTTTTGGGAATGACCTGACTACGGGGTTTTATCCTTACATATATATAAAGCATTTTGAAAAGATAGGCTTTGCGTGTTTGGAGTGGGTTGATATCAGGAAACTCCTTGCATTGCAGGTTCATAGAACCTGCTGAATAAGTGTTACTCACTCTCTAGGCAGGCAAAGTGGGTCCTTAATAATGTCCTCAATTTTTTTCAAAATGAATTCTACAAGGTAAGGGACCCTTGTAGGTGTGTATCACAGCTTCTCACCAGTGTTGGGTGAGCATGCAGTTTGGTCAGTTAGAATCATCAGTTCGAGTTTCTATTAGCAAAAAAACAAACTAGAATTGGGTCTGATTTTCAGAATCAATTTTGGAATAGGAAAAGTATAAAATTTGGAACTGGGGTTCTTAGTTCCATTTATGTTTTGGGAACCAGAGCTAAAAACCAACAAGTTTGAATTTTTTTCTCAGGAAAAAATAATAATCAGGGGCTAACCAGAAGGTACAACAACTAACCACTGGTTGTAGTCCAGGTTACTCAGAACTGGGTCTAATTTTCAAAACAGGATCCAAAACCAGAATCAAATTTTTTTTGAGGCTTGATATTAGATTTATCCTACGCATTATTTGTTGCCCACTTTCGGGTGAATAAAGGTGCATTCACACCTAATGTTAAGTCAGTGTTAAGTAAAAATCTAGGTGGCATCTTAGGTGGCAGCCAATGTTAAATAGGTGATTGTTCAATATTAAGTGAAATGTTAACTTCAGATAAAATCTTCATGATAAATAGGTTTAGGACCTAAATGACTAACTTAGTGTTAGGGGGACTTAATACGTGAGTCCTTAACACCAAGTGTGAATGCACCTTAAAGTAAACATTGCACACATAAGTGCAAGCTTCAATGAGCTTTTCTAGGATGTGATTTTCATTTTTTCATGGCTTGTAATAAGTGGGATTGCACGTTCATTGTTGGAGTTCATTATTTTTAAGGTAAGGAAGTTGTTGACACATGCAATGAAAGGGTTAAAGAACAGGCTAAGTCATAATAGGCCTATGATCTTTCCTGGAATTGACTCACAGAGTTGCTCTTTGCAACTGTTGAAGTTCCCCATTTTTTGGATCTTTCTGGATTGTAAAGTCTGTCAAGAAATTTTCTGTTATAAATGTTATAAATTTAATAGCTATGTTAAATGTAATTTTTCCTCCTCATGTTTTGTTTAGGAGCGGGTTCTTAGTTCTTACTGGTGTTGGGTGTGTATATGGTTTTAAACATGTCCTCCATGTGTAAGTGTAACTTCTCAATCGCGCTCGTGTAAATATTAGTGTAAACATATAACCTTGAACATGTATGTGTAAAATCATGTAAATCCATTTTAAACTGTGTAAAATTGTATAACTATATGGAATTCACATTCATTCATTGTGTAAAGAAGTGCAAATCTATGTAAATTTTATTGAAAATGAAAAATTGGTACAAAATTATTCCTAGTGAAGAAGATAGGGTCCTGGAAACTTTTGACAAGGTCTGAAGTCCAGATCATGCTATTTGTGTGTGTGATGGCAGACAGGTGAGATGGTGTTCCCAACCACCTTGGTCAGATATACTGGTAGGTTGTGGGGTTTGGGCTGGCCTGGTTGGGGCCCCTCCCCTCGGTCTTCCTTCTTGGTGTTCTGTTTCTTCCTGCAATGGATTCTCTCCATTTGTTTTCCCCAAAAAAAAGAAAAAAACAGAGAAAAAATGTTAACATGGATGCCAATGAACATAGCATTCTCAAAACTTCAAAATTATTTTGAGTGATGGGCTAATCAAAGTGTCCCATTGTTGAGGGGAAAAAAAACTTTGGGATGCCCATGACCAATTAATATGAATCACAATAAGAACCCGAGCTTTTGTGAAAAGCCCAAGCCAAAGCTATTGATGAACAAAGTTAAAAATGAAATTTCAACGGAACCATAAGGTGGGACAACATGCACTCAAAATGTGCACCCAAAATATTCCTCAGTAGCACCATAGTTAGTTTTTATCCTTTGCCCAAAAGTGTGGGCTTGTATTATATATTTATATGGTGAAGTATGTATGCACTATGTTAATGTGGGGAACAAATAATGCGAGGGAACAATACAAGTATCAAACCAAAATTGTGAAGGGCCAACCAAAGTGGCCCATTAAAAAAAATTGAATTTTCAGATGTACCCACACTGGGATGCACCCACAACTAATCAATGAGAATTGCAAATAGTTTAAAGTCATTAAAGTCAAAGACTTGTAAAGCTTTATTAAGAAACACACCTTAAATTAGGGAAATGTACAAATGACTAATATAAAGAAAAAGGGAGAAGTGACAGGATGTCCAGCTGTCTCAAAATAGCTGTGAAAATCTCTCCATGTCCAAAATGAACCGCCTATGGAAGGTCGGTCATATTTATATGTCAAAAATTGACGGCTTGCAATAAATCAGTTGTGGTGATGGGATGTGTGTTTTGAAGGGGTGGAAGTTGAGAAGTAGTTAAGCCTATGTCTATCGTTCGATTTAAGATGGAAGATGTTTGCATCCTTTGTAATCTGATTGAAACATTTTGATGAAGAAAAATGACCAAGGTAGAAAGATGAGAACCTTCTATCCCCTTCAAGCTCCAAATGGCATTGGCATAGTCGTGTAAAAACACATCGGCATGTTTTGTAAGCAATCAAATATTTCAATTGCTAAGGGGAGGAATTGATTAGTGGGGTGTTGGTTGCAATAACTCCTTTCCTTGGTTTGAGTTGCATTAGAGGCAACAAATCCTTGAGTTTCGCAAGATCAGGGAAATATATCCACTTCCGTTGGGTTAGTAATGACAACATCTACTAAGGTGCGAATGCCATTTTTGGTAAGCACAATGTTGAATCATCAACAAGAGGAATTGAATGTGGTGAAGGAAACACATGTAATTGTTCTCGTCCCACATGGAAACTAGCATCTTGCGCAATGGTGACAAAGGTGTCCCGAATTACATCATGCGTTTTAATGCGTTTGACGCCATGAACACAATGTAAGAGGTGGATATTCATAAGGTCAATGGGATGTGTGCACACACAATGAGGGATGCCTACAATTGAGGGATGGGGTAGTCTAAGTCGTGTACAAAGTGTTGTGCAAAAAATTAGGGAAAATAATTAAAAGGTTGGGGAGAATGGTCAAATTGTAAGCCAAACATCTACTCCTAAGCATGAAAAAAATTGGGCACAATGGGCCTTAAATGTCGTGTCAGAGAACATGCTAAAAAAGGTATGATGATGCAAATGTTCCAAGATGGAATCTTGAAATTGAACCATGTGTTGCTTAATGAATTGTTCAAATAAAAGAAAACACACATGGGGTGGGGGTGGTAGAAGATCACATGTTGTTTTGAGGTGTTGTTAAAAAGGTAATGTGTTGTTGTCGATTCGTGCTAAGGCTTCAAAAAAGAGGAAAAAACATTGATCAACCATCGACCTAACAACTATGACTAAAACAACAAGGGTTTAATTCCCTAAATAGGCCATTGGGGTGATGGTGGATGTCAATATGAATTTAACACCACCAGAGATTATTGGGAAGAAAGCTTGTTTACGAGTTATAAGCCTTTTTGGGCTATCAAAATATCTTAGGCCCAAAAGGCATCCAAACCTTTTATGGAATGAGGAGTTAAAAGAAATAAAGGATTTTATGAAGGTGGAAGATGGAGGTGTGCATCATAAAAGATACAATGGATGTTGCATGAAACAACAATTTAAGATTCCAAAGGCCACCTAAACATCACCCATTTTAGGGAAAAGGTCCACATGTCAAACATCCTCTTGTAGGGCATTTTTAATGAATGATGATGTGAAAGTTAAGGTGCCCAACAAAACCCCCAAGACTCTAATTCCTTCAAATGGGGTGGTAAACCAGGATGGGGTGTTGAAATCTAGTGGCAGGCTAAAGGGTGACCATGTAATGCATTTTTGAAGTTGGATAGAAAAACCTATCGCACAAAGTTCAATCTAGAAATGTTCATAGGCAAATGATACAATTGAAAAATGACTTATGATGTGAATTTCATTTACAATGGATGCAAATAGACAAGAAGGGAAATGACTAACTATAAAACGTAAAGCCCTAAAATGGGCTAAAGTGAATAGTGCCCCCCTCGCCCCCAAGGGATCACCTTGATGAGTCCTAATGGCAAATGGGATGATTGTGACATCACCTTCACAATTACAATGATTTTAAAACAAAGGAAACTTGAATGCATAGAACAAAACAAACGAATTGTATGATGTCCCCACTTACTACACGAAGTTCTTGAAATGACCCCTCTTGACATTGAATTAAAAACATTTGCCGTGTCCAATTGAAGAACAACCTAGTTGATATGAAGGTCTAGAGTACACCTAATGTCGTGGATTATTGTTTCACAACCACTTTTAATTATAATTTCAAATTGGTGTGCGAAAAAATGTGTTGCAAAAACTTCACAAAATTGAAAACATAAAGCATAGCTTATGAGTCAACACAATTCTTCCCCCATTGCAATGGGATGAAGGTATACAATATATATAAACTTACATTTATCTTATCAAAAACATTTACACAAAACTATGTAAATGTAATTGAAATTTTTTTACACTTTCACATGTAAATGTAAACAAATTATTTGCACACATGAGTAGGGTAAGTGTAAATCACATGTTTTTTTTGTAGAGGGTATGTGTGTATTTACATTTACCTTCCCAACATTAATTCTTAGGTTTTTAATGTTTTTGTAATGTTTTTCCATTTTTTAACATCTAGTCATTTTAAAGATCATTTTATGTTTGGTAATACCATGGGACAAGGTTATTATAAAAACACTTTTCATCACCCCCTTGTGTAGGACCTGAGTCTAATAATCTCTTTGTCCTAGGGTGTTACCCTACGCTGATTTTCTTTGGGTTGGTTATTTTGTCCCCTTTACATTATAGCGTGAAAGAAAATTTATGATTGGAGGAAAGTGATTGTCAAGATATAAATTCATTTTACATAAAACTTGAAAGCCTAATGGTGCATTCACACTTAATGTCAACTCACTATTAAATGAAAATCTAATGGCATCCTTGATGGCACCCAATGTTAAATGGGTGATGGCTTAATGTTAAGTGAATGGTAGCTTAACAACAAATGTTCATGGCAAGTAGGTCTAAGGCCTAAATGACTAGCATGGTGTTAAGGTACTCAACACTAATGTCCCTAACACCAAGTATGAATGCACCTCAAGGGACCAAAAAAATGGAGGTGGATGAAAACTTGATATAGGACCCTTATGTGGCAGCTTATGAGTAATGTTTCATGATCTAACACATTTCACACTAGGCCACCTCACATATGGGCATTGTGTGAAATCATGGTGTAGGTGGGCCTGACATGAAGTCCATTACACCATGAGCCCAAAAAAACTTGATTGATCTAAACTCTTTTAACTTTTTTGACTTTGTTGGCCTTGCCTACCAAGGCAAGGATATTGTGTTAAGATTCATTATAGAGTATAGTAGCTTAAGGGATTTTGGCCCCTAGGTAATAATAGGACTATTTTTATATGAGGATATTTGAAATATGATATTTTGGCTTGTGTTGAAACTTTAGATTAGTTATAGAGTTATAATATCTTGAAGTATTTTGGTTTATTTTAGAGGATTTTTTGAAGATTATATTTTTGCATCGTGAAATATTTGAGTTTTCATAATTCTTCTTTTGATTTAAGATACTTTTTAATGTAAATGGCAAGGCCACAGTGTGACACAACCCTTGTTAAAATATTCACTGATAGTTTTACCCTTTCTATTAGCCTAGGCCAAAGAGGCAAAGAACATAAGTCTGCAAAAAAGAACGCATACTTCCAAGAAGGTGAGATAGCACACACCAAGGGCCCAGGTTTTTATTCTTTTAGGGAGGGTTGGGGTGTTGGATTTTTGTTGTTCATATTTTGTTTTCACTGTATTCTCAATATGTTCCCAAAGTTCCCAATATGTTTCCAATAGCTCCTCATTTTATCCCATATTCTTTGTTGTAAGTTCTACTCTTGAAAACCCTTATATGTAGCTCAAACAAGGAGGTTTCATTACATTTATTTTAGGACTGTGCTAAGCTTGATTTATTTTACAAAAATTTGATGAATGAAATAAAGATGCCCATCATATTAAAAAAATAAAAAATAAAAACTTTGGGGGTTCTTGCTACCAATTAATATGAGTGATGATATACTACTGTGTTAATGCACCTTAGTAAAGTCTTTTATCACTCTATACCACACTTTGCAACCTCTGCCCAGTGCTTAACACTTAAAATGATTTCATGGGACAGCCTTTCTTGAGTTTTGAGGCCTCTCAGTATTTCCATGGTTGTGGTGGTTCCTCACCATAGCGTAAAGGCGGCCTAAGAGTGGGTGGGCTGCAAGTCTTGTCAAGTTCACAATTTGTATCGTACGAAAGTGAAAGATTTTGGAGTTGAGACTGAATTTTTGGGAAGTTCCCTTTTGGTTTTTGGTGGGTGGGATATTTCTTGACACTGGGTAACAGTGTTTTTTTTGGGCGGTTTATCGTCAGGTTGTGACAAACGAATAGGGCATGCAAAATGGCCTTTCGTTTTTCTGTTTTAAAAAAAACAAAGAGCCCGAAAACCCCCTTGGCCTTACACATGTTTGCCAGTTCTGCCCCCTCAAAAAAGGTGTCATCACCTGTCTTTGCGATTGAAAAGCCTTAAAATTTGCCAATGGCACATAAGGAAAAGCCATGTATTGTCATCAGTCGACAACCACTTTGTCCAAAATCACAATGCTTTGTGATGCTTCATGATTCACCAAATAACTTAAATAGTTTTGATCATTTTCACCTACATAACAAGTTCTGGCCTCCTAATATTTATAATGTGCATTAAGGTTCTATAGATTGTGTTTAAGTTATTTTGGTGACAATTTGCAATGGTTAATGGTGCTTAAGCTTAATGTGAGTGGTGGTGAATCAAGATGGCTCTTATTTGAAGTTTCCACATAGTTGAACTTCAGACTTCATGCCACAACGTTCAATGTAGCCGCCTCAAGCTAGAGAGCCCAAGAACTTGCAACTCGAATCTCAAGCTAGTTGTGGAGATGACGAACAAATGTTGCTACTATGAGAGCCTTGAAATTGATATAATACATAGCTTCTTCAAGTTTTTCATTCTGCAAGCATTGTGTGTTGAACTACATCTTGATGTATTTGTCTTGTTTTTTATGTGCTTTATTGTTTTCCAAAGCTCCAAAGTCCAACCTCCCAGTCACATTGCAATATTTTGGATTTCTCTTGAGTCTTAGAGTTTTGATCTTTTGTGTTTTTCCTTTGCAGTAGAAGATTGAAATCATGGTTCCCATATTGCCATTGGATGTCAAGTTTAAATTATTCATCATAGGTTCAGGTTATAACATCTTGATTCCCCTTATGATTCCTACTTCGAGTGTCTTGATGCACATTAACATTAAATTTTTTTTCTCCATCTTTTGATCCAATTGAACTTGGTAGTTCCAATTGAATTGAACCCTTTTTCAAGAAACTTAGAAAGTCATACGATAAGTTTAGGGTTTCCAAGACACATGCACTGCACGATTTCCTTGGGCTCTGTTATTTTTGGGACTAGATGGTTTGGTGTTTTAGGCGAAGTGTGTTGCCTATTTTATAGTTGAAAAGAAGGATAAGCTTCTTTCACCTAAGTTGGATACTCTCCTAAAACACATTGGCCTCCACAAGGTAGTTGTTACCACAATTGATGTTGTTGTCAATGAGTGGTTTTACTACAAATATGCATCCCATAACAAGAACGAGAGGATTAACACAAGGAGACGAAATGAATTAGTCCTTAGCTTGGTTCAGTCTAAAGCTCATGCAAGTTCATTGAAATAAAAACTGATCCAATTTGCTAATATATTTCATTCATTAAGTGATGGTCGACCATGATAAAATTTGAAATGCTTAAATATTTTTATGGTTTGTTAAGGTTGAAGAAAAACCTAAGAAAATATTGGATTGACATTACTGGGTGGTGAAGGGCAAATGGTATATACATGTTGTCATGTTGGAAAACACGAAAATTGTTGTGTAAGAATCTAGGTTTTTTGCTTTGAGTGTAAATGAAGTGACAACCATTGACAACCAACAATGGATTAATGTGTACATATACGTGATAAAAAAGTGAGTTTGAATTCCAATTTTGTTGACCTTTAAGGGTGTTGAGATGGGTGCTACAACTAATAACCTCACTACCATCATTTTGCGAAATTTGACCAAGTTCAGAAGTTTAATTGAAGAACAACTTGTCTCATAGTAGGTATGTTTTGGTTGTGATGGCAATTGTGTGTTCCAAGGCATCACACATGTGTGGCTATTCAAGTAAAGGAAAACACATCTTCTTACTTCATCAATGTGCACTACATGGCACATCGAACTCATTAACATGTTCTCCCTTTAAAATGTGTTATGTCGGAATACAAATCTTTCATTGTCAAGATGGATCTGGATTTAGTGAAGAGCAAAGTAGCTTAAGACAACTGGGTTTTATTTAGTGACTTTGAATTGATTTTTGGTTTGCACTACTTTTTGCCCATGTTGGAGGTGGTGCATACTTTGATCAAGTTTGCATAAGATGAAGATGTTTTCATTGTTGAATTTGTGGATGTTGTCAAATTTGCAAAAGTCAAATTATTTAAATTGTACATGAATCCATATTCATGTTTTGAAGATTTTATTTTTGATGCATTCAAGTTTTTGATGAACCACTCAAATGAATATTTTGCCTTTAGGGTGGTGGTTTGATCCTTCACATCTAGCTGAAATTCATGGAATGAAGATTAGTGACAAAACTTATGGCATGCATACTCAAACTACTATAGGTTTTTGTAATCCATTTTGTTGGGAGGATGTAACTACAGTGGCGGCCAAGGTCTAAATTGCATGCACAAACATAGCCACAACTTTGGTTTCAAAGTTCTAACATAAATTTCCAAATCATGAAACCATGAATGCGATGGGGTCAAAGCAAAATAAGGTAAATTTTTCCACTTCAACCATGTGTCATTCATATTACTACCATAAAGTAACATCAAATTAGGTGAAAATATGTGTCAAGTAACAATAATTTTCTCTATTACAATTTATAGAAATCTAATTTTGAACAAATTAATTTTTTAAAAAGTAGATAAAAAATACATTTGAAATTGATTGAAAAGATGTGTTATTTTTTGGTTACAAGAATTAATGAAATTGATATGTAGTAAGTTAGGAGATGAAGATCAACATATGTTTCAAAGCATCATTAACAAAAATTTATTTCCTTTATGTAAAAACCTATTTGACACCTATTTGAAACCCACATTGAAAAGTAGACGTCAAAAACTACTTGAATTTTGAAAAACCTATTTCAAACCTATTTTTATAATTTGAAATATGAAAATCAATGCACATGAGTGTAAAAATATTTTTTCTAATCATTGAAATGAAAACATTCAATGTTCCACAATTTTATAATGGGTTTTGTTGTTATTTTAAATTTACTTGATCTAGTTTTGACAAGGTAATCAAGTTGTTCACTTTATCTTGCTTACATATAATGGGAATGGTGTATCCCCAATATTGATTGAACAAGGAAAATTATGATGCTTCTTTTTTTAATCCACTTAGCTTTGATTAAATCTACTTTCTGCACTGGTAGAAAAACCAAACTTGGAGGTTTCATTCCCCCATTGTTGGATTCTTAAAAGATTGATGTGTAGTCTTCTTTTTTCCAACTAACCATGATTCACAATGTTGAACCATTGACATTTGATAAAATTTGGTCAACTTTCATTTTTGTATTATGTTTGAAGCACATAATTGGATCATTACCAAATTCATAACATGTTTTCATTTTTGTTCTTTCTTACCTTTTGTGCATATAATTCCCACATAATATTTACATAATTGTGAGAAATCACTTAAATTCATTCAATTAAAAATCTATGAAACAAAAAAAAGAAGAAAAAGATTGAGGACCATGCATAATATCAAGATATGGTTGTTTCCACATGCTAAATACAAAAGCATGTTTCCATTCTCATAGTACTCCTTTGTTAACAATTTATTGGACAATGTCCATACTTAGGGGGGACATTAGAAAATAAAAGCAAACAATACATGAGTAAAAATATAGGGTGCAATACATTAGTTGTTGGGGAAAAAATGTAAGTTAATTAGTTAAAAAATAGGGTGCATTTTATTCAAATAATTAAATTAATTATAATATAGGTTATGTAGTAATTTAAAATAATAGATTATAATTAATATATTGTGGCTTTAATATGTATATATTAAAAAAATAGATAGCAATAGGGTGATAAAAAGTAGGTTAGACAATTATCTAATACCCCAAAATGGTTGTTTGATGCATGTAGATCCAAAACTTTACACTAATTGTGCCCCTTGAGTGTCCATATCCACATGAAGCCTAATTAAACAACACATGTTCATATATCAATGACATGTCATGTTGAAATATATAATTTTTCGCTAAAGAATAATAATGATATGGTGTAATCTGTAACATGCAATAAATCTTCCAAAAAATAAATTTCAAATGTTTTAAAAGTGTGAGACACTAATTTATTCTTATATGAAGTTGAAACATGAAAAAACCCAAAGATTACAAAAAACATTGTTCCATTCCATTCAACATAAATGTTAAATGGTTGATTTTCAAAATTGTTGTAGTGATGACCATTACAAGATCTTATACTTGGTTAGCATAAACTAGTTTTGATTATCATTGTCATTGGACATTATCATTGGAATTTTATAATGTGGGTCAAAAAACATTAAAAATAAATATTTAGCATGCCAAAATACATATTAATTCTACTGATCATAATTAAATTAAAATTGGTTTATGAGGAACAAGTATAAAATCTTATATTATTTTCAAAGTCTTTTCATTATTATTTTTCAATGCTATGATCACAAATGATGAAAATGACAAACAAAATTTCAATATTTTCTACATCAATTTTTATCTCATTTCTCTCCAATTGAAGTCAAATTGAATTGAATTCAAATCCAATTCAATGCTTTTATCAATTTGATCTCAATTGAATTTGAAAAAAATAACCAAATTTAATTTAAATTTAATTCAAGTTACATGCAATGTCATTCAATACTTTCATTCGAATGGAACTTCATTTGCAACTTTTTTTTCCCCCTTATTTCATCCTCACTAGTAATGCATAGCAATGTGAAACCCAAGTTAATTAATCATTCAACTGTTTTCCCCAAAAAGAAGCAAAAGAAAAAAACTATGTACTTCTGTTTCTTATGTGATTCTGTTTTTCAGTTCTGTTTTTTAGGGTTAGGGTTAGGAATGTTGCTCTCCAAATTCTAAAAACAAAAATCAGGACAGATTGAAACATAGCAATATCTTCATGTATAAGGTGTGGAAGCAGATCAAGCAGGTGGGGAGAGAGAAAGTTGGCTTGCAGATGCTATACGGTGAGTTTTCCCACACTTGAAAGTTTTGCTTTTAAATCTAACCAGAGGTTTGCGAAAAAATGAAGAATTTCTGTTTGGATTTTCTGTCTTTTGGAATTTTCCAAGATTGCGGTTTGAAAGGTTTCTTATTCCTAAAGCTTTCCCATTCTTAAGTGGGATGCTTCTTCTATAAGCCCAATTTATCCTCTAAAGTTCTTGTCTCAAAGTTCATCTTTCTTCTCTCTGTTTTCTTTTCTTTCTTTTGTCGGTTTTTTTCGATTTCTGGCCTTTTGTGACCTCTTCTGTCCTGTTTCTTCTTGTGGATCTTTTGGTCTTCATTTTCTTCTCTTGTAGGTTTTGTTAAACCAGTCAGTATCATGGCTGAGATTTCCCATTACGGCCGGTCTTGTGCTGGAAAATCGAGTGCATTTGACATTAACCTATATACCCATTGCTGGAACTGATGAAGTCAGTGGGAGTTTGATGAAGTTGGTGGGGATTTATTGACAGTAAACTTTCACCCATTGGTGCAACTGATGAAGTCAGCAAAGATTTTATGGTAGGTGGTCAATGGCCATACATGTTGCTGTTGAAGGTCCCTGAACATGTATATGACTGTTACTACTGTTGGTCAAACTGCTCCTGAATTTTGGCTTGTGGTCTTGCTCTTCTCTGTTTCTTTAGGGCGGGGTGTTCACCTTTTTCATGTTTGCTGATTGTTGCTCGTTTGTTGTCCATAACCTTATTATTGGGTGATCTCTCAATTCTTTTCAGTTTGACTGAATCCTCCTCATAAGCATTGAGAAATTCTTGGTACTTCTGAAGATATTGAGAGAGTTGCAAATAACGCAATTATGCAAGTAAGAGTCAAATCTAGCAAAGCCTAATTTGGGAAGCTCTGCTTCAAGTCTGTTGTGGGCAGAAGTTCTTAGGTTGGAGATCTGTCGCTGATCTCTGCTACTTGTCACTTAGGGGCATGTTTTATGGTTTGTGTATTCTGATGCATAATGTATTCATTCATGTTTTTTGTCGGATTGGAACATGCAGTTCTGACATGATTTGAAACTCCACATGAGCTGCAGGAGGACTTGTTCAAGAGGTTTGAGACCCTGGATGAAGAGCTAAGCATCCTTTGAGAAATGGCAGAGGAGGTAGATGTGCAGATATATATCCAGGGGAAAGGCCCAGTGCATAAGTTGAAAGTACCGTTAGAGGGATGGGACAAGAACAAAATTGATCTTGAGAGCATAATGAGCAAGTATCGACTGCGGCGGCTGTATGCATATTCACTTACCTCAGGACGAGGATTGGAGCTTTTTTTCAGCCCTAAAAATGGCCTCTCCCTTGTATCATACTCTGGAAAGCCTGGTGCTATTGTGCGCTTTGATGCAGATCCTAAGGTACAACTTCATTCTATGATTTGTTTCCATTCTAGGTGCCAATTCTTTCTTTCCATAGGATTTTCATGCATCATTAGGAGTGTTTTGAATGTCTCTCTCATCTAATCTAGTTGCCTATTGGGACCTTGTTGTTGATCACTCAAGGCTAGCCTACACCAACATACACTCAATGCAGCTTTGCATTTCTTAAGAGACTGTGGGATTATCTATTGCAAGGCTTAGGTTTAGCTATTTGATGAGACTTTGTGTGATTTCTTGTGCTATGTACTGAACTCACAGCAAAGAGCTCACATTGTGAGTTGGTGGATGGGTTGTGATTGGCACCCAACTATCAAGGTAGTTAGTAGGTTGCAGGAACCATATTGAGTATAGAGTTATTTTCTGCTGGTGAGTGGTTCTGATATTTTTTTGAGTGACATTCATCAGGTTATGACTCTGCCAGTTCTTGTTGTGTTTAGGGTTGCAAATTGTTGTTTTCTGATTGATATGCATGCACAAATCTCCTGCAATGATCCACGTGAATTTTGTCATCTAATGCTGAATCTTGGCAATTAAGTTTGCATGGTAAGCAAAATGACAGTGATGTTTTCTTTGGTAGGTCAAAACTGGTGTCAAGGGCTGGACATAAAAAATCTTTGCTGATTTGTTAGAGGGTGTGTGTTTGGATATGGGATGCAGGCATCTGTTTGGCAACTGTTGGGGCGTATTTCTATGTGCATTGTGCTGCTAGCATTAGTATTTTTGGGCACAACAAACTCACAGGCAGATTGGGTGTTGAAAGTTCAAGAGCTTGGTGGTGGCCGCATTGCTTGGCTTGGTTGCTTTCTGGTCATGCTGGTCACTCAGCTTGCATGGAAACCATTCCGAAATGTGTGAAAATGTCAGGCATACAGAGAGGCTTTCATCACCTGAATGAGATTGTCTTCTGATGGAGCTACCAGAGTGGTGGCCAGACTTCTACATGCATGCTAGCCACCATTGGAGCTCAAACCTTTGTCAAAAAGCAGTTTGTTTATCTCCTGTGACTAGAGGTTTCCTGTTGAATAGAGTTCAAGTTGTAATCTGAATGGGGTGTTTGTGAATGTAGTCAGGGCCAACTTTCCACATGCTTGGTTTTCATTCTGGAGGGAAAGGAAGTGCCAAGAACATACTGTACATTTCCAATCAGATGAACTACATGTAGAACATTCCTCTCATCCAAAGGTGCAAATTTGTTCTCATCGGTGAGTGAATTTGTGAGAATGTGGTTGGTCTCGTAACAGACCCCAGCTCTTCATTGTCATCACAAGACACAGGTCACTGGGGGCTTTGCCATTTTCCCCCACATGGACATCACTTAGTTCATAGGGTGAAGCCAATTCTCGTCAGCTATTTAGCCATTCTTCTTTTGTAGATGAAAAGCATGATGTAGGAACATTTGGCTAGAGCCTCTCCTCTGTGATGATTCCTTGATTAATCAAATGAGATCTCATCCACAGGGAGTGTGTGAACTGTGCTTGTAAAATGTCTTTGATAGTAAACAGCTTTTAGATGAAGGAATCAGATTGGGTTTCAGTACGTAGGATAAAGAATTCTACATACACATCAAGTGCCTTTGGTGCACACACCACAATACTGCCATGCAAATCACCTGACATGCAATACTGGTCACCACTGGTGCCTCTCACCCACCCCAGATCCTAAGTCAATACAAGATCATAATAGATCTTTCCATAGGGGGACAGAAACAGAGGGTATATAAGCTTAAGATTTGTCAGGCAGGGTGGCTTTATCATCTTACAGAAAGCTTGCTCAATGGAGAGTGGAATAAAGTGCTTGCCCATTTGAGATCAAAGGGATGGGCATTGTTCCAAGTGAAGGGAAGATTCATGCCAAATATGCCTGCCACCAGTGAGATAACAGCCACTGCAACAGTTGCTTAGCTAAGTATCAGTTCCAGCTGCAAATGCACATTGAACATAGGGAAGGTACATATATACCACATACCAAGGAAAGAGCTTGAAACCAATCACCGAAACAAGAACATGCTGGTAGAGGAAGTATTGCATAATTAGGAAGTGCTTTACTTCAACTGATACAGGATCTGTAAAAATTTTACACAACATTGTAACCTTTCAAGAAAATTGTACATACTTGAATGAGCTGGTTACAGTGGTTCTCAAGCTGCAGGAGAAGACCCCATGCAAGTTTATATCTTTTTCTGATACTAACACTAGAGTAGCAGAGTCTCCTTCAGAGTTAAAGACTTGCATCTCCATATACCAGAATTTGGGAATGTATTGCAAAGGTACATACTGAGCACTAATGTTTTTCAAATCACATAATTAAGTTTCATATCCTGCAAATGAAGAAGTGGAAGTAGAACCTGAATATTGATGTAATCCTCTGTGTCATCAACATATTCTTGGAGCTGAGAAATATGGGATGAAACACCAACAAACATCTTAAAAGTTTCTCAAACATATAGGACAATCAACCAGTTGATCTTAGTGATAATGACTCATGGCACAGTGAACTTTGTGAGAACTTTGCTGCCATAAGGTTTTTGGTGTAAGTCCTGTGAGACTTTGTTGACTTGAAAGACTCAGAGAACATTACTAAAGCCAAGCTTTAAAAAAAATTCATCTGCTTTTTACTTCCAATTTGCAAAAGAGACATCAGTGGACTTCTCTCTCCCCAACCAGTTGAAAATTAGATCCGCTGAAGTCTCCTCTGAATGGTGCCCTGAGAACTACATAGTCCAAACATGACACAAAGTTAGGAGGAGATGATGTTCTGCTGTAAGTTTGTTCAGGGTGCCATCAATTTGCATGAAACTCTATCTATGCCTGCACTCAGGGCCAAGATTACGTGTCAGTCAACATGAAACATTCTTCAGCTGCATGCCCTAACTGTGATTGCCAGAGCTTTAGTTACATGATGTGGCATACTTGTCCACCTCCAACAGCATGGAGTTGCCCTCAGCATTGAGCGGCATCCACCTATGTAGGGCAGCTAGCTTCTTCTGTGTGTCATGTGCTGGACCTGTTGCATTTGCTCCAGATGCAGAAAAGTTCGCCTCAACTGCGAGATCAATTGGTCTGTGGCAAATAATTTTTCACTAGATCTTTGTTGCACTTAAATGCCTTCTTGTTATTGTACTGTAGATATATATATATTTCATGCAAGAGCGTGCAAATTTTACCATGTTTGAACTTAGTATATGACCTCATCAAATACACAGATTTCCATGTTCTCGCTGACACAAACCATGTTTTAGGTGGAGGTGTAATGTTCAATGAACACCATTGAACTTCGCAGTTCAAAGACTTTGGTTGCAACCCTCAACTGCTCCCATGGTCATGAACAACATTTGAACTCCAATCCGCATGATCCCTTGTACTAGTTATGATCAGATCTCACTCAATTTCCATGAGAAAAAGTCAGCTAACGATTTTGGTGTTGAGGATTATCTAAGACATGCTCTCAAACATCTTCTAGCTTTTAAGGTAGTTTCTTGCAAGGGAAGTCACTTCATTTTTTTTTTCCAAACACAGCAGAAAATAAAAATAAAGTGCAACTAATTAATTTTGAAATGAAATTTATTTAAATATAAATAGCGCATCTAAAATTCATTATGAGAATATATATACTTAAATTATATATTTAGAATATTCTTAAAATTTAATGAAGCAATTTTCAATATTCCATTGTTTCGTAGCATACCAAAACAATAACTGTTTTATCTCATGTGTTTCACAAAATATACAAAAAGTTAGATCGTCTCTACAATGTTGAGCTTATCTCTTGCATCTCGTAAAACATTGGCACTTTTTTTCTTTTGTATTTCAAGTCACTTTTTTGTTTGAATTTGTCATGTTTGACTTTTTCTTATCTCAGATTTATTTGAGATTTATTTTTATTTTATTAAATCTTTTGAAATATGAAAAGCCCAATACAGGTCAAAAGAGTAAAACAATTCATGAGCAATCAGGGTATGCTGGATTTGAGGAGAAGGCTCCATTGTTTTTGGTGTCCAAACAAAACTTGAACACTTCTTATTGACTCATTTGGTGCATTAAAAATTGTCAAAAAAAAATTAGAATTGAGAAAGTTATGGCCCCTCAAATAAAAGGGGTCAAGAATTCCAAAAAAAAAACCATCAAACATTACAAAGCCCATTCTCAATCACCCAAAAAATTTCTTGTATGTTGTTTTGTTGCTATTAGAGTTGAGAGATGATTTGTAAAACTGAAGGTGACACTTTTATAACACTTTTAATTGTTTAAGATGAACAAAACATGAGAAAATTAAAAGCTTTGAAAGGAGGAGGGGTCAAAAAAAAAAAAAAACAAAGAAAAGAAACACGTTTTGTGAGTTGAAAACCTTTTTTTCTTTTTGCTATTTTTTCATTACTTTTTTTGATTTGCACTTCAAAGATGATTCCTAGAGCTTGAGGTAGTGCTCTCATAACATTTTAAATCACTCAAAATGAAGCACTAATGATGAAAATCTAAAGAAATGATGGATGATAAGATAGTGATCAGTGATAGGCAATTATATTTTATTGGGTCTTCCCAAATTTCAAAAGATTCAATTTTATGATTAGTCACTTCAGAAATCAAGAAAAAAATATAGTTGCTTTACCTCGACCTCGAAGCTTCTGAAGGCTCCCATAGTGGGACCTTCTCCTATAAGTGAAAACCTCTTAGAGTGAAGCGTCTGAAGAGCATTAGAAATCACAATTTGGCCTCTTCAATTCACAAGAATACAAACACTGAAATTGTTTTTTTTCAAAGTGTGTTTATGATTTAGTACCTTCAAGAGAGAGACCTGCTTTGAACAACGATCCAAGTATCCTTCTTCGTAGCCAGTAGCAACTGTAATGTCTCAGGGTTATTTGAGAGAAGCATCAAATAACCCTGAGACATTCGTTTGGTGTCGGAGTTTTAATAGATCAAGAAGCGCGTGCGCTTCCTGGATTGCTTACGAACTGTAGTGGTAATTCGAAGTGAGAGGGCGAGCAAGATGAATCAACAAAGAAACAGTATGCGGCGGCACGCCAATAGAAAGGATGCTCGGCAATCGAAGCTTGTAAGTTGTAACTACACCAAAGCATTGTGATAGATCACGCTTGCCTCACATCGGTATGTACCACTGCCCCCATTCTCGATCTCTAGACCAGCCTTTCCCCCAAGTACTGCGTTGCATCCAATGGGCGATAATGCTTCTGTGAGCCGAGAGCCCTCAATTACTTTCTTTGAAACGGATTTGCTCTTACTGGATCCAGAAATCTTGTTTCTGAGCGTGAATCCAAAGTCGCTATTTCGAATCCGATCTGTGACTATTATCTTGTTTCAGAGCGTGAATCCGAAGTCGCTATTTCGAATCCGATCTGTGACTCTTGTCTTGTTTCTGAGCGTGAATCCGATGTCGCTATTTCGAATCCGGTCTGTGACTCTTATCTTGTTTCTGAGCGTGAATCCGAAGTCGTATCTCGAATCCGATCTGTATCTCTTATCTTCTTCCGCGCACAGATCTTCAAATTTCGTAATCAATACCCGGTTCTCACTCGTAATTCGTTTAACTTGGGTGTCCGAGACGTACTCGTACTCCTGGTATTGTCTCGTCGTGCCTGCCCTTCACTAGCCGTCTCTTAGCACCGTCTTCAGTGTTTCTGCAAGTTATCAATCTTTAGCTCAAGATTTCCTGAAAGTCGACATGTGTACAGTGCTCCTCCTCAGATCCTCAGATCCTGCCTCTGAATCCTCCAACATTTGCAAACGCGCAATCGTAATTTGGTTTCTTTACAGCGACTTTACATGGCTTGTGGATTTCGCAAACGGCGATGCGGTATGAAATTTTGCAATGCTTATAGTTTGAAATTTAGCATGGATTCAGAAGGCAGGATCTGTTTGTTGTATGATTTCGTATTGCGTTATATTTTCCACGGCAGTTTCTATGAAGTCATCACCAATCTCTGACTACCGTTTTCTTCGGTATTTTGTTCTTCGGTTGTGTTAGTTTCTGTGTTCCTTTTTTGTCAAATCGGACATGACTTCATCAACTGCTACTTACTGCTTCTTCTGGCTTATGTATTAGGAAATCCATTGCAAGTATTGATTTTTTGAAGCATGCAGGAAAATCTCCACCGAGCCACGATGTATGTGATCGATCACCTGTCAAATGAAATGCAACAGGGTGTAGAAACCTTGTGTGAGTATCGTGGAGGCGGATTGTTCTTCCTTTGTTTTTTTTTTTGTCGTTGCAGGGAAGCAAGAAGAAGTCGTTCGTTTCAGACATTATGATCTCGGCGTGACGATGTCGCGATGCATTAGACTGCTTCTTTTTACGTGCCCGAGACATAAGATTCCTGGAGGGAGACGACATCGGCTATCATTTCTGACAAACTGTTTCACGTTACTAAGTTTTTTGGGAATTTCACTGGACTGAGCACGTAGGCGAAAAGTTGCCAATCGATTTGCGCCATGTATGTATACCCGCCCAAAAGTTCGTATCAAGTGAAGACGTTCCATAGCAGGTTTGCTTGCAAAATTGCCCTTTCCTAACACCCAGATCAGCACAGTTCTTTTTAACTTTGTGTACTGTTGGAAATTGATAACCCTGTGATCTCTTTGCTCGACTTCAGAATAACTCAAGTTGCTACAAGCTTAATGATCCACACCCAGATGTCAGCTAATCTACTTAAATAGCGCCAGCTCTAGTTTACACTTAAATAGGAGGTGAAGACCATGTTATTTTCCTTAATATCACATGCACAACGTCATCATCCCATAGTAATGTTACTTCCCCAACTCTGGGGTGAACACCACATGCAATGAGATTTTTAAAATTATACTCACTTAAAATATTTCATGACTCCAACTGTCAGGTGCATGAAGCACAAATATCTAAAATAAAAAATAACTTGAAAAAAAAATCTTGATAAGATGTTGATATCCAACATTGACGAAGTTTGTTGTTATTTAGTGGAGAAAATGTACAAAGTTTGTGAAATAAGCTTTTTGCCTAGGTGAAAAAAAGGCCTATGTGGCCAAATTAGATTGTTAGAATGGGAGTCTTGAATATTTTTGACCAATTCTCTTCAATAAGCTGCAAAAATAATTTCTGGGGCGGAATTTAGCACTGTGGCAACAAAACAAAAATAAATCTTGGGTGAAATTTTCATTGTCACAACCAAAAAAACAATCACTTGTGACATGTACAAAAAAGGGTTCTTTTGGAAAAATGCACAAAAGTTCCCATATTTTGAGAGAGAAAAAGTCAGAAGCCATGATATTTAGACAATGAGTTCTTAGAGGTTGACAGAACAATGCAAGATTCTAAAAAATCTTATACTTCCTTCTGTCACCACCTGTAGCAACAAATTTGGCTCATTCCTCTTCTGGATGATCACCAGTCCACCTAAGCTGGCATGTAATAAGCTCGTAGGCCTATGTGTAAACAAGGGGTGTGTCACACTGTGGCCTTGCCATTTACATTAAAAAGTATCTCAAGGCAAAAAAAGAATTATGGAAACTGCAAAAATATAATCTTCAAAAAATCCTCTAAACCAAACTCCTTCAAGATATTATAACTCTATAACTAATCTCAAGTTTCAACACAAGCCAAAATATCATCTTTGAAACATCCTCATATAAAAATAGACCTATCACCAAAGGGCCAAGACCCCTTAAGCTACTATACTCTAATGAATCTAAACACAATATCCTTGCCTTGATAGGCAAGGCCAAAAAATGTCTATGTAGCCAATTGGATTCAATGGAAGTATTGGTTTGTTTTGAAGTGTTGCCTTATCTGAACTAATATTAAATGTTGCATGTCTTTAAATTTGCATGTGACACATGCAAAATGCAAAGAACAATTAACAGGAATTTGGAGCTTTTAACATATGCTTTCTAATTTTTGTGAGAGGGGGGGTGGGGGTACATAAACATTTCTGTATACATTTTCAACCTTGCAACCTCCTCACACTAAGAGACTAGGTTTTGAGTTCTGACACATTTACAGGTACTCTTAGTTTTTGTTTTGTTTTTTCTCTCTTCTTCCTCTTTAACAAGCACAGTAAGATTCTGTTGTCATCCTCTGTACTCTTTTTGAAATTAGATCACAACCCAGTGAGTGTCCATTTAAACATCAACAAAATAATACTTATGAAAAAATCTCCACCAAATCTGATCACACAGAGGCACAAGTGAATTTTGAATAATTTCTGTGTTGTATTTGGAGCACTTGTACTGTTGTTTCTGTGTCAGGTGACTGAAATTCAAACACCTGCAAACCTAAGACTTAGCTGCTCATCATAACAAGTAACTCATTGGGAAATGCCTCTGCCCTTCAAGGCAGGTGTGAACAAGTGGTTCATCCACATAGTGGATCCACCCCCTTATGCAGGGACAAGTTTGAACTAGTAACAGCTAAAATAGGAAATTTTCCATGACCTTCCCCAAAAAATGCTCATTCTTCACACTGCAAATACCTGCTGAACATTCCTCAAAATGTGGCACCAAATGAAACCTAGGTGACGAACATTCCTTAAAATGTCTGACCAAATGAAAATTACATTGTCATGTAATTTAATTTAATTTTTTTCAAATTTTGAAAAAAAAAATTATAAATAATCACCTGACTATATTATACATGGTTCAAGTAGGTACTCAAAAATATACAAGGATCCTAATTTTTTTCCTTTCATATTTTTTAATAGCCAAAATTGGCTAAATTTGCTTATGGATGATCATCACCTCAACTACATCACTAAATTGAGATAATTTTTTTTGTCTCCATCTACAACCCACAAATTCATTTCAAATTCAAGCCAAAAATTTATATCAAATCCTGCACACATGCTTTGGTAAAATATTTAAAATCCTTCCCATTAAACTTTGTGAGGGTGTCAAAAAAAAGTTTGTGATGCTTGTTTAGTTTTTGTTACAAGGTTTGACTAATAAGTTGAAAAGTTGAAAATAAAGAAAAACTAGCAAAAAGTAAGCTAGCAATAAAAGCAAAATCTTCCTTCCTTACCATGGTGGTTTTGATTCTAATGTTCAAATGTCATTAGAAACTTGCAAGACATGTCGAACTTTTTGTTTTGTGCAGAACATGAACCATGCAAGACACAAAACAACAAAGCTCGCAAAGTTTAATAAGGGAGGGGAGCATACCATCATTCCTGAGCCACTCTTGTGAAATCAATCACCGATGCACAGGGTCTAGCACATTCAAAGGTAACCATCAGTGTTCATCAGGTCTGTCAGTGGGCCCAAAACAAAATCTTTATGACAGGCATCCTGTAAAGAGGCTAATAAGACTTCACATGGGCATGAGCAAGCCTGCATCACGCGATGAGTTTGTATTCTGTATTCAGTACTGTTCTGCCCAATATCATTCCTTTTCAGACACCTTTTTAATAAGAGAGTGTTACATGCCGTTGTTACAGCTGCTATGAGAGCATTAAGAAAACTACAGAAACATTGAACACAAAATTGGGACCCACAAATTGAATCCCATCAATAGAAACAGGCAACTACAGACTATGGTGATAATTATTATTACTGTCCTCAAATTTTAATCTTAATTTTAATCAAGCAAACTTGCTGCAATCATTGCTTTTGGCTTAGACCTTAGGGAGAGGAGGCAAGAGGCTTCGCCTGGCAGGGGAGTGATATGTTCTTTCTGCTCATAAACCACATTTTACACTGACAAAACACATTTTTCCAAATTTTCTCAAGAAAATCACATAATAGCAAAACTTCACTACAATCAAAATCTCTTACCATCCAGTGCTGTGCATAATGCTCTCGCAAGGCAGCAGCTTCAGATTATCCAAGTCCCCTAAGGTATAAATGAATATTGGCCTGGAATTGACTTTTGAAGCATATACATTATACCAGCATCCTCCTCAGAGAAGGTTAAATCAGCAATCCAGGGTCCTTTTTTTCTCTTCTCTGCCCTTGGTCTGATGGATTGATACCCTGACACAAATTTTGGGTCCTGCTTTACACCCTTTGGGTGTGTAATAGACAACACTAAGAGCGCAGCACCAAGATGTGTCTCAGTGTTGTCTATTAGTGTGTCTTAGGATATGGTCTGGACAAGGACCATTGCTGATTTAACATCCTCACATCGTCCTCCCACTTTTCAAATTTTTCACAGGAGTCTGGTTTTGGTGTTGGGTCTCATTTACACCTTTTGTACCAGTCTTCTGTCTGATTTTCCACTGGCTTGAGACAGGTATATAGTATACCTATCTTGCCTGGTTCGTGATCTTGAAAAGAACCTTAACTTGATTCCATTTTTATTTTATTTTTTGAAATGAAAACTTGTTAGAACCTCTGGTTTGATTCTGAAAATGGTTTTTTTGGTTTTGTACAAACCCTTAGTTTCAAAGATTTTCTAGAACAAGATCCCTGCATGGGATTGGAACATCTGATGAGGATTGTGCACACCTTGACAGGAAAGAATCCCACAACAAGTAGTAACAATCAATACGCATGAGGAGAAAATCAATGAAGATAGAACAATACACATGGGGAGAATATCAATGGAGATAGACCAATACACATGGGGAGAAGATCAACGAACATAAAATTGAAGTACCAAAAAGGAATGACAATTGCACCACAACTGATACTGGGGGGAATAAGAAGTGATTGAGCAAGATGACCTGGGTAAGGACAAAGAGAAGACCAGGATTGAAGGAATGACCCAGGCAGGAGAGCAGATGGAAAATGCCCATTTCAGAGACCCCATAAAAGGCCTAACTTGGTGATTGATCAAGATGGATTCACACAATTCACAAGAAGAAACAACCAGATCCACCAAGCACCAGATGGGAGAAATCAGGCATCCAAAGCAAAGAAACCAGAGGAGGAGAAGTACCAATTAGTGTTGGTTGGTTCCCAAGTTCTAGTGGGACCCCTCAGTTTCTGTTCTTAACATTTTTCAAGGGATTAGTTTTGGTTTGGTTTTGGGTTTTCATTTTTCCAAATATGGGACCTGGTTCTGGTTCCAGTTTTTAATTAGGGGTGATTTTCGTTTTGATTGTTTAAAATTTTCAAGTTGGTCAATTTTAATTCTTGGTTTCATAATCCTTGGTTTTGGGTAATCTCCAATTCCAATTCTAAGATTCAAAATATTAAAATGAACTACACAGAAACAAAATTGAACTTTTATTCCAAGAAATAAAATGATTAACATGTTTTTAAAATCTATACTAATACAAACTAGCCTATTTCTAAACCCTAATCTACATTAAATGTCTTTTATTTTATTTTTTGGTCATTTCCATGCAGTCCCATGTCAAGGGTTTTCATCTTTTTGTTTGACCTCAAATGTTTTTTCTTTTGTGTTGTGCACTAGGTTGGGCCTCCTCCATCCTTTAACTTTCGGTTTAACTCATTGCATTTGTGACCAACCTTTAAATCGAATGGGACCCATATTTTTTGTTGTTCCCATCATGGGGAATAAACTACATCCTACGATGCCATTTGGGATACTTTCACCTCCATCATAAGAGACATGGGGTTTCATGTTTCAAACAAACTCATGTTATTTTGTTTTTTCCTTTCAATATTTTCATTAGCAAGTAGACCTAATGTTATTAATTAATGGCATTCACACCTTGGGGTGTTTGCAAACTACGATAATCTTATATGGACATCACAATGGCAGTTTTTCTTGTATTCCTTAAATATAAGAAAATAATTAAAATAGAATTCATTGAAATAATTAAAAAAGGGACTCATTTATTTAAAACTATCATAATCAACTTTCCAAAAATGAAAAAATAAAATCAAAATCTTGGATGGCTAATAAGTAATGAACTTTTGAATTTTGCCCACGTTTTTTTGTCACACCTACAAAGTTCATGGATATGGACTTTTATCTTATAATGTGTTAGTCTTATGTGTTTGAAACTTTGGGATATTGGGTGAATTATGTTTAAGAAACTAAAGATCCATCGAATGAATGGAATGTGATTTGAATTTATTCTATTATGAACTTTTTAAAATCCCAAAAACTACAATTATTTTAAAAGCCTTTTAGAGCATTTAAAAATAATTATTTTAAAAAAATTGTGATATTTTTTTATGTCTTATAACATAATGATTTGAAATTGGAAATGGAAAAACTGTTAATTTCACTATCATCTAAATATTCATATTTTAAGCCAATTTTCAACTACATTAAAAAAAAACTTTGAAAATGGACTCTAATCTGTCGAAATTGTGACACCTTAATGTGTTTTCACCCCTTAGCTAATGTTGTCATTGTTGATCCCACTTTAGTAAATTTGGTTTCTTTAGTTGTTTCATTTTATGGGGTGACCATGACAATGGTAATTTAAGCAAAGGAAGGTTTTTACCACCATCGACATTTAACAAATGTGTTTTTTCCTTTTGCCATAAAGGTTTTTGGTTGCTTGCACCAGCAAGTGAATGATTTTTTTCATTGATGTGTTAACATGGCATGGTTAGCAAAGGGCTATAATGGCCCCTTTTTAATTGTTTTTCATTTTGAGCTATGCTATCATTGCAAATGAAAACTTTTCTAGGTCTATTACTCTTTCAAGTTTTTCATCACTTTTTCTTTCTAATATGTTTCTTGTGATTGGTGGGGGTTTTAGAACATAATTTGTTCCACCTCTATATTGTGGTATGTTATCGTTGTAAATGAAGACTTTTCTAAGCTTATTATTCTTTCAAATATTCCATCACTTTTTCTTTCTAATATATTTCTTGTGATTGGTGGGGGCTATAGAACATGATTTGTTTCCACCTCTATTTTGAGGTGTGCTATGGTTGCAAATGAGGACTTTTCTAAGCTTACCACTTTTTCAAATATTCCATCACTTTTTCTTTTTAATATATTTCTTGTGATTGGTGGGGGCTATAGAACATGATTTGTTCCACCTCTATTTTGAGGTGTGCTATCATTGCAAATGAGGACTTTTCTAAGCTTATTAATATTCTTTCAAATATCCCATCCTTTTTACTTTCTAATATATTTCTTGTAATTTGTGGGGGCTCTAGAACATGATTTGTTCCAATGCCCCTTAGTGACCCACTTTGTGTTATGCTCTTTTGGCTTGGATTTGGGTCCTCTCTTTTTGTTCCTTCTTTTCCCCCTTTGTTGGGTGCTTTGTTTAATGGAGTTTGTTGAGGTTTCATCATCATTTCCATTGGCCTTAGCAGTAAAATGGGAAATACACTATATTTTGGATGAAGTGTACCTAACAATCAAATGGCATGAAATTCAAGTTTGGACAAGTGTGGGGGGTGGGTATTAGAAGCTACATCAAACCCTCATTTATCAAGTTGGATATGAGAGTTTAAAATTGAAGTTATGAAACAATCAAATATCCAATTATTATATATAATCATGGTTCTCATTTTTTTGATAAAGTCAAATAACATCAATTCTTTCATGAAATTTGACATCTTTGATTCTAAAATGTTTTAAATATCCAAAACTGGTGGTTCTTATGAAATCAAAGAACCATCTTCACACTAGTTGGGATTTGTAAAAATGTTCAAAATACAATGCCTCCAAGAAGGCCAATAAAAAGAAATGATTTTTTTTTATTGGCTAGTCATAATGATTGGCCTTGGTGATGACATTTAAATAGTCTTTCGCTTCATATTTTATAAGCTGTGTACACTTATTCATGTTTAAGTGTGGGCTGTGGAGATGGGGGAATAATTTACACTATATATTGAATGTTATATTTGTTTGATTTGTTTGATGACAAAGGTCCAAATAGGGGGTGTGGGTGGAGGTGTTCTAAGAAATCTTGGTATGAAGTTAAATTCATTTAACTTTTACTGTTTTGTTTTTTTTAAGAAAATGACCACAAACCCCACCACCTACAAGTTGTTGGCAATGCCTTTAGGTTAGGCTCACCAAGGAGAGGATGGGACAAGGCTTTATTAGCAAGTTTGAACTTGAGACTTTTGTGATATCAAACAAGGATCATACCATTGAGCTATCAACTTGAAAAGTTTTATTCATTATTTTGTTTTGATTTGGTTCTTGTGAGGAAAATTTAATTATTGCCAAAATGATAAAGGTATTACAATACTTTATTGGCTTTGGCTGTAACCTAGAGACTAGGTATGCAACAATTTAATCTTCATTTGGTCATACGATTTGAGAAATGTGAATCAAATGTTATTGTGAAAAGTTTGTAAAACAATAGAAAATTTCTAGTGTATCTAGAGGGCACACCACCAAGTGTAACTTTTCCCTCCACCAAAGGTAATGTGTTTTGAAAAATGTTGGGTGATCCTCAGAAAGAGGGACATACCCTCTAATAATCCACTAGATATACACTAATGTCGAGTGATTGGTATTTTTTTTTTTAACCACTTGATCTAGTTCTCACATTTTTATTAAATTAATTCATACTCTATTCATTGCTTTATTTTTATTTTTTCTTATGCCCAACTGATTATTTCACAACCAGTTCTTAACTCATTTATATTAATCAATTATATTAAACTAGTTCTTTAACTTCATTTTTAGATTTTAGGATGAAAATTTTAAAATATTTTTCAATTTTCATAAGCTAAATTTTTTTTGACAATCATTACAAAGCTCTAATATCTAAACAAAAATATGTGATCACATCTCAAAAATATATAAGACGAAAAAAAAAAATTAGTTCTTTTTCAATTCATTTTGCTCAAATGAACTTAAATTCATCTAACTCCTACTCTAAATCTAATTCAAAATCAATCAAATCTACCAAAATTATTAATAACCTTGCAACCCACCTTTACATCGTTTGACTAATTTTCATTCACAAAGATTCATTTATGAAGGTTATTTAATTATAAACATCTTTTCAAATTGTTGAAAATTCTAGCAAGAGAATAAATTTTCTCAATTTCAATTTGAAAACTTACAATTCTTGATATATGTCTAATTAAAAAGCCAAAAGTTTGCCAAAAGTTGGAAACATGGTTTCATGTTTCCTCCACCATTTCAAATGACATTCGCTATCTTTTGCATGTCCACTTGATATCTATAGAATATCAACAATTTTGAATTGACAAGCTCCTTTTGTAGGTTCACAAGTGCTGGCCATCATTTTAAAAACGTTCAAGCTCCTTAAGAAATGGTAACAAATGATGATAAGACTTCAAGAGCATAAGAAACTAGAATTTCCTATCATACTCTTCAAATATGGGCACCCCATGTTCATTACCAATAAAAGAAAAAATCAATTTCAAACTCTTGAATGTAGAATTTACCATCAATGCTAGCATATTATGAACTTTTCTTTCATCATATGGGCAATAAAAGAATGAAAGAGTCAATCACCACAATGACCATCTTAATGTTCTTTGTAAAAGTTCCTAACTTTATAGTTAGCCAAAATCTTTAGCATCAATCAAAGCATTCAATAAAAGGAGATAGTTCATTTCTTCCTTTCCTCATTCAAGCTCATGAATATGGTTACATTCAAAACATCACTCAACAACCAAGTTAGCCTTGTACTAGTTTAAGATGTAATCAATGACAACATGAGACAACATGTTTATTATGTGAGTGAAAGGGGCACACAACCAATGATCTTAGGACTAGTTTGCATGTTATAATAAAGGGCAACGGCAACTACAAATTGAAAGGTTTTTTGAAACATGATCATTTTTGTTTGCAAACTTGCACAATTCACATTTTTAATCAAAAACAACATTTTGGAGTACAAAGATTCAAAACAATAAAAAGGGAAAAAAATCAAAATGAAGTAACTTGCATTTTATCTTGTTTTGACTCATGTGTTCTATTTTCTAAGCTTGAAACATATAGTAATTCAAGCCTTCATCCATTCTTGTCCTTCTTTCCCTAACTTTTTAGGCCATATAATACATTTCTACAAATATGTCTCGGCAGATTTAATGGAAACATATTTCAAGCCCTTAAAAACTTTTTCTTCAGCAATTGCTATTAACAAACATTAGAAAAGGCATGTTCAAAGCAAGTCCCTTAAAACCTTCCATCACATCCAAAGTTTCACAACGTATTGTTGACTTTAAAACAAATGTCATGGTATTTAATTTGCACCTTCATCTTTAACATAAGTAAAGTTTTTTTTGGTGAAACCATATTATTCTAAAAGGTTTTGCAAATTTCTCACCAATGTTTACCTTGATGTTTTAGTTGCTTCAAATAAATCAATTGTAATGTGTTTAGGCATACAATGTTTTCCTAAGAAATTCCCAACCAATGTAAAAACACCATGTGTTGTTTTGGACATGCACAAATCAAAATTGCAATAGTAGAAACACATTTTACCAAGATTGGTAAAACACATGTTTATTTTGTTTTTTCAACCAAATTAAGTAATAGCCCTTGACTAAAGGTTTTTCTAGAAGGGAAAACAATGTGAAAGGATAATTGCATTACCAATTTTTTTAACCAAATACTCTCAACAAATGGAATGGGCAAATGGTTTTTGATAATTAATAAAGCCAAATTTCTTTTAAAATCTTTCTAGTGCACATTATCCTTTTTGTAAGGATTTGTGGCCCAAAAAAATTGGAGGTCGCACTTGCATTCATTATAGGCCTTTTTTTGTAAGTTGTCTTTTAAATGGATTTTTTAGGTTATTCTTCATTTCTTCTCCAATTTTTTTCACAATTAGTCCATGGTTTACATTCACCTATTTTTTTAAATGAGACATTTCCTCAAATTTTTTCTTTGTTCCAATATTGCATGACTTATTTGTCTATTGTAACGCAACATACAACACATGACCTGTGGCACTTTAACATCAACTGATGGTTCATTAGTGATACAAAAAATGTTTAAATTGGAGAATTTCTATGATGGGGTCCCCATTTTAACCTTCGTGCAATTTTTTCATAATAAATTGCATTGTAACACTATTTTTTGATTTAAAACTTGGAATTTCTTGAAACCTTTCATTGTCAATTCTTTCCTCTAATCTTATTTCACTCTCATTCATGAACACATCACAATGTCCTTCATCTATAAAATTTGGTTCCATTTTCAAGATGTGTTAACAAACTAAGGCTAAAAAAACAAAACAATTACATTATTTTCAATTTTGTAAAATGTGAAAATGCACACAAATTATTCACAAATTGTGTCACTTTTCACAAATGACATTATGCAAGTAAAGTGCAAAACTGCTTCAAAATGTCCTTTAACAATGAAAGATAAAAATTAAGGTTGTAAACAATGTTTTTAATTCGAAAGTTATTTTTGCACAAACAAATCCAAACATATTATCAACACATCATTTTCAATGTAAAAAGAAAAAAATGAACAAAAGTCACTTAAGTTTGAGAAAAAAACAAACATACTTGAAGTGTAATTTTTTTTGTTAAAGCCTTGCAACCACTAACCTTCTACTTTCAATGAAATTCCAACATGCAAGACAATGCAATGGTAGAAATAATATCAACCATAGAGAGGGAAAACAACATGATAAACATCAATGACAGGTAACAACACAATGAACAGTAGTGGTGGTACGTAGAAAAATAAACAAACATAATGAACACTAACAACATGATGAGCACTATAACCAATGTACTTAGCTTATAATCATGCTTAAGACATGTGAAAAACGATGCTTCTAGCTTGCACCTTAAACCTAAACACAACCTTCACCCTAAATCTAAACCCCACCTTCACCCTTAACTATCAACCCTAACTAAACTTAGACCCCCTACTCCTAGACCCCCAAGAACTAGACACAAAGATTCTTTACATAACCTACTTGGGTATCAAATTTTAATTTAAAAAAAAACAAGACCCAATTCTTTGTGAAATGGGTATCCCAAGTTATATGCCTGGAAATCTGGGTATCATGTTGGGTATCACCCTGAGTTATACCTGACTGATTCTTTGCATGAGAACGAGGTTGGTTCTAGATCACAATTTGGTTCGCGCCCATCATTGGGTCTATACGTACTTACCCTCTAGGTTATCAAAATAATCAAAGGATCAGTTTTGGTATATAACTGTGATTCTCCAAAACTTCACAAAGTCCAAGAACTGGCCAGAGAACCATGAATTCTTTGTCGGTCGTTTGATGGTTTCAAGAAACCTATCCACCCTTCAAGGTTTTTGAAATAGCCAGAACCAGCCACTCTTTGATTCTGAAAAAATTCCCAAAGACTGGGACCGACAAGTGCCTGATTCTGAAATACTTAAGAATTCAAAGAACCACACAACACTGGTATTGACCCACTTTCCAGTAAGTGAAATTAACTTTGTTAAGAGTAACTCAAGGTTTTTGGGCTTCAAACTATAAAAATAGAACAAAAACCATGTACTTAAAAAAAGAGTAGGGATGAGAGCCTATTCTGAAGAAGTACAAGGCAAATAAAAGCACCAAAACACAAGTCATTAAAGAACATAACAATCAAGACACCAGTAATACACAAATAAAATTGAAGACCATAAACTAAAAAGCCATCTTCTGCCAACTGTGACATTTTGCACATGCTGAAGCAATGTTTGTAGTTCCTACAGTCAAGGCAAATATGGCCACATTTAGAGCCATACTCATCCCATTGAATACCAACCATGATTACAACACAATAATACAAATTCAACCATGTAAGTTGGGGCCAAGGCAAATTGACCCCGCATTGTGATCATGGTAAAAATCCCAAAACCCATTTAAATTACCTATAAACATTCTAAATATTTATAAATATCATCTCCATAGACTAAATCAATAATTTTGGGGGCCTAATCTGTCCATTTAAAGGGGTTTTGGGGTTTTTACCATGATCCCAATGTGGGGTTAATTTGCCCTGGCCGTGAGTTGTAACCCACCTAGCCCACCCCACTTCCTAGGCAGACCTATATCCAATTCCCTAGTCTGATTTGTTGGGGGCATGCCTTTGCCAGCCATGCTTTTAGGAAGGATTGGTCATTGCGTTGGGAACCCAAGTTAAAATTTAGAACCTACGCAGCTTGGACCTTACGGAGAGAATCGAGTGGTCTGATAGAAGCACACTGATAGAAGCACTTAATAATTTAGAAGTGGCATAAATGGTTAGAACTTGAAAGCTCTACTAGAAGTATGAAAAAGAATGCAAATTGCTTTGTTCAATTTTTTCAAAGGTCTATTCTAATTAAATTTTGTATGTAATTTACTTCTTGTGCAATCTTTGGTCGAAGTTTATTTTTAGAGTTCTGTTGAGCAATATAAGTTGAACATGTATATGCATAATAAATAATGTAATTTGAATTGTTTTCATGACTAAAAAACTAAATGAAGATAATAAAAACTACCATGGCATGACCTTTCATGTATTTTACACCTTTTCTTTATTATGTAGTACGGTTGGCAGTTTCACCAGGCCATATTTTACATGTCCCAAGTCTTTATCTTTGCCATTCCAATTAATTAATTCTTGTTTCTATCTTCAAATTGCAATAGAGTTTGGCAAGTTTGCATCATCCTTTTATGATCACAATACCAGGTAAAAACTATGCAGTTGATGAAACCCTGCCAATCATAAATAAACCAAAGCACCCAAAAAGAAAACGGGGAATACAAGGAACAAAATGAAAGGACCCACATCCAAGAAGACAAAAAAAACCACTTAAGAGGCCGAATCACAAGGGGAACATGAAGCTAATCAATTGCATTGATATGGTACCATGCAAGTAGAGAAATGCTATGGCTCCCCAGATTTGAGCATAATATCCAAGAGGGACAAACAAATGATTTTTTAACAGTGTCATAAAATCAAGCAATTAAATTGAACACTTGAAATGGCAACCCATGTTTTCCGCATATGTATGGACGTTGTTTGCAAAGTCAGTAACATTCAGGGGTAGAATCCTGGGTTTCAGGGATGAGGATGATGACATGGGAAATGCAGGATGGGATTTGCAGATTTGCTCCTCAAGCTGTGATGACTTGAATTTCCTTCTCTCTTCTATGTTTTACTTCTGTCTATTTAGGGGCCTACCTAAGTTATGGGATATCACAGAACTACTTAAGGGTTTACACTTAAACTAGTGTGAACCCTGTGCATAATGCATAGGTGTGTTATTTCAACAATGTTTGGTTGATGTTTTTGGTTTTTTAAAAAAACTTTTCTTTTCAAACAACTGTTCGTGGCCACTGTCCGTCTGGTCACTATCACAGACAGACCAAGTGAATTAATATATATGATTAAGAGTTGACTAAAATTTTCTTAAGTTAGTGGATATTTAGAGATTACTTAGGAGACTACCTAGAACTGACTCATAGTGCAAGAAGAGTTACATAAGTCTATCAAAGGGGATATCTAGGATAGTGGCTATCAAAAGTTTACATAAGTGACTACATAAGGGCCAACCTAGAGGTTTACCAAGGAGACACCTTGAGGCTTACCTAGGTTATGGGACACCCAAGGATTATTATGGGGACTACACAAGGTTTACCTAGGACATTACTTAGGGACTACCTAAAGAAATATTTAGGTGTCTATATATGTGTTATGGGATACTTTAAGATTATTTAGGCAATTACATAAAGCTTTACCTATGGGGCTAGTTAGAGATTTCTTGATTTAAGGGATACCTAAAAATTATTTAAGGGACAATTCAAGAACTATCTAAAGAGACACCTAAGAGTCTACTTAGGTGATGGTTACATAGAGCTTACTTATAAGGCTAGATAGAGATTTCTTAGGTGAGGGGCTGCCTCGAGATTATTTAAGAAGCTATCTAGGATTACCTAAAGCTTATTCATAGTGCAAAAGGGAATTATATAAAGCCTACCCAAAGGGCTACCTAGGTTTTACTCATAACTCACTATGTAGACCTAAAGAAGTCTCTAAGTACCTCATTATGTAAGTTTTTGTAAATTTTAAATAGTCCCTACATAGACCCTAGGTAACCATCAGTCTACGTGACAATAGCCTAGGTAAACTATAGTGTGGCTAGCTTAGAAACTAGGCTCTCCACTAGAAGATGTTTATCCTTGTTTTTGAGGAATGATCCTCACTTTGGTGACCTTTGTGGATAGTTAAAAAAGGAGTGGGTAGAGCCAGGCTCAAATTGAGATTACATTATGGATAATTCTATTGAGTAATGAAAAAGTCTATGTTGCCATTAGATTTGGAATTTCCATGAAATCAGGTATTGAGGGTTTTTACATCAGGTGTTGGTGTGGTAAGAGACTGGTATCAACATTGGTATGAAAACGGGTATCAAATATCACAACAATCTGGTATGACCTAAGTCTGGTACCAGCTTAACACCAGTACCAGGCTAGTATCAAAAAACAATTTAATAGCCAATAGCAGTACCAGACTGATCTCATTTTTTAAAAAAGTGCCAATACCATTTAAGGGCCTATCATTAGTGTTATAAGGGTTTAATGAACAACTTTTAGGCATTGGCATTAATATGTTGTCTAGTCATCCTATTTTGTTTAAGTTTCCAGAGTTTTGCCCACATTATGGCATTATTTCTTGCAGAGATATATAGGTGTCAATGTGCAATATGCATGCCTGGTTCCTCCTTTGAAGTAATTTTAAGGGGTTTTTTGTTTTGGGGGAAAATCCAGCAATTTTTAGGCATGTTTTACCAAGAATAAGGCATGATTGAC
>Ga0116227_10002899_pt1 | contig 38582 bp, 30 predicted proteins | sample S1TSphgellanicum_FD_89693 | JGI IMG/M metagenome (GOLD analysis project Ga0116227, IMG submission 89693) | Host-associated microbial communities from peat moss isolated from Minnesota, USA - S1T2_Fb - Sphagnum magellanicum MG | ecosystem: Host-associated > Plants > Peat moss > Unclassified...
CAAATTTGTGCTGTAGCCAAACTGGCTATCATTTTATTTCTTCAATTTCATGATGGAGCAAGGTTCGCAAACATCCCTAGGCAGATTCAGACAGATTTCGCCAGGTTGGTGACATTATTTCAAGAAACTCTTGAAACTGGAGCCCATAGACATAAATGTGGCGACACCCTCCCAAATCATCTTTTAAGGTGATTTTGAATGAAAAAACCCCCTCTTTTTCCCTTTGTAACAGTAGCTGTCCTTTTGGAAAACTAGAATATCTGGGGATAATATGCCAGGAAAAGAAAAGCACTGCTGGCTACCATCCACAAGAAGATTTAAGCGAATTTGGCTGTAGACCAGATGTGAAAGTAGAAAATCTTAAGAATGCTTTTATATTTTGGCTACCTGCTGGAACTTGTTGTAGAGATCTGGAGTTTTTTATAAAAATGTGACTCATTAGAGTCATGTTTTATGCAAAAATCCTTTTGTGTGTGTGAAAATCAAAATTTTCAGGTTGAAAAAATGCAAAAGGTCTCACCCAGAACAAAAAAACACGCACACAGAGCACCCACACCGATCTCAGGCCCACAAAAACTGTTGCCAGGTACACTGCATGTGAAGTTTCATATGCACAATGATCACACCATATGTCATGTAGTACATAGTTATTTACAAGTTACCTTCAAACAGCTCTTAATGGCCCAGTCCAATTTGGTTGCGCTTGAGTGCACGTGGTTGTTCACCTGTGCAGTGTCGATGTCCGTATTAGGATGGACAATTGAGGTTTGTTTAAAAGCTAAGATAAATTCTTCCTTCCTTTTGCACTGTCACAATTCATATGGCTGGAGTGACCCAGCACCCATGAATGCACCATTGGCCATTCAGTTGAATGAAACCTAACTCCACGCCCTCCATCTTACTTGATGGGTTTCTTTTTACTTCCCTTTGTTGCATGTCATACCCGGATCTACCTTGGTGCTTCTTGCACCTTCACCTCTATTCATGCATCTCACTAAACACCTAAACTACTTGCACATGACAAACCACACATTGGTGAGATTCGACCTAGGGCTAACTTCGGCCTCTAAATGAGTGGGATTAAGCTCGTTGCAAACTTCCCAAGTGGTTCAAGGCTTTGTCATTTGAGATTATCATTTCTCGTCTTTTAGCCTAATTGCAAACTTGTGTTTAGTTTGAAGATTTAGTGCATCGAGGACATCTCCTCTGGCCCCTTTTCCTCAAACTTTCATTCATTGGCACTTATGCAATTCGTGAGAATGTTGTCAAATTGGGAATCGGACCAAACCCAATAGTTAGATTCGCAACCCAAACTGCCATGGGAGCCACCCCACGGTGGTCCAGACTTGGGCCATGACTAGGCAAATCCTTTCATTTGACGGTCCATCTAGAAGGGCATGTTACTCTCCCCACTTTAAAGATGTCAACACATTTGTTAACGTTATTTTGAGGTGACCACCTTTGGGCACTTATGTTACCTTCTTTCCTTTTGACCTAATGGCGGGATTAATTACTTTTCGATCAAAGTAGACCGTTTGCACTATGTCTTTATGTTTTCAACGTAGGAAGTTAAATGTGTTTTTTGTTTTTACCTAGAACGTTCATTTTTGGCATCTTTCCCAAATTCCCATTTGCAATTATTTCTTCTTTCTTTGGAATCCATTTCGAGTATAACTTGGAGGTTCTAATCACTACATCGAATGAAGGTTACAAACGTGCCAGCAAATAATGTTGAACTAAGCTTTACAATTTAAATCCCTTTTACCCAAATGGGACATGAGTCATCAATTCATGTGCAAGAAGTCTAGCTTCTCTATTCAAGAATGTGCCATTTTATTTACACTCACCACCATTTTAGTTTCACTTGTCCAAGCTTTAAAGTTTTTCAATCTGAATTCAATTCCAATGGACCAAATTTTATTATTATTTACCTTGAATTAAAGAAATGAAATGCTTAATTTAAGGTTTGGTAGGGTGTTTGTGTGAATTATAGAGGACCAATTAATTGAAATGGTGGAAAGGGACCATTATTTTCAATGTTAAAATATGGTTGTGTGTAGGCTTAAATTTTCTTAAGCTAATGGGGTTGCTATATTTTTAAATATTTGAGTACAATAATAATTCCATGTGTAATAACTATTTACAAAAAAGGTTTTTTCACATTATTATTGTCAGTCTTTGTTTCATTACAAAACAATTACAAAGTTTTAAGGAACAAATGTTTGTGGCAAGATATACAACACATAAGTTGGTATATGAATGAAATTTTTACACAATTTGGGTTGATCTTGATTAAAGGTTTCACTGCACTAAAATGCATCCTAGTTCATTTTGGGTTTCATTAGATTTTGAATGAATTTGGACATGGTGAAACATGTCAACCCTTCAATGAACAAAGACAATTTGTTACGGATAGAAAATTTGTCCACTAATACCTAGTGAAATACAAATTTACCAAACCCTTTCACTTGCTACTTAATTAACTAAACAACACATAAATCAATTAAATTAAAATTATTTATTTATTATTGATAATTTCATGATTTTCAGCCTATAATTATTAACACGTGTCATTACATATGCTAGGTTTTAAACCTAACCTAGGTACATAGGCCATGTAATCAACCTAAGTAGGCACCTACTCTAAAAAACTACATAAGAAAATATTCGATCAACTTATCACTGTTCACTACAAACACACCATTTGTAAGGTTTGATCCCTTGACCTCTACGATGAAGGTAAACACCCCTACCATCAAACCACCACATTTGTTGTGATAATGTGTTCCATTGCATTATAATTATCACACATTTCATTTTAAACATTATAAAAACATAAAATTTTGAAAATTCATATCTTATTAAGATTTTGTCCAAATAAAATGATTAAAATTTAATTTAATTTTTTTTTCAATAATGTACATAAATACATTTATTTCCTTTTGAAAGTGTAAAATCATTTGAATATTTTTAAAAAATATATCACTATTCAATAACATTTCAACGACCTTTATTTTGGGGGAAAAAATAATAATAAATGGATAATATTTCTATTAATATAATAATATTACCTATGATAGGCCATTTTCAGTTATTTTAAGGCTATTTTTCATTGTTCTAAGTTATTTTACCCTACAAAATTTACAATTATTTATGGTTATACTCAATTTTTTTTTGTTATTTTTAGCTATTTTCACCCTAGGTTACTTTTAGTTATTATAAATTATTTTTGGTTATTTTATGTTATTTCATCTTAGGTTATTTTTTAATATTGTAAGTTAGTTTTTATTATTGTAAGTTATTTCATTTTAGGTTATTTGTGACTATTATATTGGTGACTATTGGTGCCTATATATTTTATTGGTGGCTATTAATGATTATTTTATTGGTGAATATTAATGGTTATTCTATTAATGGTTATTTAATTAGTGGATATTTAGTAATTATATTATTAATGATTAATAATTATTATTTTATTAATGACTATTGGTGGCTATAAATGGATATTATATTATAGGCCACTAGTGGTTATCTTATTATTGATGGTTATTTTAGGTTGTATTACGATTATTAATGACTATCATATTACAAATTATCATTGGATAATTTAGGTTATATTACCATATGCTATTAATAATTATTTTTATTATAGGCAATTCTAATTTTTTTTCATAAGCTATTGTTGACTATTCTAAATTATTTTAAAATTTCATAATTAGGATAAAATAACTTATAATAACATAAAATATAATGACCTTGAATAACCTAAAGTATAGCCTAAAGTTAATTGAATAATTTAATTTTAAATAACTTAAAGTAAAAAACCTATAATAAACTAACTAAGATATCTTAAAGTATAATAACATGTAATAGTTAAAAGTATAATAATTTATAATAACCTATAATAACTTAAGATATAAATTAGAATGACTAAAGGTAACCTAAAAAGGTATATCATGAAGGAGCACAAGGTATTTAAAACAACAACATAAAAATAAACATATTTACCACAATAAATTACAATAGTGAATTATGTGAAACACGATGTTTACATAATGATATTATAATGAAATAACTTTAATCAAGGTGAAATCATTAAAGCAAAATGAACTTATTTCACTTTTAAGGTCCCGTAGTGATTTAAGTTAATGAATTACACCCCATTTTTGTAATAATGTTCTATATTCCCAAATCACTTCAAAGAATTAACCTCTTTCGGCATTTGAATAAAGATTGCCATTACAACTATCAAAGAGGAAGATGACATTGATAAAAACATGTTGCACATGTTCATTCCACCAACATTAGAAGCTAGGTCGTATCGAATAATGTATGTTTTTGGCAATCACATGCATGTTTCAAATGTTAAATGTTTTAATAACATTTGATTATAGTTTACAACAACTTTTGAACATGATTACAAATCAAGGTCAAATGATTGAAGACCCATTCTTACAAAATTCAAGTACATAAGGTGGGTCAAGGAAATAAACTATGGAATTTTGAAATTTGTTGTTCTACTATGCAATTGGGAGTAAATAAATAATAATGGGAATAGTGCAATGGTCAAGGGAGATGTGTGCAACATTACATTAATAAATTTTACTTCCTTGACCTTGATTTTAAACTAATATTTTATTTTCTCAAATCCAAATGAACTATTAACAACCACGTTTGGGTGAAAGCATGCAAAAGTATACTAAAAAAATAATTTTCACAAGTAGAAAAACAAAATTTTATAACAAGTAGATTAGAAAGTAGGTGATATTTTGTCATATTGTTCTTTTGAACTACATGAAGGCATAAAATATGATATATTGAATTTTTTGAAAAGTTTCAAAATTTGTATCAACCTTTTAAAAAACCTACTTTCAATCTACTTTGCAAAATTTGCCAATTTCTCACATTGTGAAAAAATAGATTGAAAATAGGTCAATTTTTTTTAATTTGGAAATTTCATTCATATGTTACATTTTGAAAGGGTTTGAGGCATGATTTAATGAATTAGACACATGCAATGCACTTTATCATATGAAAAAATATATTATGGACACAAAATCTAAGTTCATGGAAAATTTGCTTTTGAAAGACTTCACATTATCATAATCCAAAAATTCAAATTTCAAAGAATGTGTATCAAGGTGCATAATGGTTCAAACATGAATAACACATCATTTAAATTGTTTGATTTGCAATATCGGCCGAAGTAATAAACTTGCAATAAAAAATTAAAAATGGGAATAATAACATACATTAGGAATGACCATATGTGGTTTATTTAATATGATAAATATATCCAAAAATTTATGGCATGACTAAAATCCCTAAATGCATGAGATTCTAAATCTACTTTTACTTGTTGGTAAAAATCACCAAATGGTACACTTTTGTATGCTTTCACCATTTTGCTATAACTAATGTTTTTTTGACATGTTTACAAGTCTCATAAACTGAAACAATGTTGAAAATATGTGTTGTATTTATGCAACACAATGTTGAAAATGTGTGTTCTATTTGTGTAACACTCTATGGCATCTGAATAAATTTCAAAGTAATCCAATGAATATAAAATATATTTTCACACATTTTAAATCTATTTTTTTTGGTAATTTCTTTGAAAAAGTGTAAAAACACAATTTAAGCACATTTTTTCAACATTATTTTAGGTTTTTTCAATAGAAATTTCATGCTACCACATCATCTTGTCTTGACTAATCATAGTGATTCAAGAGGGTGAAATTGGCTCGTATTACTTTATTTACACCCTCCCACTCCATATAAAACAATATCTTTTTCAAAAGACCCAAAGAAAAAAGGTTTGAAAGTAGTTCTCTAAAAGGATCTTGCTAGGAAACACATCTCAAACAAAGTTCAAACGAACTTTGTGGACCTTGACATGTTCATATTTCAAAATGTGGATGAATGTGCTAGTTTATGAACTCAAGTCAATATTGTTGACTTAATTCAACCAACCATTGTTGTAAGGGGTTGTACAATATCAATATTACTTGGCATGGTTGTAGATCAAAAGGGAATATGATGAAACTAATAGTTAAAAGGAGTTTGACACAAGTTCATGTAATGAAAATTAAAACATTGTTTCAAAGACAAGAAATCTAACATGTTTTTGGTTGTGTTTAAGGTTTAACATACTAGCAAATCATGTTCATTAAAACTAGATATACCTTTAGATTTGTGTAATTTTAATTTGGTACAACTTTTGTTATGTGAACGTGGAGATGAGGGCACTGTACAATACTATGGTAAAGGCTTAACATTATGCCCAATTTTCTTTAATACAAGTTGTCAATTCCAACAATGACAATTGTTAGATTTTGCAATATTTTTTATGTAATTTGAATAGTTGATTTAAGCAAGTTATGAGGGGCACTAAATCACAAAATATTTAATTTACTATGTTAAGCTTATTTGCATTGTAAACTTAGGCTTGGTGTAAGTGTTGTGTGAAAGTTTTAAGAGCAAAAAAAGGTTAATTACTAATTGTCATCCTACTAATTTCACAAGTCCAAAATTAAACAATTATTTAATTGATCAATTAAAGATGAAAATCGAATTAAATAAACATTTTCCATATCAAGTAGCACTTGCATTCACATAAATCTAACACATGTAACATGTCAAATGCCATATTGCAATGATAGTGATTGAAATTAGTCACACTACTATGTGGTTGCCACCACATAGGTAATTGGGATGACTAAATTTAGTCACATTACTATGTGCATTGCTACCTTGTAAGCATGCTCAATCCATGTGTACTACCAATATTTGATATGATTAAAAAAGGAAGCCACACCAAGTCATATTGGACATACCCACTTATAGGGAACAAACTGGATTTAAAAAAAAACCCCTTTAGTCATTTTGGACAAGTAAACTTTACAAATTAATCATTGTAGCCATAATTTAAGGGGTGTATAAGACATGTTTTGTTATGATGTTATCAAATTGTGTGACATACAACATGTGAAATCATTAGGAAAGAAAAATAAAATAAAAAATTTAAACAATAACTCTTCAAATGTCTTTTTCAAGATTCAAATGCATTCTCTATAACCTTATTTCCATCAGAAAGGTGTTTGTTGAAAAACACTTCAAAAATTGTGTGTTTCACGTTTGTAATTTATATGCAAGGAATCATGAACCAAGGCAAAAGTGGGTAACCCTTCTTCCCCAAGATGTAAGGGCACATCCCATCTTGAGATCCATGTTTAAAATTGAACAAACCATGATAGGTTGCATTTTGGTACAAAGATTCAATGGTAACAAAATTCATTAATCATTAATAAAACTTGGCATGCTAACAAACATATTCATTGAAGACTTCCCAATTGCAAACATTTTGGAACACTACATGCATTTTGCTCCATGAGAAAATTTGTAAAATGAACATGCCACCTAAAATTGTATAATGCATTGGCACCTAATGTCTTTTCAATTGCAAAACAACTTATTTGGTAACATGGAAATGTTCACCCACCTGAAATTGTCATATTGTGTCATGAAAAAATGTGAATACCATGTGGTAGTTTCAATTTTGACCCAATTGTTCTTTGATGTTCATAAAAAAATCAAAGTTCCAAGACAACCTATATTAATGTAAAATGGCTACAATTTTCATGGTTTGAAAAAAATTTACATTTAGATTCCCATTTGTCTCCCATCAACTCCATTATATCATGGTTGTTGTGAAATCATAGGTTCTATTATTCTTACATTTGTAGCACAACATGAACAAAATGAATTTCAAGAAACATCAACTTCAAGGATCTTATAATGGAGGTGGAAAGAAAAAAAAAACCAAATAAAAAAATCAGAAAAAATTGCTTCTATGATAAAATGAGAAAAATGTAAACAAAATTTGTAAAGGAAAAGAACTTTGTTTAGAGCCTATTTAAAGAAGGAAGCATACCCAAAAATTAAATGCAAAACACATTGAAAAACTTTGTGGGAATGAAATAGAGGATCATAAACAAAACCTACAAAAGAAAAGAACTTTGGTGAAAGTAGAAGAAAGAGAAATGCAATTGGGAGATAAGTGCAAAACATAATCAAAAAGTTGTTTGAAGGCAGAGGAGAGAAGTGCAACCAAAACTTGCAAAATAAAAAAAAATAACATAAGAAATTTGAATGCAACAAAAACAATTCAACAACAATGAAAGTCTTATGAGTGGAGTAGAGAAGGGCAAACAAACTTGCGAAAGCAAGACAAAAACATCATAATTTTTTTTTATAAAAAATGCAACCAAATAACAATTGCAAAATAAAAATGACAAATCTCCAATGAGAAAAGGTAAAAGAAGTGGGAGCTTTGCATGTGAAATTAGAGATTATGCGAAAAGAAAAAATCTTGTCTAGCATGATGATGCTACTCCAACTTCCTACTTTCAATGCATCTTCATGAATAGAGATGAAAAGTTGAAAATTACCAGCCTAACTATCAACAAAAATAACCTACTAGGTTTGAATGACAATGAACAAAGCCTAGTTACAATTACTAGCGGTTGATAACAGCTTACTTACCACCAATGTTAGAACCTTAAAATCTATTAATGGCTACCTTATCAACATACATTTAACTTTAGGTTTGAACGAAACATTACAATGATACGGTTTGAACCTTTGCTATCATCATTATTGTTAATCTCACCCATGTAGATCTTTTGTTTTAATGTTCTTCCACGTGAGGCCTCATAGCATTAAAAGCAACCCAAATGAAAAAATGGAGGCATAAACTCAAGATCCAAGAGATGAATTCCTCCCCTTGGTGATAGATGTCTTTGGTCAATTACAAAAACAAGTTCAATTTTAAAATAGGTTTGTACCAACTATGTGTGCAGGGAATGGAAGGCCTAAAAGGTCCTCCCCTCTTGAGCCTAACCGATGTTGTTTAGTTCTTGATTTTAAAAGGAACCTTTGATCTTGGTTCTAACTCCTTTTTTTGTTTTCAATGGAACTTTCAAATCTAGTTTTAAGATTGGTTATTTGAATCTCTAAAACCTTCAATTTTGATCTTAAGACCCAACTTGGTTAAAGACTAGGTCTAGTGTCCATTACATCCAACAAAACAACTTTTAAAAGAAAGTATTACTTTGTTCAACTATTACATAAAGTTCAAGATAGAGATTGCGTAGTGTTAATTATGTACTTGTAATAATCAAATGCAATAACTTGCCTAAAATGTTAAGTCAAGCTTATATCTTTTAATATAAAGTTATACTTATCCACCTAGAGAACTCAAAGTTGTCTAAAATGGGGCAACATGCCCAATTCAGGTTTTAATTCACTTTTGATAAAAGTCTAGTTGCCCCATTAGCTTCCAATGGCAGTTCTAACAAAACTCAAAACCTCTAATCTAGATACCTTAAAACCTGACTTATAACATGAACCTGAACTGCCTCGATCCCAAAACTTGCCAACATGAGTCCAAACCACTTTCCTCAAACAATGGGTTTCAGTCACACTTCAAACTTTGCAAGCCTTTTCGTATTTGAAGTCAAGCCATAGTGGTGGGGCTGGTTACCTCTAGACTTTTGGACTTCCTCCACTTCTGAACCCTTCACCCGTTGTCACTTGGGATGTTTTATCCGCTGACTTCTATTGTAGCTCTATTGCCAGAGAGGGTAGTCTGGACCATGTCCTATTTCTCCACCATCTTTTCCTTGTTCTTTTTCTTTTGTCACCCTCCACCATTTCTTGGAATAAAGACTTGCTGGTTGACATCAATTTCTAATTCTTACCAATATTTCAAGTGTTTGGCATATCATTCAAAGATGGCCATTTTTGGATCCGACAGGAATACCAGTGTCACATGGTGCCAAAAAGTTCGTGAACAAACACACCCATATAAAAACAATATCATGTTCGACAAGTTACTGTAGAAGAAGATGATGACGGCAGTACAAAAGGATTCTGCATAGTCTGTATATAATAATACGTCATAAGTTTCACGCGCGCGGTAAACGCGGTCAAGTTTGGCATTATAAAAGACGCCTTGCTCAGTCATGGATTAACAACAACGACTAATTAATGTAAGATGCGGACAGTGCACCTCTAATTTTAAATCAGCGCCGGCGCCTGCGGCTCGCCTCCCCATGTTGGGTCCTTTGATGCTCATTTGTAGTCCTCCTACTTCTGTTTCAGGCAACTTGGGACTTTCTTTCCATTTTAGGTCAATTGCCCACAATACATTAGAGGACAAAGAGACGTTTTCCCCATGGATGGTGTTTTTTTAGAAATAATAATCATAGTAATAATATATTTTTTGTTATGTAGCTGAAGTATAAATAAATAAATAAATAGCTGAAGTGGCGTTTATCCACAAGACAGTTTAGCCAAGTTTGGCCTGAAAGTAAAAAAGGTTTAAGCAGCCTTCACACTTTTGCCTACATGCTAGAACCAAACAGATAAATGTGACGATTTTTTTTAAGAAAAAAGAATTTGGCAAGAAGAAGAAACAAATGGAAAATTCTAAGCAGCCAATGAGGTGATGTACTGTTCGCCCAAGAGGTTCAGGTTTTTCACTTTTGGGCTTGGGGTGAGGGGTCTTGTCGAGGGAGGGGGAGTTGGTATTTTTGGATCTTGATTGTTCTTAACAGGTTCTCATGTTGTTGCCAATAGCAGCAAAATTTATCCCATATCCTTTTCTCAAAGTTCTACTTGTGTTATCTATCTAGGTAGGCCAAAGGCGAAGATGATAATACATCATACTTTGAGGACGTCAAAAGGTCGATCACTTTTTCTTGTGATGGGGCAATCAAAGAGGCCCACACCCAAAAGAAAATTGAACATTGGGTGCACTCATATTTAATCAACACTAACCACAATATGTAATGGAAGATCATTGCAGCAGTGCTAGTGCTCTTAGGGGTTTATTTCTAGAGAATGTTTGTAAATCATAGTCTGAAATTTGTTCACGCCTAATGGCATGTTAATCCAGGCAAGCTATGGCCAACTTATAGATGGTCATTCCTTCACAAAGGAGGCCTCTTCATCATCTAGGCATTTAGGCTATACCTTTTCTTTAATTCTTAGAAAAAGATAGGGACTTTTCTCATCATTTCTGAGTTGTATCACAGTTTTTTGAAATAAAAAGTTTGTGCTTTCCCAAAATTTGGCAATTTCTTTCATTTTTGTAGCAAATTTTTTTTCGAATATCAAGTAGAAAGGAAAATTCACCCAAAAAATCCAAAAAATTGTTGTCACAATGCAAGAACTCGCCCCTAAAAAACACTCTGGTTGTATATATCTGGTTAAGCCCATCCTGCTTAGGGTATAACATCAATGTTTCCATCTGGGGATATAAGTTAATCCTAGGGGTGTGCTATGCTGACTTGTAGAGGGGAGTCCCTCCTGTAGATAGTCTCCACAGCTGACTATGGTCAGGGAAGCAGGCCCTATTCTTGCCACAAGCTGATTGTGGTTTGGGAAGCAATTATTATTGGTTCCTATATCCTGTCTTGCCGTCATAGATTTCTTTGCATATTCTAATTTTGTCCTTTTCATTTCCTTGCATACTCTAGTTTTGTCTTTTCCAATTGCTTTCGCATGTACGCTTGCATGTTCTATTACTTCAGTTCCTGGCTTCTGGTGAACCCTTTGGCACTTTCTTTCTGGACTTTTCTGGTGTGAGATATGGATTACCCCTTTTCTCGGCTATGTTGCCAAGTTCAGGTGTCCTGTTTCTGAAGTCTACATTGCTGTTTAGTTATATTGCCAAATTGCAAAGTCCACATTCCCATGTTGCCAACTCAACATTGGTTATTTGGCTATTTTGCAAAATTGCCAAGTCCACTTCCAAAATGAGCTTCAAGCTGCTCACAAATCAAAAAATATTCTGGGCTGTCCAAGGCATGAATTTTCTTTCCTGGTGTGCTGAAACTTCTGACCCCAAAAAACCAGACAACCCCTGATTTTTTAAAAAGTTTATTTCCACAGGCTACCTACACCCCCCCCCCCCCCCCTTCCCTTTTCCTTCTCTCTCCTCTCTTCTTATTTTTGTGGACTTGATGACTCTTTGAAGCTTAATAGGAGCCCTTTCAAATTCAAACTACCCTCTATATTTTTTTTGAACATGTTGAGAGCAAATTTGTGTTAATTTAATAATTGCTAAACTTGATTCCATTGTTCTAATCCTCCCTAGCAACAATCCCCTGTTTTTTTTTTCCTACTGAATATGTAAAGGGGCATGGGGCTCATTATGGAAGGCCATGACGCTCACAAAAGTCATTAGCCAAGGATGTCCCTTCTAGCAATGTTGATTTTGTGGATGAACTTTTATTTCTTGAAAGTTCCACTTTGATGCCACCAATGTTGGGACAGCTAGTTGTTCGCTTGCTTTTGTATGCAGACGATTTAACGTTCATGTCACACACTCCTGCTGGATTACAGAAGCAACTGGATGTCTTGCAAGCTTTTTGATGTGAGCGTCAGTTGACTGTGAATGTCAAGAAAACCAAGGTTGTTGTGTTTGAAGCACGCAAGTCTGTGTGTCAGGCTTTTCAGTATGAGGGCGAAACTATAGAGCAACTAAACTCTTTCAAGTATCTAGGTGTTGAGTTGCACGGCACAAAAGGTATGCAAGCGGCAATACAATAGTTAGCAATGTCAAGGAAAAAGGCAGTTTTTGCATTGCAGCGCAAATGCGCAGAGTTACGCATCTTTGACCTAACATTACAATGCCAGTTGTTTGATGCACTAGTCAAACCAATGCTTAGCTATGGGTGTGAAGTATGGTCAGACAACATGGCACGCAAACAATTAGAGGTGGTTCATTGGGCTTTTTTGAAGTCGTCATTAGGGGTCAGCACCACGACATCTAGTTACGTCGTGTTGGCAGAGTTTGGCAGGTTTCCCCTAGAAATATTTTGGTGGCAACAGACCATGCGCTTTCTCTCATGTGTCAGTTTTGAGGTAGACTCAGATCGCATGCTCAAGCTAGCTTATGATGTATAGCTGCAGTTGCTTGCAGCCAAGTGAAGAGTCTTACTCGGGAACCAGAGTGTTGTGGGTAGAAAGAGCCAATTGCCTGCTTGCTAGCTAGCACAAATAGATGAATGACTGTCAATGTACAATTTGTGCATCGATAGCGATCAACTGCCACCATGTGCTTGCTTCAAGCAGTTGGCTGAAAGGCAATACATTGTACACCATCAAGTGGCTGCAGTTGACTCTAGTAGGGTGAGAGCCTATTTGGGGTTGAATAGCTCAGCACAGTATGGGTACAAAGAATACTTCTTCAAGGTAGACAATGCATAGCTTAGGAGAAGCTTGACACGTTTTCGTTGTGTGAATCACAAGTTGTAGATTGAGCTAAGAAGGCAAGTCAAGCCAGTGAAGGTGGCGGTGTAGCAACGTTACTACAAATTGTGCAACTTGGGTGCGGTTGAAGATGAGGACCGCTTCTTGTTGGTTTGACCTGCCTATCAAAGTGTTCGAGAGAGGTTTAAAGGTTCATTGCCACTAACTACCATCACACCTTTGGTTGAGTTGCTGAGCTGTCAGCAGCAAAGCATCCTTGCTAGATTCTTAGTGCAATGTCAGACGGTTAGATTTGAATTGCTTCATCAGACTTAATGTCAATTGGGTTCTGGCCCGAGCGCTGTTTGGCCCACTTAATGACGCTAAATTGTAAGTAAGTAAGTAAGATGCATGAAATTTTGTCCAAACTTTTTCATTAATTCATCAATCATTGAGAATTCATGGTGAATGTTCATGGACGTTCATCCACGAAATTTGGATGACTTTTAATGCAAAATGAACTACATTTCATGGATGAATTTCATTTCATCCAAAGATTTCATGATGGATGGACTTCCATTCCATTTTGATGACTTCAAATCCACATCATTCATAAAAAAGGATACAAAGAAAACATGAAATTTCAAATGGAAACATTTCAATTTCCTTTCAATATGTTCAAAAAATAAATTAGAGGATAGTTTGAAGTTTGAAAGGACTCCACTCAAGCTTCAAAGAGCTATCAAGTAAAACAAATTAAAAAGTGAGAAAAGGAAGGGAAGGGGGCGAGGGGTGTGGAGGTATATAGCAGAGCTCATGGGAAATCTTTTTTTTTAAAGTCAGGGGCAGAAGTTTTCAGCAGACCAGAAAAATTCAGGCCTTGGACAGTCCAGCATTTCAAATTCTGTGGGCAGCTTCGAGCTCATTCAGGCAGTCCACCTTTTCAGGGTAAAGTGGAGTTGGCAGACAGGTAATGTCCACTCGGAAATATAGCCAAATAGCCAAATAACAATGTGGACTTTGCAATTTTGCAAAGTGGACTTGAGAAATGGGAAGCAGGAACTTGGCAAAATAGTCAATTGAACAATATTCCACAGCGAGAATTCACTAGGTTTCAGCAATCGTTGGTATTTAGGGAGTTCCAATTTTGTGATATAGCAGGAGTGACAATCAATGTTATTTATGAGATTTTGATGGCTATTCTAATTGCAAAGTGGGAGTATTTTTAGTTAAATATATGTCAAAGCAAGTTCAATTTGTCACACATGCTAAAAAATTATTATCAAATGGCTAAAGATCATGATTCTTTAAAAAGTAAAATTTGGCTACAAAGTCTGCATAACAATACTTTCATTAGGCAACAATAATGCTAATGCTCATCACAAAGTTGGCTATGAAATAGCTACTCCAAGTATCTCTTGACAGTATACTCTCTCAGACCCCATATCGTGAAATTATTTTTCATTAAGCCTTTGTCACCTAAATTTCAAACCATTAAAGGAAAAAAAAACGCCTTAAACATATGACATAAAAGAGAAACATATAATTCAGAAAAACAAAAAGTTATATTTCATAATATGTGATTGGCAAACAGCAAGTTCCAACAACAACGAGGCCCACTTTACACGAGGAGTCAAGACCAAGGTTGAGCTCAAATCAAGCATTACTATTGATGCAGCCACTGAAATCAGCCTTGAGGGCTTTACACTATGAGTCCGGGCTGAAAAAGAAAACAATTTTTTTAATCTACCACTTTATGGCCTTGACTTGGCCCCAAGGCAAAGAAAGAAAAAAAACAAACCTATCAATATGTTAGGCCAACTTGCAGCTCAACATATGAGAGGTTGAAGCCTTGGTCCCTACTTTTTGACCTAAATGGTGTTACACATGAACTCATTGTCCCCCAAACAAATAATATTAATAATAATAACTTGGGGCCAAATAACAAGCCAAGAAATGCTCAAATTTCCCATTATTGGCCCCGAGATCTTTTAGTCCTGACTCCTACTCTAAAGGTAGCCTAAAAAAAAACTTCATGAGTCATTACATTGTCCTTTAATAAATTAGAATCATGAGAGCATGTGCCATGATTTCCATAAAAAAGGCTTTAATTAGTTGTGAGTGCACCCGAGGATCAGTATTTTAATTTATTTGTTGATGACTTTAATTGGCATATCAAAAGGAAAATGTGCTTGAATTTTCAACAGTTCTACAATGGAAATATGGTGGTGTGACGAAAATCCTTGGATGTAAACCCAAGTGGATGACACTGTCACTTCAACCACCAAAAGCTGAAGGATGATGCAACAAATTTTCGGCAATTGAGGTTGATAGGGTGTTGTGGCTTTCTATTTTTGTAAATGTTTGTTTGGTTGCAGGTTATGAACATTGTGATGTTTATGATCAACGACATGTGTGATGTGTGTGATATTCAAGTTGGGTGAACTTATGGTGCATTGCGTTTTGGAGGAAGTTTCATGTTTGACGTCAATGAAGGCAAGATGGTGTGGAAGTGATAAAAGGGAGGACATTGAGATTTGGAAGGACAGAGTTAAGTGGTTTTTGGATTTTCAAGGATTGAATTAATAATTAGTTATTTTAGGAGGCATGAATGCCAGATTGTGGAAATTGTAGGTTAATTTTTGTACTGAGGTCTTGATTTTCTTCCATTTTGCAATGTACCTGTTAGTAGAATACCCCATAGAACCACAATCATGGATCAATGATCAAGGGAATGATGAAGAACCTTATGGATTTCAAAAACGACGTTGGCAAAGAAGTTCTTTCGTGTGTTCAATGTTTTTGGGCTGATGTGATGTTTTTGTGACTTGCGAAGAACCCAACACTTTGGGACCTCTGAATGTATGTTTTGATTTCCACATTTGGGAGTGTAAGTTGGGCATAATGAACATGTGGTAGTGGACTGCATTTGTAAACTTGTTGGGTTTTGTTTGGAAAGTTGGAGTTTGGCCATATCTGTTTTTGGAATACATTATTTATCAATTGAGACTGGTGGGGTTTGAGCATCACTGGTCTCATCATCTCCCTTCTCAGATATTGCATTCTCCTGTTGTGTTTATTTGGGTGTTACATTGGGGATGTAACCTTCTGTTGGGAGTATTTGTTTTGTTTTAGGTGTTAAGGATAGCTTCCACTACCAATGAAGTCAGTTGATGCTCAAGAGAGGGAAGTCAGAGCATTCTGACCCCCGTAAATTCATTGAATATAAATTTATGAGAATAGAATTTACTTTTATCTCTGCTTGTAAAAATTCCATTGTTGGTGGAATACCTCTGTGAAGTGATACAAATTAAGTGTGTTACCGATCTCTAACATCAATTGCTAGAAGGAGTGAGTATGTGATTGGAACTTGTTATACCCCTGTTTTCTACATTACAATGGTCTTTCCCTCTGGCCAACTATATAGTTGACATATGTGTAAATTTGGGCAAAGGATATGGGATAAAATGTAATTCTATTGGAAACAAATTGAAAATGTATTGGGAATTGTATGTAACGCATTAAGAACACCAAGATACAAAAGGACATTTCTCCTATTGCTACAAATCTTCCCCTTGCAAGAAAAAATGGAAAATAACTGGGCATTATATCAAAAGGTGGGTAGCCAATTAACCACGCAAACCTCCACATTGATGCCCAATGAAAAGTTGGCCACAATATGAGGGACAGATGCAGATGCACAATCACACCATAATGCCCAATGGCCTCTCCCAATAAAACAAACAATTATTTTTGTTGTTGGTGGCATGGGGCATCATCCCACCTACTATTTAGATTAGTGCTCAAATGAACCAAAAGGAAAATTAGATGTGTGTTTGGAGGAATACACCAACGGAGTGCATGTATATGGTTTAGGACTTACACTTGTGTAAGTGTGGTTAATGAAAAACAAAAAAAAGAATTGGCAAACAAAGTATAGGACCCATGTCACCTAAGCATTTGGTGGTTGGACTCTTAATGAGGATATATTAATAGGGATCCATTGAGTTCATGGGAACATGTTTTTTTTGTAAGCATAGGTGTCAACTCAAAAGTTGGCTGTAAGGCAAATTTTATGGTTGGGCTATATACTGTTCATTTATTTCTCCCCAGAATTAGGTCTAAGCATAGCAACCATGACATGAAAAACTCCACACAAAGGACTTGAAAGTTGTTGAAAAACTACCAATCATCAATCAATCAAAACACCCAACAAAGGGGGAGAAAATATACAAGATAAAAAGACCCAAGTCCTAGCAAAGGAAGAATCCTCCAAAGAGGGTGAACTGTTAAAGGAATGGGAACTTGAAAGCCTTTTGGTTCCAATAGCCTATTGCACTTTCATACATCTTCCTAGTGATTTTCAATTCAATTCCATGCTTGGGTGAAATGGCACCTAGGCTAGTACAGGCTACAATGGCAAACACCCCAACTTTTTCTGGTTGCTTACAAACATTATAGATCTTCATTCATATGGTTAAATCACAATCTTTGCTTGGAGTTTTAGTGTACTTATGCTATTAAGTCAAAGTTAAATTCATACAAATTGGGTTATTGTAAAAAAATTATCTTAGTTAAAGTTGGTTTGAAATTAGTTTAATTTGAATGGGGCTTCAAATGTTGTGTTTGAGGTATACAACTTAGCATTTTTTGAAGTTTCACTTCTAATGATTCAAAACATCACTCACCACCAAGGCTGCAAAAATTCAAGCCTAAAAGCAATGCAAAAACACAAACCAAACATATGTAGCACATTATGAAAGCCTCTACCTCCATATACGACATGGATGGGGGAAGTTTTATGTGTTGCACCATGTATGAAAGTTTAATGCTATATGATTGATGGTTGTGGATAACAATAAGTGTAAACATAAACATCACAATGCCACAATATTACCCAAGTTAAATATAGCCACCCAAAGACACCTCACCCAAGAAGATGAAGTTCCAAGTGTTAGTGTTAATTCACCTCCAACTAATGGTGTATGATGGCTAGCATGCAATTATGAGGTTGATGTTGAATTCACAAACTATAGCTGCAAGCTCTAGAGAGACATTCGATTGGGTTGGTTATATATGGTGGAACAATGTTTTTTTGCATTGGTAATTTTTTTTCCAAATTTCAACCTAAAAAATATTATTTTGACCTATAGAAAGAATTTTTCATGGAAAATTGGCCCAAATTCACTAGATTTTGGGGAGAAAAAATAATTGGTAAATTTTTATGATAAATCTTGTAGGTAGGCAAAAACATAGAAAGATTTATTTTCTTTTCTTACTTTCATATTTAATATGCACATTACAAAACAATGTGGTTTTTCTAACACAAAAGTCATGGCTCATGATACGCATGTGAGGTAAACCTAGTGGTTTCATCCACTACAATGTACAATTTGCAATGTTTATCATGGCACATACTACATTAAAATGGATTTTATAAAATCCAATTGTAAGGTTCCTTCTTGAAATTTGAATGTATCGCTTCATACAAATCACTTCAAGTCCTTTCAAAAGCCTCACACATTGTTTGGTGTCAAGGCATGAGTCATCTTTATTCAAATGCCACCTTGCCATCCAAACATTGTGGCTACTCCACCACCCTTGCTTAGAAGTGCCTTGCCTCCTCACAAACCAAGTCTCATCATCGCCTAAATGTGCTCCCATCAAATGCTCTTGCAACATATTTGTTCCAAAAGGTCCCAAGCTTAGTGCCAAACCTTTTGGAATGAAAGAATGGCACCCAACCCCACCTTAAAGAGGTCAATGTCCCTATTGACATCTATCCTCTTCGTAAATGTTAATATTTTGTCACCAATTTATTCTTTTAGTTTTGTAGTTCAACATATCATTATGTACATATTCTGAATTTGTAATGCTAACCAACTACAAAAATGAAAAAGTAAACCCAAACAAAATCCTTCCAAAATCCATATTTGCAACAACATAACATCTACAATAATTTGAAAATAGATTTAGATTATATGGAATTGAAAACAAAATACAGGAAACAAAATACAATGTAATATCAATGTTCTTCTCCATCAAAACTTCTTTGAGCTCCTATCATAAGCTTTTCCTCATCCTTAAGAAAAATCAATGTCCTAATGTTCACAACATTAGAACTCTTCTTCTAAATCCTTCTTGATTTCCCACCATCAACATGAATTCAAATTTTCAACTAGTCCTATGCATTCAGCCTTATGCTCCCACTTTATCCTACAATGACACTTCCTCTCGTCCACTTTGTTCAATAGTGATAATACAATTTTATCCATCATGTCCAATGGTGATAGAACAATTATGCCCTTAACACCTATTTAGGCATTTAATGACTTTCGATAGCAAACAATTTGCCATTGCTTCACAAGTTGTCTAGATTGGTATTCCCCAACTTTAATCATATGTTGTATATCATGTCTTTTATTCCTTGATACAAAAAAATCAAAGGGAAGGTTGTGTTCCCTATTGTGCCATCTTTTCTGGCAACTTTTTTCACTCATTCAACTTCCTAATGGGCACTTTTCCAACTTCCTTGAATCCATGGGCTTAAGATTTTTGCAACTAATTTTTTTTTATCAATGAATTTTCACCAATTTTTTATTTGAAAAATATTATTTCGACCTATACAAGGTATTTTCAAGGAAAAAAAAAACCCAAATTTGCCAACATTTGAAAAAATAATCCCAATTCATTAGAAATCTTACTTTTCCATTAAAAGGTGTACCAAAAAAATCCAAATCATTAATATGATAAGTTTTAGGAGGTGGCCAATAATATAAAAAGTTTTTTTTTTAAAAAATTTCATATTTAGTATGTAACCAAATTTGGTTAAACCATGTTTTGAATGGTTGTCATTTTGATCGATTTTCAAAATCCTTAAGAGAAACCATTCTTGGAACAACCCTAACCATCACACTAGGCCCATGATAAGAGTTATGAATGTGCCAACAAATTCTATTGAACTCAATTTAATTAGGATCCAATTTTTTTTACCTTCGCAAGGATGTGGATCACAAGTCCATGCACGAGAAATCTTACTTTTCCATTAAGAGGTGTGTCATTTAATTTACATGCATTACTACCCACTTTCATTTGAATTAACCTTGAGGCAATTTTTGACTCCAAGTTCATCACTTAGTTCCATTTATGTTGGTTGCCATTGTCTCATTTAACTTGTGCACTTATTCTTTTTACAAACTTGATTTTCACACAAGTTTGACCTTACCTATGTGTTTTGGCCTTTTTTGCATTCTAATTTTATGGGTTTCTCCCTCACATTTAGAGGTTGATATGTGTTCATCAACATTTTATATAGGCATTTTTTCTTTTATGTCCTTTTCATTCCTAGCTCGTGCCCCCTAGAGGTTCAACTTCACCTAGGTTGATTCCTTTCAATGACATTCTTTCCATTTCACCAAGTATTATTTGCCTCCATGCCTAATCATTCACTACACCAATATGTGTCCAAAATTGCTTTGTGTTTCACTATATTTTGAATGAAATTGAACAAATTATCATGGTGAAAGTGGGCAACCCCTTAGTAAACATGGACCAATTATTACAAGCAAGTGAATTCATTAATAACTAATTGAATTCACTAATAGTAAATCAAATTCGCTAATAATTAAATCATGAATAATAAATTTACCAATAATTAAATCATGAATAATAAATTCACTAATAGTTAAATCATCAATAATAAATTCATTAATAGTTAATTATGAACCTAGGCTAGGCACCTAGGAACCTTCATTAAGTTACTTAGCCTAAGCTAAGAACTAAGCCCACCTAAACACCTTGCCCACCAATCTAGGGTGCAAATTTGAAGATTTGAACCCTTCACCTTCATGTTTAAAGAACAAGTACTTAACCATTGAACCATTATTTGAATTAATGATATTTTTTTGTCATCACATATTATTATGCACATTTGTTTTTACCTTAAATTATTATAAACAATTTTTGGATATTCAACCATAAGTTTTCTACGTTATTTCACCATAGATTATTGTTTGTTATTATAGGTTATATTACCATAAGGTATTAGTGGCTATTCTATCATTGGTTATTGTTGACTATTCTAGACTATTTACCACATATTATTTTTGACTATTCTATCATAAGCTATTATTGGTTATGCAATTTTATTTAATGTAAGTTATTGGTTATTATAGGCTATTTATCATAGCTTAATTTTGGTTATTATTATTTATTCTATTGTAGACTATTATTAATTATCCTATTGTAGGCTCTTATTGGTTAATACATATTGTAGGCTATTATTGGCTATTTTATTATAGGTTAATCTTTATTACTTTAGGCTATTCTTTACTATTGTAAACTATTTTGTCATAGGTTATTATTGGTTGTTTTTTTACTATTCTAAATTATTTTATTTTAAGTTAGTATTGGTTACTTTAAGTCATTATACCACAAAAGATTTTTGGTTACTCTAAGCTATTTTACGACAAGTTATTTTAAATTATTATTGATTATTCTACCATATGCCATTTTGGGCTATTTTAAGATCTTTTACCAAAGCTATTATTGGTTATTTTATATTATTCTACCTTAGGTAATTCCACCTTAAATTATTATATCTTATTTATGTGTATATTATTTTACCTTATGTCATTATATTTCATTTCAAATTATTTTAATTTATTATACCTTAGGATAAAATAACCTAAAATAACATAAAATAGATATTTAAAAGCCTATAATAAACTAGGATATCTTAAAGTAAAATAATCTATAATAATTTAAAGGTATAACCAAAACTATAATAACTTATAATAACCTATAATATTTTATAATTCTAGGGACAATGTTTCATTGGAACTAGTTTATGTAGGATGGATATTTTGATGATTATCATTATAACAATTCCAAAATCATTCTAAATTATGATTCATTGTAGATCAAATTCCATTTCAAAATGTTTTTTTTTCTTGTGTATATTTGTATATTGTTTGTCTTGCACCCTTTTAATGTTTTTAAAATTTTCTATCTTATTGTTTATTTTACACCTTTTCAATTTTTTCTTTTGTTTGTATATGTTTCATTGTGAATTTCTTCAATGAATTGGACTTTTGTTGGCATTTTGCTTAGCAAATCAAGAATGGAAATGACCTTTCTTTATAACGACCTACCTACTCACAAATTTTTGACCCCAAATATAACACTAGACAAATTAGGGTGCCAAAAAGTATTGATGGAACAAATGATATATATTGAAATTTACAAAATTTTATCTTTTGAAAAGATAAAATTAATTACAAAAAAATCATTATGTCCACACAAAATAATTTAATCATCGTCACTAATAGTGCAAAATAACACAAAGCACAAATAACTTAGGGTATAAGTTAGAATAATTAAAGCAATATAAAATAACATAAGGTATTTAAGACAAAAACATAAAAATAAAATATTTATCATAGTAAATTATAGTAATGAATTATGTTAACTAATAATGAAATATGATGTTTACATAGTGACCCTATAGTGAAACAACTTCAACCAAAGTGAAATCATTGAGGTGCAATGAACCTATTTCACTTTTAAGGTTTCATAACGATTTTGGTTAATGAACTACAATTCACTTTTGTATTAGTGATTCTTGCACAAATTATGCGTTTGATTTATGAAGAAACCCTTGTTTGATAAAATTTAGTTCTTTCACAACTTGTTTCCTAACTACATGTTTTGTATCCTTCTAACATGGTTTTAACTTTGACATGCATGTGGAGGGTGTCATGTGCCACAAAAGTCTTTGGTAATTTGAGGGTGTAAACATCAAGATTTGGCTTCACCATTACCTCATAAGGCCTTGTGTACTTGGTTGCAAACCTAGGCATTAGCCCTTTAAACATTTCAAGGTCCCAAATTTTGAGCCACACATAGTCACATACCTTGAATTCAATGTATGGCTTTGAATCTTGTTTGCATGTTTTTCATACCTAATTCGAAATTGCTTTAGTAACTTCTTAGAACAAGCATACAATTATTTTTTATTCATCATCATGGCCTTGACCTTTTTTGAGCCATGTTGGAATCAAGCCATGCAAGGGATGGTTAAGTCCATGGGTTTCTTTACTTCAACTCCTAAAGCTATCTCAAACCACATGACATTTTAGTTGTCAAATGTTTGGTGGAGTTGTAACAAAATTATGTTAAAACTCCACTAAACAATTATGCTAACAGTAGGTGATCACCCCAATCCTTTTGGTCAATGCCCACATAATTACACGTGTATTAATTTATTTTTCCATTGACCTTTTTAGTCTACCCTTCAATCTATAAGTGGAAGGTTGTAAGTTGAACAATAATTTTTGTCCCAACATTAATTGTAAAAAGGAAGTAAGACGAAAAAAATATTCAATTTCTATAAACAAATCATGATGTTACTAAAAGAAAAACATACAAAAAATGTTGTCCTATTTAGGGTATACTCAAATTTTAGAATAATAAAAAATGAGTTCTTCAAAACAATCATTTCAACATTCTTAAATACTTATTGAAAGGAAGCACTCATCTTTTTGAAAAAGTACCATAAGGATTTAATGGTGGTAGTGTTGTCCATGAAGATGGTCAATACCCCCATGCCAATCAATCTTGTTGGTGATTTTTCCAAATGTGACCATCTTATGACCATTACTGCACTAAATCTAGTTTTTCAAAGGTTACCAATTTAGTTTGACTACTAAAGCAAAAAAAAAATCCAAAATTTTAAAAATTTTGTTTGGCCTTTAACATCCACATTTCAAATTCACATGAAACTAACATTTAAACTAAATTTAGATTCACTACTTGAAGCTTCAACTTAGTTTCAATGTGTATTTTTTAGATGGTTTAACATCTTGTCGCTTACACCCCTATAACATGTTGTGTGATCCAACCACAAGAGTTCCATCTTGGGATCTAAATGTATCAGCTTACATGAATCATTTCAAGTCCCCAAGATTGCCTCACATGAGTCACTTCAAGTTCTCTATATTGTTTCACACATTGCTTGGCACCAATGCATGAATTACTTTGACTTGGATGACACTTTATTATCCAACATTGTAATTATTATACCACCTTGCTTAAAGGCACCTTGCCTCCTTGTAAGCCAAGTTACATTATCACTATCACAACCCCAGTTTTGGGTTTGTGACCAAGGCAAGGGCTTGGAAATGTGTGGGCCGAAAGTGTAACTCAATAGTGACATTCACATTCGCGGGAATGTAGGAGAGTGTAAGGGAATGACTTCACACATTCCCAAGTGGGTTCTCATTTTGGGAGTTAGAATTTCAATGGATTCCTGAATTTTTAGAGAACAATTTTAGGGGTTAAAACACATTAGATTGATGACTTCTTCATACCATTGGAAAGCTCTTGAAACATAGATGTCTAAAGTGGGTTTTCATGACCCATTTGAGTACTTAGATTAAACGTTATGGTTGAAAGAAGGGTTAGGAGTCAAAGTTCCAATTTGAATCTTGTCCATTAAAAGTTGGGAATCACCTTGATTTACTTTCTTGCAGGTGGCATGCCACAATTCATTTGAAATTTTTCAATGAAGGTTATAACTTTATTTCAGACCTCACTTCAATTGGAGGTCTGCACAAGAAGTTATTGGCTTCCAAAGTGCCAAAAATCGCAATTTCGAGAATTTTGGGACTCCCAATTTGGGAGTCCTAAAACAAAATGACATTTGAGTGTAGGCCTTGTGACCAAGCATAGAGAATACCATAAGGGGGAAGGTGGTGGCTTCCCCTAAGTCTAGGCCATGGTGAGTCTTATGAATTTGTATATGCTCATGGTTCATATGTGTACCAAAAATGTTTTTACTATGCACTAACCAACTTGTTGTTTGGTTTGTGTAGGTTCATATGAATAATTGACCCACTTGTCACTCATCTTAGTCCCCATCTTGAAGTTCCAACATGCCCCTCTTACCCCCAAGTGTTACGAGATAAAAAACATACCCTAACTTCTTCTTTTGTTGTTTTCATTTTCGACCTTGCATTTGAGTCTTTCAAGGAGTTTGGGGGTATGCCAATCACCTTGATGCACCCCACCAAATGGTCTTTCATAGATTCACCCCAAAAATTCTCAACCTAATGTTGAACCTTTTGTAATTAAGGCATTCCATTAATTTTTGGATGATTACCACTTTGGCTACATCATGTAATCCTTAAATAGACGTTGATTGGAAATATCTAATATAGAGGTCAAAAACCTCTAAGTTCTTTTTTTAAAACTATCATGTCTTCATCATGGTTTCATTGTGAGATAACACCCCAACATACATAATCCTAAATTAAGCATGCCAACATCGATTTGCTATAATTTTATAATAGTTATGAAAGTGCCTTTTAACCTTTTCCATAACAACAATTATATAAGTACACCACCAACCCCAATATTCATATCATGTCTTTCCCATTAAAAAAATTTGAATTATAACCTAGACCTTTCATGAATGATATCTCCCACAAGAACTTTAAATTGGTAGTTTTTACAAGTGAAGCACTGCCCACCAACTTTCTATTTACAACTCTAAAAATTCAAAATGTTATTCCAATTGTAATTGCAAAATTTCAATAATATGGACATAAACCCTATTCATAGCTTCGATAATAATAAAAACTAATTTCCCAATCTCACAATCCAAACTTCCCAAAATACCCAATTTCTTTTGCCACAATTCAAACATATCAAGCTTGAGTGAATGTTGTCATCATAAATTAGCTTTGAAATGCCCTAGGGATATTCATCATCTCCCCACATGCCCTGAACCTACACATATTAACTCAAGCTTTTGTAATTTGGACCTAAACTTCTAGCGTAATGGAAAGTTTGTCCATGAAAGACTATAACTTAAAACTATTGAATTTTTTCCATGAACATTCTTTTCATCAAGAATAATACAAGATTCATAAAAACAAAAACCTCACCACCAAAAACATAAAACCAAAATGACTAAGCTCTTCATTGCCTTGTCATAAAATTGTCTTCATAAAAATGCTTGCCTTATATTTTGAAATCTTCACTACTTTGTAATAACAAGTCCATCCCCTGCTTAATTTGTAGACAATAGTCCTTGAAAAAGAAAAGTTCTTATCATCACGAAACTATTTGAACAACATCAAAACAAAACCTCTAAAGGTACCTTTGTCAAAACACAGCACACATAATGAATTCAAGAGTTATGCATATGAAACATCCTTGTATCAACCCTAACACACCATTGTCTTGAATTCATTTGCAAAAAAAGAAGCACACAACCACCAAATTGGAGAAGAATCCAAAGAAGGTGATCCTTCCACCTAATCTCTCTCGATCCTTTCCCATTCTCATGATCTTAATTCTTGTAATTGTCAAAATTTCCTCTTGTCAAAAATTTCTTTGTGACCCCTCTTTTTCAATACATAACGTAATACCTTGGCAGCTCCAACACTAATTATATTTATTCCAGAGATGTTGAAATTTTCAACCCGATAACAATTCTGAGAACAAAAAATTGTGAAGGAAAATGGAGATCCTTTTGAAGAATATTCGACTTTTCAACATGGATTTTCAAAATAAAATAATCATTAGATGAGGAAAGGTTGAACTTGCAATGGTTATACTACCATATTCATATCCACAAGGTTTCCAATATCTAATCCTTTTTCTAATGTTGTACAGATGTAGGTGAGTACCTAAGAGCTGGGCAATGCTTGATACTCTCCTTGGAAGGCTTGGGCATTGGCTTCTGACCAGGATGTTATGACAAGAAATGCTTCAAGCACAAAATAGAACGTTGGAAACCCCATCAAGTCATATGTTGACAGCCAGGTAGACAATACAGCCTCCCTCCTTTATATGTCAGTCGGTTGTCTATGTTGAGTTTGTATAGGTAGGGGAAGGTCCTGACAGCAGGGTATTACATACAATGAAGTCAAATAGCTTATAGCTTGGTTTTATACAGCAAACTGTAGCCTCTACATGGGCTCTGGAGGCTGGGCCACCTAGTGGTTTACTATGTATATTTATTGTGTCTTTTTAGCAAGCCCCTAACGTCCATCAAGGTGACCACATACTTACATGTGACCCTCTGGGCAGTTGAGTGTTTTGGAGGACCCCTTGGGGAGCTGGGGTGTTAGGGGTTGCTTGCCTGTTTTCTCAGGGAGCTGGGGTTATTTGCAGATTGTACTTAGAATCAGCAAATCTAGACTAAAATCTAAAGTCTGATAAAAGTGACTGAAGGGAGGTGCTTAGACACAGCATTGTAATCATTACAACATCCGGGCAATCTGACATTTCCAATCAAAAGGTTCATGGGTTCTGCTTGGCTTTGGGTGGTGGGGAGTTTGAGACAAAAAGAGTGGGGAGACAACCAACCTACGCGGAGCCCCCAAACACCCACCATTATTGAGTTAGGTTGCGTATCGTGAGTCCCAAGCTGCCCACTATGAGGTTCTGGGCTCTGGCACTGTTGCAACTTGCTTCGGATGTGGTAACCTGATGATCTCTTTATGTTCCTAAGATGTCCCCCGTTTGTATTTATTTGATCTATTCTGAAAACAAGTGGAATTTCTAAAACAATTGTGTCAATCCCTAAGATGATGAGGTTGTTCTCGTATCAGCTTAAAGTCCAAATGTCCCTCAAATGTTAGGGGTCTGCCAAAAAAATACACAATACTAAGCATTTGTTCATCCCATAATGAAAACATGTAAAACTTTGTTTGGGTGGGGAGGTTGGGGGGATTGATTGGGTCTTTTGCTTGCAGGAACAATTGTTAGGGGACCCAGTTTCTTTCCTGGGGAGTGCCTTGATCCGTTTTCTTGTCTGGAGGAAAATTGGCTGGGAATTCCAACTCCCCAACCATTCATTCAGCCTGCTTTCCTTTTCATCGAAGGAAAAGACCTTTGTTTTTCTTGTTTCCGAAAGAGAAACATTGAGTCAAGGTTGTTCAGTAAACCCTACAACACCATGCAAAGTGAATTTGTTGCCCTTCTCTCACACAAAAAAGAAACTACTCTAATTCATGATCAGATTTACCCACCACCATTCATGGTTTGGTGGTGTTGATGTGTGTGAAAAGCCTACCTTACGATAACTGGGGATTTCCCATTTTGCCATCAACATTGAAGGAAAAAAAAAAGAGACGAAAGTTTAAACTAGGCTAGTTGTGCTGGAAGGAAAGCTAGGTGAAAAAAAACAGGGTAGGGTGGAGAACAGGGGAACAGATGGTGCCCAATACTATGCTGACCAATGGCGAGAAAAGGTGATGATAAAAGGGGAAAAATCAGGACCACTTTTGGTGCTGTGCATGGTAGCCCACCCAATGACAGTTTATTGCTAAAGAAAGCGGTGAACCCACGTGAAAGCATCAGCAGACACGTGAAAGGCTCTAAATTGATGGAGCAGCCCTGGCAAGTGGCAACAACCCACTCCCCCGAACCCCACCTTCCGCCTCTCCGACTTTACACCAATAACGTCCTTTTTAACTGCCATCCCTTTTTCCACGCGACCTTATTTTGTGGCCGCTTCACGTGGGCTTGCAAAACGCCAGCATTGTACCTTAGAAAGACTGCTCCTCAGTCCTCCCACTTTAGGTAGCTTATTAGAAAAGCCTCAGGAAACTAGGGCTTCTTTTTCTGGCACTTGTTTCTTGGCTTTTTCTATACGACCTTTTCAGGATACCAGGGGATACCAACTTTACACTACATCCCTATTTCCATGCACCCATCAGTTTTTAATAATCTGCATGAATGGTGATGATAATGACAGGGGCCGCCCATCAATATTGAGGGATTTGATCTCTCATTTAATTCTAACTTTTTCTTCCTTTTTTTATAATGTTGTTGGGAAAAGAATCAAGGAACCATTCTCACTTTCTCATTTTGACATGAAGTTTCCAATCATATACCATTTCATTCATCTCTTGTGTTTAGAATCTCCCTTAGGAGATTAGGTGCTCACTTGCTTTTGGACCGCCAAACATAGTTACTATGTACAAATTAATCTTACAGGACTACATTGTTGTGTTGTTGTTTCTATTTCAGAAACAACATTCAGGGTTTATTTTACATGCAATGTTATCTACCTTTTCTGGGTAGCACTTTGTCTGCCCATACGATGTTTAAACTTTAGAGCCCGCCCAAATAACAATAATAGGGTTGATACCATTTCAGTTTGTTTCCTCCTCTCCATTTGCTTTTCGTTTTTAATTGGATTTGATTGCACTCTCTCAATGAAGGTGACACATTACTAATTATTTCTTTTTCCTGGGGTTCCCCCCGCCCCCAGAAAAACAAGCAGAGAGTCCAGTTTTCTTGATGTTAAGTGCAAATTTCTCCTAGTCACCAATGTCCAAAATACAGATACCTGTAGGATTGAAAATAAGTCCAAAAAGAATGCCTATTCACAAGTACCAAAATATAGTTGAAGGGGCTAGTAGCAGTGAGGGTGCAAAAACGGACCCCAGTTTTCCTAATGTCGGCAGGCCACGCTAACGCCTGAGGGACAAAGGGTAAACTTGGATGACAGCTTCGCCCACAACAAATGTGTAAACCATATATTTTAGTCTCTAACTTTTAGACACTGTAAATTCAAGTCTACGGGTAACCCTACTTTTGCATCATTCAGCCACTCACCATTGACCAGAACTTATTGAATATTAAGATGATGGCGTTTCCCACATTTTGGTCCACTCCTAGCCTCAAATGGGTCAAGCCAATACAACCTAATCAACAATTGTTGGATGGAATCACGGTAGTAACCAAGCACCCCAGGCACAAAACCATAAATTTGCCCCTATTTGATATAGACTTGCCAAACTTATTAATAAGAGCAACAACGCCAGGGGTCAACTGAAACTACAAAATACCTACCTATTTTGTTGCTATGTGCCCGCCTTACATGTGAGATTTTCTAAGGCAAGCCTGCCCTATAACCCTGTTTCAAGTCCCAGGAGGCATAGAGTTAAATGAAATCCGACATCTTAGAAAATATGCTGAATTTACACTTGACTTAAATCTTAAACAAATACCTATCCAAAATGAGTTTTTTTAATGGACAATTTCTAGCAAATAAATTTAAAAAACCCACCACATTTCAGCAAATTAATTTTTTTTGGCCATTAGCACCGAATAGGTAGGTAGCCAAGTTGGGACAACCAGCATTTATTGAGGTAAACCTGCCAAACTTTATTTGGGTTGTCCTCGATTTGGGCCTACAATCGAGGAAACAGGTGAGAGTGTACAGAGAACTCTGGTGATCTTGACCATGGGATCATAGTCCACTGCAAAAGTTGGTAAATTAAAATGAAGAGGAAAAGGCATTTGCTTCCAGAGGGCACCCTATTCCCCCTCACCGCCCATTATCATGTTTGGTACTTCATTAACTGTTCGTAGGCTCCCTATAGTTCTCTAGTGAACCTCATCATCCCTTGTGATGTTTCATACATTCCTAACTTTTTAGTAATCTCACCCTTGTTGTGTTTTCTTCAATTGAAGTTTGAGACATCTTCAATTTTCCAAAAGGATAGCCTTTTTATAAAAGACTTTGGTTGCTTTTCTATTTTTTCTCTCTTTGCAGTTCAGCCATGTTTTTCTGTTCTCTTGCACATAAAGTTTTTCCATTTTACATTTGAAGTTGGAGGGGTCTTGGTTCATCCTCCTCCTTGTTATGATGCCTTGCAATAAAATTTGGTGGGGTTTACATTTTAAAAAGGCACTTTGATGGGGGGCTTTTGAACTTAAAAGTTTTGTCTATTTTACAAAAATCGCCAGGTTTTTAATGATTTTGGGTGGGAGGGGGGCGGGAGGGGGGAGAGGAATTTTGACAAAATTTGACGACACACTTTCAGGTTTTGGGTCAGTTTTCAACAAACTTTTAACCAATTGACGCTTAATCTTGTTTAGGATGGACTGGCCAATGATGCTAAAGCAGAAAAGCTGGACAAAGAAAAGACACTGGGCCCAAGCAGCTTAAAAGATGTAAGGTAAGGAAAAGTATTCACATGGGGTGCAAAAAGTAAAAAGGAGTCCAACTGCATCCCCACAAAAAAAAGCGATAAAAGCCAGCCAGCACAAACAGTAAATTATGTACCCAAATGGAAAAAGCAAAAGAAAAAAAATAGTAAATACCTCATAGACTATTTAGCAGGTAAGGATGGGAAAGCGCATCTTCTTCTTCTTCTCAACTCATTTGCCTCCCACGTTTGTGTTTGTTTCCCATGTTGCTCGCCATGGCTTCTTCTCTGCACCATCGCTTCCCTTCCTCTGGCCTTCGGACGCTGGCATTCGATGCTAATCTCAACTCCTTCGGGGAGTGAAGTGAGGCAAATCCAATTGGGAGAAAAAACAGCCTGGGGATGTCAAGGAGGAGAAGAAGGAAGATTAAGAGTCGTCTTACATAGAAGAAGTTGTGTTGGAAGCTTTTGAGGGTGAATAAAAGACTTTGTGTTGGAAGCTTTTGAGGGTGAATAAAAGACTTTGTGTTGGAAGCCTTTGAGGGTGAATAAAAGATTTTGTGTTGGAAGCCTTTGAGGGTGAATAGAAGAAGTTATAGAAATCTTGAAAGTTTGTTGTGTACACACGAGATTTGCTCTGGATTTTGGAGAAACGCAGTGCTGGTGCTGGTGGCGGCGGCTCAAAAGGTGGTGGCAGTTTTGTAGCTTTTTCCCAGTGGTGGGACCAAGATCAAGCTTTTGTAGCCATCTTTCTTTCAAAGCTCGTGCGGTGTGTTGAGCTTTTGGAGTTGCAAGCGGGAGATTGAATCTTTGAAATGTAAGTTTGGCTGTTTTCTTTAAGACAAAGCTTTTCCAGTTGTGAAGATAGAAGGTTTGGGGAGTGCGTGGGAGCTGTGTGTCTGTGTCTCTCTTAAGGCGGTCTGGAGGTCTTGATTGCGGCGATTTCGCACATAGTTGAGTGGTAGAAAGTGGGTGTGGAGCTTTCGAAGATGGGTTGCTGACTACTGAACTTTGGTTTTTCTGCGCAGCCTTCAGAGTTTCGAGGGGTTGGTGGGTTTGGGCTGAAGTCGCACTCTTTGAGCCAGCCCAGAGAGTTCGTGGGTAGTCTTGGGAAGTTTACCTGTCTGTGTGGCAAGTAGTTCTGCGGCGTTCTGTGAGGACGCGGCGGCCGTGGATGCTGCGGTGGCGGCGATGTCCAAGTCGCTTCAATGGACGATGAAGGTGGAGGAACAAGAAGTTGGAACAGCTGCTGGTGATGTTGCCGTCGTCACCAGCGTTGCTGGGACCATCAAAATGGACCCAGGTTTCAAGCTGTTTGGAAAAACCATTGCTGTGGCAAGTGCTGCCGCAGTTTATGCTTTTTCTGATGCAGGTGCCGATGCAGGAGCTCTCTTCGGGAAGCGTGCTGTCCATGGAGCCACAGCACCAATCTGCAGCCAGGTCTGTCGCTCAAGCCCCCCCGCCACCTCTCTCTCCTCTCTCCGTACTGTCCCCTGTCTCCAGAGAACGATCAACTTTATTGTCGTTTCCGTTCCAGCCGTTTCTTCGTGTTCTAGTTCATTGCAATGGTTTGTTTGAAGTGGTCTTGATCGTGGTGAGGAAACCAAAACAGCACCAAACATGGTGTCATTGACACGTGGATTTTATGTAGAAGTAGTATGACATGAGGCTAAATGGGGAGGAAGAGCTTATGCCATGGGAAAGAAAGTAAGATTGCTGATGAGAGTTTTTCCCCTGTCTGTGGCTGGTACAGAAAAATGGCTGTGCTGGCAGCAGCATTGCCCTGACTGAAGTTGAGCAAAATCTTGATGATCTGCGAAGTTCATCAGGGAGTGACAGTGGAATGGACAACAATTCAAACCCTGTGCTCAAGACCCAGTGTGGTCTTGGACGTTCTGGAGCTGAAACCTACAAGGATTTGGCCAGATCCCTTGACCAAGCTGTTACAACACACGCCACAGAGGAAGAAGGTGAGGCGGATGACAAGACGCAGCAGAAGCAGCTGGAGAAAATTGTTACATGTCCGCGATGTGACAGCCTTGACACTAAGTTTTGTTATTACAATAATTATAATATCAACCAACCGCGACACTTCTGCAAGAATTGTCAGCGGTACTGGACTGCCGGTGGGACTCTTCGGAATGTACCTGTTGGTGCTGGACGAAGGAAGAACAAGCATAATGGGGCTCATGGGCCCCTTCAGTCTTCAAGTGAGGGGGAAATGGTTGATGCTGTATGCCAGGAACCGGTGCAAATTGACCTGAGTGATGGCAGACAAGAGCAGGCAAGCCAGAAAGCTTCACCTCTGAAGATCCCACAGCCTAGGCACCTTGGACAGATGGCAGACCGGTCTAGCCCTCCACTGCTTTCAAGCCCAGGAGGCAGCACAGACAGTTGCCTCACTGTTAACATGAGTTCCCCATTCTCCTTGCATCTGAGTGGACCAGTCAGTTGCCACACATTTGCATCAACCCACAACAAAATGTCCTTTCAATCTGCCAGTCAGTCAACACAATCCTTAACCTTTTCTGTTATCATGTTTTTTTTTGTAGACTGTACAGTTTTATGACAACAAGATGATTTTTCCAGCATGGTGTTGCAAAAGCAATTGATGAAATGGAAACTTTATCACCTTATGTATCTAAACTAATCTGCTCAGTAGCTATTATGGTTGGTCAAATGCATAGGAAATAAGGTCTAAGTGAATGCTGGACTTTTGTGATAGCTGCTAATTTGTTTCCAAAGGGCACAAAATTTTGTTATTCATGGGATGAAAGTTTTCTCAGTTAATACTTTCCAGGGTTTCTCCTGATATAATTATTTATCTATTTTCCATTGACAGTTCCTGCCATCATGCAACCAAGTGACTATCAGACTAGCCTATTGAGTGTTCCTTTTTTAGTGTTGTGAATTTCACACCAGCAGTGTGTGATACAGGTGATGAAATGGGGATGAAGCTCAGCTCAAATTCTCCTACCAGGCTGGGGCAGAAGATAAAAACACCATGTTCTATGAATGGGGCTTTGAGCTCTGGTGAGATAACTGCTGGGCCTGACATGGTAGATTCAGGCAAAGAAGATGCAGCAAGCTCTTTGACTGGACCAGTGCATACTGTCATCAGGGATGGGCATGGTTTTCAGCATCAGTTCTCTTCAGCCATGTATAATCAATCCATGCCTGCAGGAGACTTAGGTGGGTGGACAAGCAATGGCTCACCTTTCAGTTTCTTCAGTGGGGCTTGGCCTTATGGGTACAATGTTGCCTGGAATGGAGTGCCACCTATGCCATCTACCAGCCCATTCTGCACTCCTACAGCTGGCAGCTTGGGCTGCAGTCCTCCAGGGCCAAATTTTGCGTCTTGGTGTCCTGCTCCTGGAACACTATGGACAGGTGCTCATTGGGCCCCAGGAATTCCTGGCACATCTGGAGTTTCTGGAGTTGTTTCTGACACAAATAGATCTTTTGCTGTCTGTGATGCAGCATCAAAAGTGCCTGGAGTGATGACAGTTTCAGGAACTTCTGGAGTTCCATGGGATCCCCAGGGATGGAGCTTGCCAACACCTGGGGCAACTGCAGGCAAGAGAGTTTCACCTGAGGGTGGAAAGGCTGAGAGCATATGGGGACAAAAGTTGATGCGGGTTGACTATGACAACAAGAGCACTGGGTGGAGCAACAGAGTGGGAATCAAGAGTGACCCCGATGTCATTGATACAGCCAACTTGTTCAAAGGCTTCCATCCAAAGATAGAAAACCAATCCACCACTAGCAAACCCTTCTACAAACCACATGTGTTTTTGAATGCACTCCAGTTTCAGGAGACTACTACTTAAAAAATGATTGCAGGTTAAGTATATGTGTACTAGTTCAGATGCTTTTGAGGCATATTCTACATGTTTTGTAGCAAAAACTCTAGTATTTGCTATGATGCTGAGTCCTGTAACATTATTAGGTGAGCATGGGTATGCTGGTGTCTATATAGGTGTAGTATGGCCACCACAAGCCTGGACAGTATTTGCCAATATTATGGTAATGACACATGCTATGATAATCTGTACTGAAAGAAGCTTCAAAGTGCATGTATCTACAAAAAAGACTTATTGAACTGGCTCCTCTTTTTGCCAATATGCTTAGGATCTTTACCTCACCTCTGGTGGTTGAGAAGAAAACATGTTTAAAGTGAACATTGGCAAATTCTCAGAGACTGGAAGCTACTTGCAATTAGTGATAGCAGCTGGTGTACAAGATAAACCCGCCAAAATCTAAGCAAAAATTGAAGAAAATTCCAATGGCAAAATAGAAGAGAGGTTAATCCTCCTTACAAAATTTAAAGGAAATCCCAATTGCAAAATAGTAGAGAGGTTAATGCTCCTTGCTTCTGCTGGCAAGAAATGGTGATTGCACACAAGTTTACAGAACCTATATGTCCTGTGTTTTTTTCTCCAAATTGACATTTTTCAGACCCAGTGTAGGAATTGACCAGAATCTCTGAGGGTAGTCAGATTCACTGAGGTTCACTGGTGTATCAAGTACGACTGTACCAGCCAGCTGATTATGTGTCACAGAGAAAAACTGTTATTTTATTAGTAAAGTGAAAGCTTCCAGTATAACTCAAGTTGTGAGAACCACTGAACATGGAGCCTAGCGATGAGTGTTCACTTGGCATTGTCCTACGGCCACGGCCTCTGCCACAAACTTTGAAAAAGCTACCTGTCAGAGTGTACTTTTAGTGCTTCTTTGAACTCGGAGCTGAAGTCCGCACTGTGCCAGTCTGCAGTCTCCAGGATGCTTATTGTCAGATAAACTCTACCCACTTCATGATTGTCAGAGACTGGAATATTGAGACTGGGACCAGTTTATACAAGAAAGGTTTGATGTATGAACTATCCATGTGCATTGTGGAGTAACATCTAGTTATCCCGTTTTTCCCACTGCCATTTTCTGCACTGCATTAATGACCATTTGTTGTAGATACAGATTTGCAACTCTGCACTTTACAAGTACATTTTAAAAATGAGCATACCAACAAATTCATTCATTGGACATAAGAAGTAACTTTGCAAATATTCCCCAACTAAACGAGGTATAGATACGTTACTTGGCAAAAACCTGGGCTTGAGACCATTCAAGTTTATAAAAAGACGTCTTGCAGATGCAATAATACAAACATATGCACCCTCAGACATACCAGTTAGTTTACATGCATACCAGAAACTTTATGGGGAAATCCTTTTGAATGCCTGACTTGCTTACCTGAGACAAAGAGATACATCTACACAGACCTAATGAGCTCATGTTTTTAACCAGCAAAATGATTTTCACAACATTAGAACAAAACTTGTGGAGCCCATGGTGGTTTCAAACCAGTCAATCAGAATGAATCATTGAAAAGTGAATTGTGACACCATTTCTTGAGAATACATGGATTTCCATAGACCTTTTCATAGTTTGAGGTAACCTCACCCTTTTTTGACCTCGCACATCCTTCGATCCAAAGACGTTCTAAAATGTATCATCTTAAATGTCAAGTAAGTAAGGTGACATTATGGATGATAATTTGAAAAAACTTGCTCAACTTGCAAGAGAATGGAATCACTGGTGATTGACATGATAAAAGGTTATCTGAAAAAAACTTGCTCCAACTTGTAAAAGGTTGGAATCACTAGTGTTTGCTAATATGGTTCCTTAGTTGCAACCAAGAACGTGAGGGAAATAAGCAAGTATTGAATCACTAGTTATTGGGAGTTCAATAACCAAATTGTGACACTCAACTATTGTATCTTTTGATATCAATTAGTGAGGAGAATGCTTCAAAGAAACAAAGAAAGATATGTTATGCATTATGCAAAAGATAAATGTACTCCCAAAGTGGAAGTGTCACCAAAAGAAAAGGAGACCAATTCTATTGTTTACTTGTTTAAAATAAAAAACATAGTGGGTAATGAGCAAATTAAGAAATAATCACAAAGCTAGTAGAGTTGCAAAAACACCATGTTTTTCTACAACCATTTAACTCACCTAAACGTCTACCAAATTTATTCTATGGGCCTTAAGGAATCAACACTATCCGACTTCTCTCTCAAGAGCCCACTAGTTTTCTTTTGGCAATTCATATATCCCATAATAGATCAAGATTTTGTAATGATTGATAGTATGTTACTTCCCACAATAAGATTCCACCTAAGAAGTTGAACAAGGAATAATAGAATTACAAACAACCCATGTAACAAAATCATTTCAATCACCTCGGGTCTCTCTATAGAACTCCCAATCCCCTTTGGAGCTCCCACAAATGCGGGTACTTTCTCCCAAAAACATGAAACCCATGTGTGTCCCTTGACAATCCCATGTTATTTCCCACCCAACATCAACTTGTCACACATATCGTTCATGAAACCCCTATAACACTTCATTGTTTTCCTCAATTGGTCCCTATCATTTGCATCTAGACCTACATTCCTTCCTTTGAAACACATGGTGCAACAAAAATGCAAAGTTTCAAGAAGAAAGGTGGTTCATGGCAGATGGTCATTTTTCCCGACCATCACCAAACTACAACCTTTAAAATTAAATCTACTAAACCTAGATGCCAAACTAACTGTCCAACTCTCAAAAACAACAAACATGAGCAAAGAACTTAACGTTGTGTCTATTTTGTTCCTCCACTTTTCTACTCCACTTCAAATTTCATAACTCACATTACCCAAACACAACACAACACAACACACCACCAATAAAAAAAACAAAGAAACACAAATCAATACCAAACATCATTGAAACCATAAGCAACACAAACACGATTGTCTCCCATAACCTACAAGAAAACAAATAACACAATGCAAGGCTCATAGTCCACAAAGCTTCATCATTGATCACCATCAATTACTAAAAGATTTGTTGCCTTCTACTTTTGGTGGTTGATGATGTTATTTCATTTAGTTAGGGTTCTATCACCTTAATTTTGTGTTACAAAAGTGCATGTTGTGAACCATGGAATTGATTCCCTTTTATCACAATTTCTTTTTTGTGTGGGTGTTGATTTCATTCCTTTCAATGCCTTCAACATATCTTGAACTTGCTCTTGTTAAACCTTGGGCTTGCATTTGACCCAATTCCTTGGCTTGTTTTGACCTTGGTTGTGACCTAAAATGAACAACATAATTAGGAGTTCGATCCATTATTGAAATTTTGTAAATTCTTCTTTCGACTTTGGAATTTTTTTTCCTTTATGATTTCCTCCCCCCCCCCCCCCCTTCTTTTTGGCCTAAAAAAAATTTTTTTTTTTTTTTTTTTTTAAAAAAAAATTTTATAAGAAAAGATTTTGTTTTTTTTGTCGGTGTCATTGAAAAAAAAATTTGTTTGGGGGAAAAA
>Ga0116227_10002901_pt1 | contig 38567 bp, 37 predicted proteins | sample S1TSphgellanicum_FD_89693 | JGI IMG/M metagenome (GOLD analysis project Ga0116227, IMG submission 89693) | Host-associated microbial communities from peat moss isolated from Minnesota, USA - S1T2_Fb - Sphagnum magellanicum MG | ecosystem: Host-associated > Plants > Peat moss > Unclassified...
CGCCGTGACTGGTGCCGATGGCGATGGCCAGTGCGTCGACGCCGGTGCGCTGGACGAAATCTTTGGCCTGCTTGGGATCGGTGAGCATCATGTCGTGCGTCAGGGTGCCTTCGGCGCCGACGCCGTCCTCTTCGCCGGCTTGGCCGCTTTCCAGCGAACCCAGGCAGCCGAGTTCACCCTCCACCGATACGCCGATGGCATGCGCCATCTCGCACACTCGCTGGGTTACCTGCACGTTGTAGTCGTAGCTCGCCGGCGTCTTGGCGTCTTCCTGCAAGGATCCGTCCATCATCACGCTGGTGAAGCCGGAGCGAATCGACTGGGTACACACGGCTGCGCTGGCGCCGTGATCTTGGTGCAGCACCACGGGTATTGCCGGATGCGTCTCGATGGCGCCCAGCACCATGTGCCGCAGATAAGGTTCGCCCGCGTACTTGCGTGCCCCCGCCGAAGCCTGAAGGATGACCGGGCTGCGTGTTTCTTCGGCGGCCTCCATGATGGCTTGTATCTGCTCGAGGTTGTTGACATTGAATGCCGGAACTCCGTAGTTGAATTCGGCGGCATGATCCAGTAGCTGACGCAATGATATGAGTGCCATGAGTTTTCCTATTGAGTAGATAGCAGCGAAGCCCCCGCCAGCAGCGGCGGCAGCTCAGTCAGGGATTCGATGAAGGCGTCGCAGGGCAGATCGCGAGGATCGCGGCCTTCGTTATAGCCGTACGGTACGCAAACCACCGGAATGCCCGCGGCACGGGCCGCCGCCACGTCGTTGGTGGAATCGCCGACCATCAGCACGGCGCGTGGATCGACCTGTAATTTCTGGCAGGCCAGCAGCAGAGGCTCCGGATTGGGCTTTCGATAACCACAGCAATCCCCGCCGACCACTGCATCGATCCATGGGTTGAGCGCGAGCTGATGCAGCAGCGCAACCGCCATGGGCCGGGTCTTGTTGGTTACGACGGCGAGACGCAACCCCATGTCGTGCAGTTCACGCAAGCCTTCCGCGACTCCCGGATACACCCGGGAATGGCATTCTTTGAGGCGGTGCAGCTGATCGTAGTGAAAATCGAAGCGTTCCAGCAGTTGCGCCTGACCGTCGGCATACACCGCAGCACCCAAGTGCGCCACGGCGCGGGTGATCAAGACGGGTGCGCCGCGGCCAATCATGTTGCGTACCTCCGCAGTGGCCAGCGATGCGAAATGCATTTCGGCCAGGGCGCGATTCAATGCCTTTGCGATGTCCTCGGCCGTATCGAGCAGCGTACCGTCAAGATCCAGCAGCACGGCGCTCAAGGGTCGGTCGCGCCAGCGGGTCAGCACGGCACACCGCGCCGCGCCAACGCCTGCGCACGCTCGACCACGGCCGCCACGGTCAGCCCCAGCTCTTGCGCCACCAGCTGAGCAGGCGCCGATTCGCCGAAACGATCGATGCCCACCACATCGCCATCGAGACCCACGTAAGCGCGCCAGAAATTCGTGACACCTGCCTCGATGGCCAGCACCGGAATGCTCCGCGGCAATACCGCGGCTCGATAGGCGAGGCTCTGGCGGTCGAATTGGCGGCAGCTGGGCATGGAGACCACGCGCGCCACGATCCCCAATTCCGACAGCGCGGTGCGCGCCTGCATGGCTAACGCCACCTCGGAGCCTGTCGCCAGCAAGGTCACGCCGGCGCTCTCGGCCTCGGCCAACACATAGCCGCCTTTGCGTATGTCGTCCAGCTGCCGTGCATCGCGTTCGCAGTGCGGCAGGTTTTGCCGCGACAACATCAGGCAGGTTGGACCGTCGCTGCGTTCCACTGCCGCCAGCCATGCGGTCAGGGTTTCCACATCGTCGCAGGGACGCCAGACATCATTATTGGGGATCAAGCGCAGGCTGGAAACGTGCTCGATCGGCTGATGAGTGGGTCCGTCTTCACCCAAGCCGATGCTGTCGTGGGTAAAGACATAGATGACGCGCTGCTGCATCAACGCCGACATGCGAATCGCATTGCGGCTGTAGTCGGAGAAGGTCAGGAAGGTGCCTCCGAAGGGGATGTAGCCGCCGTGCAGCGCAATCCCATTCATGATGGCGCTCATGCCGAATTCGCGCACGCCATAGTTGAGGTAATCTCCCCAGCTGTTGCCGCGCACCGCGGTACTGGCCTTCGCCGCGGTCAAGTTCGACCCGGTCAGATCCGCCGAGCCGCCCAGCAGTTCCGGCAAAATGCCGTGCAGAGTATCGATGGCGTTCTGCGAGGCTTTGCGGGTCGCGATGCTGCTGCCGCCGTTGACCAGTTTGTGAAGTGCCGCGGCGGTCAAGCTGGCCCAATCGGCCGGCAATTCGCGTTTCACGACACGGCGTTCGAACTCCAGCGCGAGCTCAGGATAGGCTTGGGCGTACTCGGTGAATCGCTGCTGCCACTCGGCCTGGCGCTCGGCACCCGTGCTGCGCGCATCCCAGGAGGCGCGAATTTCCTGGGGTATGTCAAACGGCTCGGCAGCCCAGCCCAGTGCCGCTCGCGTCGCGGCCACCTCGGCTTTGCCGAGCGCGCTGCCATGCACGTCGTGAGATCCCGCTTTGTTGGGACTGCCTGCACCGATGACGGTCTTGCAGCACACCAACGTGGGGCGGTCGCCCTGGATGCAGCTTTCGGCCAACGCCGCCTCGATCGCTGCGGTGTCGTGACCGTCCACGTTGCGAATCACGCGCCAGCCGTAGGCCTCGAAGCGCTTCGGCGTGTCGTCGTTGAACCAGTGTTCGACGTGCCCATCGATGCTGATGCCGTTGTCGTCGTAGACAGCCACCAGCTTCGACAGCTTGAGCGTGCCTGCCAATGAACACACCTCGTGGGATATGCCTTCCATCAGGCAGCCGTCGCCGAGGAACACCCAGGTGCGATGATCCACGATGGGGTGACCGGGGCGATTGAAGTGGGTGGCCAACAGCTGTTCGGCCAGCGCCATGCCCACGGCATTGGCCAGGCCCTGTCCCAGAGGTCCCGTGGTGGTTTCCACGCCGGGCGTCATACCGAATTCGGGATGACCGGGGGTCTTGCTGTGAAGTTGTCGAAAGCGCTTCAGCTGCTCGATCGGCAAGTCGTAGCCGGTCAAATGCAGCAGTGCGTACAGCAGCATGGAGCCGTGACCATTGGACAATACAAAGCGGTCGCGGTCCGCCCAATGAGGATCAGCCGGATTGTGTTTCAGATGACGCCGCCACAAGACTTCGGCGATGTCCGCCATCCCCATCGGCATGCCCGGGTGTCCGCTGTTGGCTGCTTCCACCGCGTCGATGGCCAGCGCGCGCAGCGCATTGGCGGCGTTCGAATGCTTGGCGGAGCTCCGTTTCATTCTTGCATTCATCGTGAGTACTCGCTTACTGAGCGCGGCGTTTCAAATCCATCAACCGAAGCACCATGGGGGTGAAAATAAATTGCATCGCCAAGCCCATCTTGCCGCCGGGAACCACGATGTTGTTGGGCCGGCTCATCCATGAGTCATGCAATACGGACAGCAGATAGGGAAAATCGATGCCCTTGGGGTTGGCGAAACGAATCACCACCAGGGACTCATCCGCGCTGGGGATGTCCTTGGCGATGAAAGGATTGCTGGTATCCACGGTGGGCACGCGCTGAAAGTTCACATGCGTGCGGCTGAATTGCGGACAGATGTGATTCACGTAATCCGGCATGCGGCGCAGGATGGTATCGACCACGGCCTCCTGGCTGTAGCCGCGCATGGTTTGGTCGCGATGCGATTTTTGAATCCATTCCAGATTGACGATGGGCACCACCCCCACCAGCAGGTCCACATGCTGCACGACATCGGCATCCTCGGCTTTATAGCCGCCGTGCAATCCCTCATAGAACAATACGTCGCTGCCCGGCGCCATCGGCTCCCAAGGCGTGAAGGTTCCGGCCTCGCCGCTCAGCTCCTTGGCTTCGATCGCGTCGTGAATGTAGCGCCTGACTTTGCCGTTGCCGCTGCGCGCATATTCTGCAAACGTGGTGTCCAGCTCCTTCAGCAGATTGGCTTCGGGCCCAAAGTGGCTGATGGCCGGGCCGGCGCCGCTATCGGCGATCCGCACCCGTTCGCGCATTTCCTTGCGGTCGTAGCGATGATAGGAATCGCCTTCGATGACCTGTGCCTTGATGTGTTCGCGGCGAAAAATATGCGCGAAGCTTTTCATCACGGTGGTGGTGCCCGCGCCTGACGAGCCGGTGACGGCAATGATGGGATGCTTGACGGACATGCTTAGAGCCGCGCGTCGGCACGAAACATGGAGCGTTCGTTGAACAGCGGCGAGCTGTACGGACGATCCAGACCGCTCGCATGTTCGCGGTGATAGCGCTCGATGCGGTCGACCTCGCTGCGCGAACCTAAAATCAGCGGCACACGCTCGTGCAGCGACGTCGGCGTCAGCTCCATCACGCGCTGCCGTCCGGTGCTGGCCCGGCCGCCGGCTTGTTCCACCAGGAAGCTCACCGGATTCGCCTCGTACAGCAGACGCAGCCGACCGGGCTTGGCGGGATCCTTGGTATCCTTGGGATACATGAACACGCCGCCGCGCATCAAGATGCGGTGTACGTCCGCAACCATGGATGCAATCCATCGCATGTTGAAATCTCGGCCGCGGTCGCCCATTTTCCCGGCCTGGCACTCCGTGACATAGCGGTGCACCGGCGGTTCCCAGAAGCGCGCGTTGCTGGTATTGATGGCGAATTCGCTGGAATCCGCGGGTATCTGCAGATCCGGGTGCGTCAGAATGAAATTGCCGATCTCCCGGTCCAGTGTGAATCCATGAGTACCCTTGCCGACCGTGACCACCAGCATGGTAGCCGGCCCATAGATGGCGTAGCCCGCGGCGACCTGGGCTTGACCCACCTGCAAGAAATCAGCAGTGACCGGTGCTTCGCTCTTGTCGTGGCGCAATACCGAAAAGATGGTGCCCACCGACATATTCACGTCGGTGTTCGACGACCCGTCCAGCGGGTCGAACACCAGCAAGAACTTGCCGCGGGCATACTCGCCCGGTACGGCGTACGGCTCCTCGAGTTCTTCCGAGGCCATGCCGGCCACCAATCCGCCCCATTCGCAGCCGTGTAACAGGGCGTCGTTCGCCAGCACGTCGAGTTTTTGCTGCATCTCACCCTGCACATTTTGTGTGCCTACGGCTCCCAGGAACCCGCCGAGCGCGCCCTTGGCTGTCATGGCGGAGATGGCTTTGACCGAGGCGGCCACGTCCACCAGCAGGGCGCCCAAGTCGTTGGCACCCGGTATCCCATTGAGCTGCTGGATCAGAAATTTCGACAGAGTCGTGCGGCCAAGTTGCATGGTTTACTCCTGGAAAACGCGGCTTGCGCGGATGTCGGATTCGGCGATGGTGGTTAGGTCTTCGGCGGTGAACTCTCGATCGATTTCGGCAAACAAGCGGCTTGCCTGCCGCAGGCGCGCGCGATCCAAGGCATTGCGTACGCTGCGGGCGTTGGCGAAGTGCGGCTGTGCGATGCGATGGCCGAGGTATTCTTCAAATGCCTGGCGGGCACCGGCCCCGAAACGGTAGTTCTGCTGTTCCAGCAGTTTCTCGCCAATGCGCAGCAAGTCTCCTTCGGGGTAATCGGGAAAATCCAGGTGGTGCGCGATGCGCGAACTCATGCCCGGATTGGAGCGGAAAAACGTCTCCATGCGATCTTTATAGCCGGCCAAGATCACCACCAGATCGTCGCGCTGGTTTTCCATGACTTGCAGCAGGATCTCGATCGCTTCCTGGCCGTAATCGCGCTCATTCTCCGGCCGGAACAGGTAATAGGCCTCATCGATGAACAGCACACCGCCCATCGCCCTCTTGAGGATTTCCTTGGTCTTCGGCGCCGTGTGGCCGATGTATTGACCGACCAAGTCGTCGCGGGTCACGGCAACCAGGTGACCTTTGCGCACGTAGCCCAAACGATGCAGGATTTCCGCCATGCGCATGGCGACCGTGGTCTTGCCGGTACCGGGATTCCCGGTGAAGGACATGTGCAAACTCGGCGCATGCGCCTGGAGCCCCAAATTGCTGCGCAATTTATCGATCACCAGCAGCGCCGCGATGTCGCGTATCCGGCTCTTGATCGGCGCGAGGCCGACCAAGTCGCGCTCCAATTCCTCGATGACGGCGCCGGCCTGACTTTGCGCCAATACGTCTTTGACGGTCCGCGCGGGCGCCGCGGCGTTGCCGGAGGCTTGTTCAGCAGGCACTTTCAACTGCCCGGCAATTCCGTACACGCTAGCGCTCCGTGAGACGATTGACGATGAATCTCATGACGATGGTTTCGACCTGACGGCTGACCGCTACCATTCTCGATGTATCTCGACGTCGTTTGGAAGTGAGACTCTCGTCGCATTGATCATTTCCGTACAGTCAGTTATTGTTTCGTCAACGTTAAGTGTTTCTTAATGAAGAACGTCACTCTCCGCCAGCTTCGTGTGTTCGCCTCGGTGGCGAAGCATCTGAGCTTTATCCGTGCGGCCGAGGAACTGAATCTCACGGCGCCCGCTGTTTCCATGCAAATCAAGGAGTTAGAGGTGGCGGTGGGCCTGCCCATTTTCGATCGTACCAGCCGTCAGGTGTCACTGACCATGGTGGGGGAATATGTGCTTGCGCACAGCCGGAGAGTTTTATCGGCCATGCGCGACGCCGAGGACTTGGTGGCGAGGTTTCGCGGGCTTAGGACCGGACGCCTCGATGTGGGGATGGTCAGCACCGCCGAGTATTTTCTGCCGCGCCTATTGGCCGAATTTCACCGCGAGCATCCCGGCATCGTGATTCGCTTGCAGGTGACCAACAGCCGCGATCAGATCGTGGCTCTGATGCAGGAGGGCGACATCGAACTGGCCATCATGGGTCGGCCGCCGCAGAGTTGGCCCACCCGGGCCGAACCCTTCGCCATGCATCCCCACGTGCTCGTGACCTCTGTGGATCATCCGTTCACTCGCATGGAGGAGGTGCCGGCGCGAGCGCTGGCCGAGGAAGGGTTCATCGTGCGCGAACCGAACTCAGGAACTCGTGCGGCTCTCGATGAATTCATGCGCAATTTTCACATGACGCCGCGCATCGTGATGCAGATGTCGAGCAACGAAGCCATCAAGCAAGCGGTGATGGCCGGCATGGGAATTTCCGTGCTGTCGCGGCATACCGTGGGTCTGGAACTCGACCATGGTTTGATCGCCGCACCCGAAACGGAAGGTCTGCCGGTGATGCGGCGCTGGCACGTGGTGAACAATATCGCGAAGACGCTGTCCCCACCGGCCGAATCGTTCAGATATTTTATTCTCGAGCGTGGCGAGGCGTTTCTCGCAAAGCACTTCGCCGATTGATACCCAACCCGCTACGCTTGGCGCTGCCGCAGCAGTTGTTTGACATGCCGGTGGGTGAGGATGGGCACGTAGGTCTTGATGCGCGCGGTTTTCTCGAGCTTGGCGCGCTCGGCCGTGTAGATTTTTTCAACCAACTGCACGGGAGCATCGGTTTCGCGGGCGAGCATTTCGATCTCGAATGCAGTGTCGTTTCTTAGAGTGGTTTCCATGGGACTATGCTATCGAAAAAATGCAGCAGATGGACGTTTGTGCGCAAAACTTGCCATTTGGACGCCAAGCTGAGTGGAGTTTTCAGAATCAGGCGGTCTGGAAAAATTCCGCGCTCGAACCGCTGTTGAACCATGCCAGCGATGGCTGCAGCGCAACAACCCGCCCGACAATCAGGAGCGCCGGCGACTCGAGTCTTGCCTGTCCGGCAACCACCATGATCGTGGCCAGTGTGGCCGTGATCACGCGCTGATCGGGCAAGGTGCCTTGCGCCACCAGGCCTGCGGGCAGGTCGGCGGGCGCGCCGTGCTCAATCAGCTTGGCAACGATATATTCGGTACGGGCCAACCCCATATAAAAGACCGCCGTCATGCCAGGTTGCGCCAACGCTCGCCAGTCCGGCTCCTTGCCGTCCTTATCCGCATGCCCGGTGACGAACGTCACACTGTGCGCATGATCGCGGTGCGTCAGGGGGATGCCGGCATAAGCGGCACACCCGGCGGCAGCCGTAATCCCCGGCACCACCGAAAAATTGATCTGGGCTTGTGCCAACGCCTCCAGCTCCTCGCCGCCGCGGCCGAAGATGAAAGGATCGCCGCCCTTCAAGCGCACGACACGTTTACCGGCGCAGGCATGTTCGATCAGCAGCTGATTGATCTGCTCCTGAGTGCTGCCGATGCTGCCTGCGGACTTCCCGACACTGATGCGCGTCGCGTCGCGTCGCGACAAATCCAGCACCGCGTCCGACACCAGACGATCATGCAGAATCACGTCGGCATCTTGCAGCGCCCGCAGCGCTTTGAGCGTCAATAGCTCCGGATCGCCGGGGCCCGCGCCCACCAACGTGACTTCACCCGGTGCACGAGGACCCGTCGCTGCCTCTGCCAGCAACGCTTGGGCAATGCGCTGCGCGCCTGGCAGATCGCCGGCGACAAAGCGCCGTTCCGCGGCTCCGTCCACCACGGCCTCGAAGAAACGGCGGCGCGTATCGACGTCGCGCAGGCGGCGGCGCGCGCTCTTTCGCAATGCACGCAGCCAAAGCGCGAAAGCGCCGATTTTTTTCGGCACGACCGCTTCCAGCCGTTCACGCAGGCGGCGTGCCAACACCGGCGATGTGCCGCCGGTGGATATCGCCACGAGCACCGGATCGCGATCGATGATCGCCGGCACGATGAATCGCGATGCCTCACGATCGTCAACCACGTTGACGGGGATGCCGCGCGCATCGCTTTGATTGGCGATCCAGCGATTCACGGCCCGATGCGCGGTGGCGACGATGACGAGGCGCGCGCCGCGCAAGTCGTCGGGTTCGAATTCGCGAATCGCCAGCTTCAGTTTCCCCTGGGCCGCGCGCGCCATGAGATCCGGGTGAATCTCGGGTGCGACCAGGGTGATGTCGGCGCCGGTGCGTTCCAGCAGGCTGACTTTGCGCAGCGCCACTTCGCCGCCGCCGACGATCAGCACTCTCTGCGCTTCGAGATCGAAGAAAACCGGAAAGTAATCCACTGTTGCCTTCAGCCGCCGCCGTGATCATCACTATAGGTCGTCGCCCTGACGCTTGAAAGAACTAACGCGTATGACTACATACGCCTTGGTCATGCCGATTTCTTATATGCTGCGCGGCATATTTCAGCTCAAGGTCCGGCAAGTTCATGAAATTCCAGCAGTTGCGCTACTTGGTGGCCGTTCACGAGAACGGTCTCAATATCACGGCTGCGGCGCGCCAGCTGCATACCTCGCAGCCCGGCGTCAGCCGGCAGCTGAAGCTGCTCGAGGAAGAACTCGGATTTCAGCTGTTCGAACGCGAGGGCCGTGCATTGACGCGCACCACATCGGCCGGTGAAGAGATCATTTCGCGCGCCAGCAGCATTCTGCGCGAAATGCAGAACATACGCCGTACCTCCGCGGAGCTGCGCAAGGCCGACGGCGGCACGCTGTCGATCGCCACGACCCACACGCAGGCTCGGTATGTACTGCCGCAAGTGATTCGGGCGTTTCGCCTCAAGTATCCCAAGGTACGCCTGCACCTGCATCAGGGCACTTCGGAGCAAATCGCCGAAATGGTCGCGCGCGACCGCGTGGATTTCGCCATCGCCACGGGCTCGGAAGAACTGTTTCCGCACTTGGTTCGATTGCCGGTGTATCGCTGGCATCGCGCGGTGGTGGTGCCGCGCGGTCATCCGTTGGCGTCCACGGGAAAGCTCACCTTGAAGAAATTGGCCGAATATCCCATCGTCACCTACGTTTTCAGCTTCTCCGGCCGATCATCGCTGCCGGCGTTGTTCGAAACCGCGGGACTGTCGTTGGACGTCGCATTGACGGCGCGCGATTCGGACGTGATCAAGACCTATGTGCGTATCGGTTTGGGCGTCGGCATTTTGGCGCGCTTGGCGATCGATCCCGCAACCGACGGCGATCTGGCGGTGCTGGATGCCGCGCACCTGTTCGAAGGACATACCACGTGGATCGGATTTCGCCGCAGCGCATTGCTGCGCGCCTACATGTATGAGTTCATCGAACTGCTGGCGCCGCATCTGCCGCGCAAGCTGGTGAAGGAGACCGAGAAGCTCGAGACCCAGGAAGAGGTCAATCGCGTCATCGAAGATCTGGAGATCCCATTGCGCGATAACCCGTGAGCAGTCTGCGATGCAGGTGGGCGTCAGGGTTGTGCGCGTTGCTGCTCTGCGCCGCGGCGCAAGCTGCGCCGGCGGTCAAGCTGCTGAATGTTTCCTATGACCCGACACGCGAACTGTACGACGAGTACAACAAAGCGTTCGCTGCTTACTGGAAATCGAAGACCGGCGAAATAGTGACCATCAATCAAAGTCACGGTGGTTCGGGCAAACAAGCTCGCGCCGTGATGGACGGATTGGATGCCGACGTGGTGACGCTGGCGCTGGCCTACGATATCGATGCGCTCGCGTCACAGGGCAAACTGCTACCCGAGGACTGGCAGCAGCGGCTGCCGAACAACAGCGCGCCATTCACTTCCACGATTGTGTTCCTGGTGCGCAAAGGCAATCCGAAGAATATCCGGGATTGGGGCGACCTCATCAGGCCCGATATCAAGGTGATCACGCCCAGCCCCAAGACATCCGGCGGCGCGCGCTGGAATTATCTGGCCGCTTGGGGCTGGGCGCTGAAGCAGCCCGGCGGCAATGAGGCCACCGCCGAGTTGTTCGTAAAAAAGCTGTTCCACAATGTGCCGGTGCTCGACTCGGGCGCTCGCGGCGCGACGGTGACCTTCGTCGAACGCGGACTGGGCGATGTGCTGCTGGCCTGGGAAAACGAGGCCTTTTTGGCGGTCAAGGAATTGGGTCCGAACAAATTCGACATCGTCGCGCCTTCGATCAGCATTCTGGCGGAACCGCCGGTGGCGCTGGTGGATCAGAACGTCGATGAACATCACACCCGCAAAGTGGCTCAAGAATACCTCGAGTACTTATACTCTCCCGCAGGCCAGGAAATTGGCGCCAAGCACTTCTACCGGCCCCGTAATCCGGAGGTGGCGCGGCGCTATGCATCGCAATTTCAAAATATCCCGCTGCTGCTGACCATCGATGCCGATTTCGGCGGCTGGAAAAAGGCCCAAGCCACGCATTTCGCCGACCACGGCACCTTCGATAGGATCTACGGCCAGTAGCTGCCATGGAAGTCATCGCCTCGGCGCAGCGAATCGGCCGAAGTAGCCGGCCGGTTTTGCCCGGCTTCGGCCTCACTCTCGGTTACACCGTCGTGTATCTGTGTCTGCTGGTGCTGATCCCCTTGTCGGCCGTCTTCGTGCGCAGCTTCGGTTCCGGATGGCTGCATTTCTGGGAGGTGGTCAGCTCTGCACGCGTGCTGGCGTCGTTGCGTTTGAGTTTTGGCGCATCGCTCATTGCCGCTTCCGTCAATTCGGTGTTTGGTCTCATCGTCTCGTGGGTGCTGGTACGCTATTCGTTTCCCTTCAAACGCTTCATCGACGCACTCGTGGATCTGCCTTTCGCGCTGCCCACCGCGGTGGCGGGAATATCACTGACCGCCCTGTATGCACCGAACGGCTGGATCGGCGCCCGGCTCGAGCAGTTCGGGATCAGCGTCGCCTTCTCGCCGTTGGGCATCGTGGTGGCTTTGACCTTCATAGGGTTACCCTTCGTGGTGCGTACGCTGCAGCCGGTGCTGGAGGACTTGGACCGTGAAGTGGAGCAGGCAGCCGCCTCCCTGGGGGCCAGTCCGCAACAGGCGTTCATTCGCGTGATCCTGCCCGCACTGTGGCCGGCGATACTCACGGGCTTCGCTTTGGCGTTCGCGCGCGCCGTCGGGGAATACGGTTCGGTCATTTTCATCGCCGGCAACATGCCGATGAAGTCGGAGATCGCGCCGCTGCTCATCGTCAGCAAACTGGAGCAGTACGATTATGCAGGCGCATCCGCGATCGCGGTGGTCATGCTGGTGCTTTCTTTCGGCGTGATGCTGGCCATCAACGCGCTGCAAAGCTTCGCCGCCAAGCGTCACGGTGAACGCTGATGTCCCGCATCCTGCTCATCGCCGTGGCGCTGCTATTCCTGGGATTGTTTCTCGCCATGCCGCTCCTGGCCGTGTTCGCGCAGGCGTTCAGCAAAGGATTGGCGGTCTATGCGGCGGCGATCTCCGATCCGATGGCGCTGGCCGCGGTGCAATTGACTTTGTGGGTGGCGGCGATCGCGGTGCCGCTGAATCTGGTGTTCGGTGTCGCGGCCTCCTGGGCCATCGCCAAGTTCGAGTTTCGCGGCAAGAGCACCCTCATCACGCTGATCGATCTGCCGTTTGCCGTGTCGCCGGTGATCGCCGGCCTGGTGTTCATATTGATTTTCGGCACCCATGGCTGGTTCGGCGGATATTTGCGCGCCCATCACATGCGTGTGGTGTTCGCGGTACCCGGCATCGTCCTGGCGACGGTATTCGTGAGCTTTCCTTTCATTGCGCGGGAATTGATCCCGGTGATGCAGACGCAGGGCAATGACGATGAGGAAACGGCGCTGTCGCTGGGCGCAACGGGCTGGCAGACATTCTGGCGCGTGACGCTGCCCAACATTCGCTGGGGGCTGCTGTATGGGGTGTTGCTGTGTAATGCGCGCGCCATGGGGGAATTCGGCGCCGTATCCGTGGTGTCAGGACATATCCGTGGACTGACCAACACCCTGCCGCTGCATGTGGAAATCCTTTACAACGAGTACAACTACACGGCGGCTTTCGCGGTCGCTTCGCTGCTGGCGCTGTTGGCGCTGCTGACCTTGGCGGGCAAGAGCGTCTTGGAATGGCGTCAACCGGAACTGCGGCGGGTGGCCGGGACGCGCCAAGACCGAACCCGGAGAGGCCATCCATGAGCATATCTTTGCGCGGGGTCAGCAAACAATTCGGTGAATTCGCCGCCATCGAGCACATCGACTTGGAAGTGCCGACCGGCGCCTTGATGGCGTTGCTCGGTCCGTCGGGCTGCGGCAAGACCACCTTGTTGCGCGTGATCGCAGGGCTGGAAACGCCTGACGAAGGTCAGGTTCTGTTCGACGGCGAAGATGCGACGCTGTGGCCCATCGGCGCGCGCAAGGTCGGTTTCGTGTTCCAGCAGTACGCCTTGTTCCGCCATATGACGGTGTTCGAAAACATCGCCTTTGGCCTGCAGGTCAAGCGGCGCAGTGAGCGGCCGAGGGCCGCCCTGATCCGCAAGAAGGTTCAGGATCTGCTGGAATTGGTGCAGCTGCAGGCGACGCACGACCGCTATCCGGCGCAACTCTCCGGCGGCCAACGGCAGCGCGTGGCGCTGGCGCGCGCCATGGCGATCGATCCGCAAGTTTTGCTGCTGGACGAGCCGTTCGGCGCGCTGGATAGCCAGGTTCGGCACGAACTTAGACGCTGGTTGCGACGTTTGCATGACGAATTGCATTTCACCAGCATCATCGTCACTCATGATCAGCAGGAAGCCATCGAGGTAGCCGACACCGTGGTGGTGTTGAACCGCGGCCGGATCGAACAGTCCGGAATTCCCGGCGAAATTTACGATCGGCCCAGTTCCGCCTTCGTGCACCGCTTCCTGGGGCAGGTCAACGAGCTGCCTGTGGAGTGGCGCAACCATCGCGGCTACGTGGGACCGCTCCTGGTTTCGGAATCGGCGCAGGAGGCGAATGCAGCCCAAGTCGCGCTGATTCGTCCCCATGAGTTGGAGATCGGCACGCCGGATGCCGGATGGCGGGCCAGCATCGTCGCGATCCGGGTGATAGGACCCATCGTGCGCCTGGATCTGTGCGCGGAAGGGCAGCCCATTCACGAGCCGCTCGAAGCGGAAATCAGCCGCGAACGCTTCGAGGCGGAAGCATTCAAACTCGGCCAGCACGTCGGCGTGAAATTTCGCCGCTGGCAGGTGTACCCAAAAAACTAGTGCCGGAACTGCGGTTGGTGCTGCAGTTTGACCGCGAGACCCTGGTCATTGGACGGCTGATAGGCGGCCGTGAAAGTGGACAGCGCCGCCAGCGCATTGGGCAGATCCCGCTCGGCCAATTCGAAGCTGTTGAAGCCGCACCGCGCCAGGAAGAACAATTGATCGTGGCGTACATAGCCCGTCGCTCGAAGTTCGCCTTTGAACCCGTAGCGTTCGCGCAGCAACCGGCCCTGGGAATAGCCGCGGCCGTCGGCGGGGCCCGGGAATTGAGCCGCCAGCAATGCGAAGTGATGCAAGTCCGGCGCCAGGATTTCGACCCGCTCAGCCGGGGTCAATACCACGCCAAGCCGCGAGCCGCGAGCGAGCCAGGTATCGGGTTCATTGCGCCACTGTTCCAGGCTGACGATCAGCGGCGCCGATGGGTGCGCGCTGGCTTCGAGGACGTACAGCCACTCGTCCTCCACGATTTGCCGATCACGCAGCAGCAGTCGCGGCATACACCCGTTCCTTGAATGGCTTCACACCCAGGCGGCGCACGGTGTCGAGGAAGCGTTCCTCGGGTTGGCGCTCTTCCACATAGACATCCAGCAACTTGGCGATGGTTTCGGCCACCTCGTGCTTCGCCACCGAGGGACCGATCACCGATCCCAAGGAGGCATCAGCACCGGCCGCGCCGCCAATGGTGATTTGATACCACTCCTGGCCGCTCTTCTCCACGCCGAGAATTCCGATATGGCCGACGTGATGATGACCGCAGGCGTTCATGCAACCCGACATTTTGACGTCGAGTTCGCCCAGGTCGTAAACGTAGTCATAGTCATCGAAACGCTCGTTGATCAGCTTGGCGACTTCGATGGAACCGGCGTTGGCCAAGCTGCAAAAATCCAATCCCGGGCAGCAGATCATGTCGGTCAACGTACCGATGTTCGGCGTGGCCAGGCCGGCTGTTTGCAAGACCTGCCACAGTTCGAAACAGCGCTCCTGTTCGACGTCGGCGAACAGTAGATTTTGCGTGTGTGTGACGCGGATTTCGCCGAAGCTGTAGCGGTCCGCCAGATCCGCCAACAGCTCCATTTGCAGGTCGGTGGCATCCCCCGGCGCGATGTCCGGCTTTTTCAGGGAAATAAACACCGCCCGATAGCCCCGCTGTTTGTGCGCCGTGGTGTTGTAGCGGTACCAGGCGCTGAAGGCGGCATCCTTTCCGGCGGCCGGTTCAATATCCGGCAGCGGCCGGTAGGGTGGGGCGGTGAAAAACCCGCGCATGCGTTCGATATCCGCTGCGCCGATTCGCAAGCTGCTCTCGCGAATCAACTGCCACTCGGCTTCCACGCGTCTCTTGAACTCATCGATACCCAGAGAGCGCACCAGGATCTTGATGCGCGCCTTGGTGAGATTGTCGCGACGGCCTTCCAGGTTGTAGACACGCAGTATCGCTTCCAGATAGGAGAGCAGATGTTCTCGCGGCAGGAAGTCGCGCACCACGTGGCCAATGATGGGCGTGCGGCCCAAGCCGCCGCCGGCCAGGATTTCAAATCCCGGTTCGCCATCCGCCCCGCGCACGAGGTGTACACCGACATCATGTACCAGCGAGGCGGCCCGATCCTTCGCGGCTCCGGTGACCGCGATCTTGAACTTGCGCGGTAAGTAGGTGAACTCCGGGTGAAAACTCGACCACTGGCGTATCAGTTCGCACCAAGGGCGCGGATCTTCCAATTCGTCCGGGGCCACGCCCGCCAGATGATCGGACGTGGTGTTGCGGATGCAATTTCCACTGGTCTGGATGGCGTGCATTTCCACTTCGGCAAGTTCCGCCAGAATGTCAGGCACTTCCTCGAGCTTCGGCCAGTTGTACTGAATATTCTGGCGGGTGGTGAAATGTCCGTAACCACGGTCGTAACGGCGCGCGATGTGGCCGAGCACGCGCAGCTGCTTCGAGGTCAGCATCCCATACGGAATAGCAACCCGAAGCATGGGCGCGTGCCGCTGTAGATACAGGCCATTGCGCAGGCGCAGGTGACGAAATTCTTCCTCGTTGAGCTCGCCGGCCAAAAAACGCCGCGTTTGGTCGCGGAATTCCGTCACACGCTCGGCAACGAGGGTTTTGTCCGTCAGATCGTACCGATACATGGCGTCACCTTACGTCTGCTGTGTTGTAAAAGGCTAATTATCGCCAGGCATGAGCTTATGACTGCCGCAGCGTGTCAATGTCTGCCGCTCCGTGTCACCGGCCGGCTCCAGTCAAGCGTTTCACGAGGTAAAACCGTGAATCGCTCGGCAGAGCCCAAGTCGCGTTCGGCGCAGCATTCGACAGGTTACAAATAGGCACCCCGAAGTTGGCAAAAGATCTCACGGAAGTATCGGTCGCGCCGGACACCTACCATGTGTCCCCCGAACCCATGCTGTTGGTGGCCGAACTTCACGGCGCTTTGGCGCTATGCCTGCACGATGAGGGCCGTGCGGTCGGCGGATTGCTTCACCTGCGGTTCATGGGAGGTACCGGCCGTCCCAGCGACGTCACGGACAACACCTTGAGTTCCGTGTTGGTGGTGCTCGATAAATTCAAGCGAGCGGTTCTCGGCAACTCAACGCGCCGTGATGAAGTGCAGGCGCGCATCCTTGCGCACGCTTTGCCGCCCACCGACGCCGGCGAACCCAGTGCGTCCTTGGTGGACTTGATCAAGGCGGATTTGGCCGACGGCAGAATCTCCTGCGGCACCCAAACCATGCGCCGCACCGAAAGCGTTCGCGTCTGCTTTCAGCCGTTCGAAGGCCGCGTTTGGATATGCGGGCCCAATGGCCTGCGCGCGACCTCCCGCGCGCATCCCTCCATCAGCTAATTTCGATATAAGATTGCCCCATGTCAGGGGGTTTAGTCATTCGAGTCGCCGCGGTTGCGGCGTTTTTCACGTTGAGTGCGTGCGCCACCAATGGTCTGCGCCTCGAGCCGCCCAAGGGCGTCGATTTCAGCGGTCACTGGGAACTGAACGTGGCCGATAGCGACGATCCTCAGCATCTGTTGCTGACGGCCAATGCGCAGGCGGCGGCGGGCGGCGACCCCAGCGGCTCGCCTGGGCGCAGCGGTCGAGGCGGCGGCGGCGGCGGAGGCGGTCGCGGCCGAGCCGGGGGTACCGGCTACCCGGGCGTGGCTCCTCCGGTCACGCCGGCCATCGGTGTCTTGAGCGAAGCCTTCGTCTGGCCCGGCAAGAAAGTGGACATCAAACAGGTGGCAGGCGTGGTGGCATTTACCTCGGATGGCACCACCCGGATCTGTACTCCCAGCACGTCCGACAAAAAATCCCATCATCATGGCGATGATGAGCATCGGCCTTCCGGCCGCGATCTGCCGCCGCTGGCCTGTGGATGGAGTGATAAAACATTGATCGTGGCAGGCGGCGATGAGGATGAACGCGCGTCCTACGAATCTAGTTTTGACGTTTCAGAAGACGGCAAGCGGCTGGTTGAGACGGTGGCATTCAAAGGGGGGCGCTCGAATGGATTTACGCTGTCGCGCGTCTGGGACTTTACGCCCCAATAAAAAAGGCCGGGCACCTATGCCCGGCCTTTTCGATCCCCATGCCTCTTCGTGGCGCTTTTTTGCTGTGCGCTCCGGCGATGATTGGTCTTTCTACTTCCCTAATCCCTTTGCGTCGGAGCAACACTCTAGACTGGCTTTTGCGGCGAAGCTAGCCTTATTGCAAAGAAGTGTGAAAATTAATGTACCCAAAAAACAACAATTGTTAAGACCCATCACGAGTGCGGAGGCGCAGCGGCTTGGTGCATTCGAGTCAGGAGTGTTAGAGCGTTGACAAAGACAGCCAAGTTATCGACCCAATCGCCTCTGGCGGTGCGAAGTCGGCGTGCCTATTTCGATTGTCAATTCGGGCAGTTGCACGTCAGAACAGCGTTTCCAACGACGGGCGGCTTCGATGAGCAGGTCACGATGTTTTGCCTGCATCCGGCGCAAGGGTCGAGCCGCACCTTCACCCGATTCCTACCGGAGATCGCGGATGTCCGCTCGGTGTATGCGCCTGATTTGCCGGGCTGCGGCGAGTCTGATCCGTCACCCACTAGCGCCACGACCGACGCCGCAGCCGCGGTATCTGATTTGGCGAACGATTTGCGCTTACGGCAGATCGACGTGCTGGGTCTGCAAACCGGCGCCGCAGTCGCCTTGCAGCTGGCCGCGGCGAGACCCGATCTGGTGCGGCGTCTGGTGCTGGTCGGCGTACCTACCGCGGATCCGCTGCCCACGGTGAAACAGCCGGCCTTGGTATTACGCGCGCGGTTCGAGCCAGCGAGCGGGTTGCCCATGGCAAGGGCAGCCCTGCCCAATGGCAAGTTCGTTGACGTCGCGGAATATGCCGAGGATCTGTTCGAAGCGGCGCCCAAGACACTGGCCAAACAAATCAGCGCTTTTTTGAGTTCGCTGACCGTGGGGTGACTGGCGATGCGGCTCAATAAGTACATCAGCGAGACCGGTGTTTGCAGCCGCCGCGAAGCGGATAAGTGGATCGAAGCGGGCCGCGTCACCTGGAACGGCCAGTGCGCCGTGTTAGGCACGCAAGTCGGCGAAGGCGATGAAGTGCGTGTCGACGGTGAGCTGCTGGGCGCCAAGAAAAAGGACGTGTATATCGCGCTCAATAAGCCGGTGGGCATCATTTGCACCACCGAAACCGATATTGCCGACAACATCATCGATCATGTCCGCCATCCGCAGCGGATTTTTCCGGTCGGACGTCTGGACCGGGATTCTGAAGGGCTGATTTTGCTCACCAACAACGGCGACATCGTCAATGAGATATTGCGAGCGGAGAACAATCACGAAAAGGAATACATCGTGACGGTCGATCGGCCCATCACCCACCTGTCGCTACAGATGATGGCAAGCGGCGTTAAAATCATGGGTGAAATCACCAAACCGGCCAAGGTACAGCGCGTCGATCCGAAAACCTTCAGGATCACGTTGACGCAAGGGTTGAACCGACAAATCCGGCGCATGTGCTCGGCGCTGGGTTACAAGGCGCAGCGCCTGCAGCGCGTGCGTATCATGAACATCGAGCTCGGCAACTTGGCTTCGGGACAGTGGCGGACACTCACGCCGGCGGAACTCGAGGGGCTGTTGCCGCACTGATCAGTCGGCACGGAGCGCGGCCGCAGAGAGGCCCTCCGACCATTGGCGTGCGCATGATATGCGCCAATCGGGATCTTCCGCTCGTTCCGCCAACCATTGGTAGAAGTCGCGACCGTGATCGGTCCAATAAGCGGTGCTGAACAGAACTCCGCCGGAACCTGAGCGCACCACGAACTTGCGCCGAAAGCCGAAGCTGGCGATCCCGCGCGTGCAGGCGATACGCGGCGAATTCTCGGCCATGGCGTACTGATTCGGACCAATCTGCAGCTTCAATCTGCCGCCCTGGCCATATACGCAGATATTAGGTCCGGTTGGGCTGATCAGGGCGACGCCATGCACCAGCGATGGCGTCGTGTCGCAAGCGGTCCACGTGCCACCCAGCGCATGCCACTGCAGCGCCATGCTTTGGCGGCGGAAATCAACCACCGCAATCGTGGTGTTGCTATCTGGGGGCATGCCCCCAAGCATGCCCTAACTTTAAGGTTGGGGCGCGTCGGAGAACGCCTTTTGTACGATGCCGGCAGTCAGCAATTGCGGCAGCACAACCGGTTCAGAGGACCCAGCCCTGCCGTTGTAGACCACATAAAGTGGAACTCCCGCACGCCCAAACGAGGACAGCGCCTGGGAAATCGCGGCGTCTTTGTTGGTCCAATCGCCTTTCATCAATGTCACTTTCTTGTTGCGGAAAATTTCCTTGACGGACGAATCCGCGAATGCGTTGCGTTCATTCACCAGACACGTGAGGCACCAACTCGCGGTGAAATTGACGAGCAAGGGCCTGCCCGCCGCCTGCAGTTCAGCCACGCGCGCGGCGCTGTAGGGCACCCATTCATCCGAATCCTTAGGGTTCGCCGTACGGTTCGCCGCGGCGGCGCTCGGCGCGGCCGTCGCCGAATCGGCAAATTTCAGCGGCAGGATGATGGCCAGCAGCACGGCAACGACGGCAGTCACCAGGACGGTGACCTTGCCCCCACCGGAGGCGAAGTGAGATTTTTGATAAGCCCACGCGGCGAGCGCAATGAGAATGAGGCCGCCCAACGCCGCGCCCAAACCAAAGGGCGAGGTTTGCTGCGCCAGCACCCATAACAGCCATGCTGCCGTGCCATAGACCGGGAAGGCGAACAGTTGTTTGAGCGTGTCCATCCAAGCGCCCGGCTTTGGCAATGCGCGGCCGATCCATGGCGCGAACGACAGCAGCACATAAGGCATCGATATGCCGATTCCGAGCGCCGCGAATATGCCTAGCGCGCTCAAAGCCGGCAGCGCCAATGCCGCGCCCAATGCCGGTGCCATGAAGGGGGCGGAGCAGGGCGTGGCCACCACGGTGGCCAGGACGCCGGTGAAGAATGATGACCCGTAGCCATCGCCCTGCGTGAGACTGTCGCCGACACCGGCCAATCCGCCGCCCACTTCGAACACGCCTGACAGGTTCAAGCCCACGGCCAGCAGCAGATAGACCAGAAAAGTCACGAACAGCGGCGACTGTAGCTGGAAGCCCCAGCCAATTTGCTCCCCGCCGCTGCGCAGCGCGAGCATCACCGTGGCCAGAGCCAACATCGATGCCACCACACCCGCCGCAAATACCAGTCCTTTGACGCGCACTTCGCTGGGATGTTTTTGCGCCTGCTCGACCACGCTGAGCGCCTTGATCGACAGCACGGGGAAAACGCAGGGCATCAAATTGAGGATCAGACCGCCGAGCACGGCAAACAACATCAGCATTGCCAATGAGCGTCGCGGTTCCTGGGACGCGACCGACTGGGCCGGAGCCGCGACAAATCGAGGCTCCGCTTTCACCGGCCCGGCGCCGGCGCCGGAGAATTCTGCCGCGAGTTCAATCGGCACGATGTCGGATTGGGTGCCATTCTGTTGCGTAGCCAGCAGCACGCCGCGCAGCGTGCCGGCCTTGGGCGGCTGGTAGCCAATCTTCATCGACAACTCGAGGGCATCGTTGCTGCGCTTCAAGATCTGCGGTGCGGCGTAATCGATGCTGCCCTCGTCATAAGGGAAGAAGCGAAGCGATTGAACTTGGCCCAACGTCGCGCCCCATTCCCTTCCCAAAGTAATGATCAATTGGTCGTCGGCTATTTTTGCCCTCGTGGCGGCCGGCTGGGCGCTGGGCAATTCTGCGCGAGCGGTGCTGAACAATGCCGCGGCGCCTGGATCGATGGCCCCTGGAGTCGTGCTGGTGGGAAGATTGAGGGTCAAATTGGCATCTTCCGGAATGCAAACGTCGGAACACACCAACCAACTGGCTTTGGCGGCGAGCGCCGCGACAGTGCCGCTCTTCAGGTCTTGTGGCGCGGTGATCTGTACCAAGTGCACCGCGTGCTTCGCGTAGCCATAGTTGACCAGCGGCTTCACTTCAAATCGATGCGGCGTGGTCCACACGATGTCGCCTGCGGTGAATCCGCTCGGCAGCTGCCAGGTCAAACTGGTTGCCTGGCCCGAATCGCCGGGATTGCGCCAGTAGGTGTGCCAACCATCCCGGATGTCCAATTCCAGCGCCACCCAAAAAACCTGGCCAGGCGACACCGCGCCGACTTCGCTGACCAAGCGGGCTTTCACATTGTCGCTGGCAACCGTGTTGCCTGTCAGCGCGAACGCCGCGGGTGCTGCCAGCAGTAATCCAACCAGCCAGATCTTCAGGGTGCGCATGACTCTATGTTACCGAATTGGACCGCCAAAGGACCGCAACGCTCCGCGGGCTGTGGAACATCTCACAGTATGGACCGCCATTACCGCTAAGGGACCGCTTCGGCTAATCTGCCAGATATGCCTGACAACTACGTCGATCGCATTCTCAAGGCCAAGGTCTATGACGTTGCCGTTGAAACCGCATTGGAAATCGCACCGCGCCTGTCGCGGCGGCTGAACAATCACGTCCTATTCAAACGAGAAGACCTGCAGCCGGTGTTTTCGTTCAAAATTCGTGGGGCTTACAACAAGATCGCCCAGTTGTCGCCGATCAGTGCGCAACGCGGCGTGATCTGCGCGTCCGCGGGAAATCATGCTCAGGGCGTGGCGCTCGCCGCGCGCACCCGGGGCATTCCTGCGGTCATCGTCATGCCGCTCACCACGCCGGAGATCAAGGTTCAGGCGGTGGCTGATCTCGGCGGCGAGATCGTTTTGCACGGCGATGACTACGATCAGGCTTATGAGCACGCCACGGAACTCGCCCGGCAGCGACAGCTGGTGTTCGTGCATCCCTTCGACGATCCCGATGTCATTGCCGGCCAGGGCACCATTGCCATGGAAATACTGCGCCAACGCCATGGTGATGACATCGATGCCATCTTCGTGCCCGTTGGCGGCGGCGGGCTGATCGCCGGCATCGCGGCCTATGCGAAAGCGCTGTACCCGCGCATCAAGATCATCGGTGTCGAACCGGAGGATGCGGCCGGGATGTACGAATCGCTGCGTGCCGGCAAGCGCGTCACGCTGGATCGTGTCGGCTTATTCGCCGACGGTGTTGCGGTGAAGAGGGTGGGCGAGGAGCCCTTTCGGCTGGCCAAGCAGTACGTCGATGAAATTGTTCTGGTCACCACCGATCAGATCTGCGCCGCCATCCAGGACATCTTTCAGGACACGCGATCGATCGCCGAGCCTGCGGGGGCCTTGGCCGTGGCCGGCATCAAGAAATACGTCGCACGCGAGGACTGTGCGGATCGAACTTTCGTCGCCATCAACTGCGGCGCCAACATGAACTTCGACCGCCTGCGGTACGTGGCGGAACGCGCCGACATCGGCGCACAGCGCGAGGCGTTGTTCGCGGTGCAAATGCCGGAACAGCCCGGATCATTTCTGCGATTCTGCGAACTGCTGGGCAAGCGCAGCGTCACCGAATTCAATTATCGCTTCTCGGATGTAAAAGCTGCCCAGGTGTTCGTCAGCCTGTCGCTGACTCAGGGCCGAGCGGAACGCGACGCCTTGCTGGCGACGATTTCCGCCGCCGGCTTCGCGGTTCGTGACATGACGGATAACGAGATGGCCAAGCTGCATGTGCGCTACATGGTCGGCGGTCACGCGCAGGGACTGGCGGACGAACGCCTGTATCGTTTCGAGTTTCCCGAGCGCCCCGGCGCCTTGCTGCGATTTTTACGCGCCATCGGCACCCAGTGGAATGTCAGTTTGTTTCACTATCGCAACCACGGTTCGGATCATGGGCGCGTGCTGGCGGGCATCCAGGTGCCGCCCGCCTCGGTGGCGGACTTCTTGCTGCACATCAACGAGTTGCAGTATGCCTACACCGAAGAGACGGATAATCCGGCGTATCGGTTGTTCTTGGGCGGTTGAGAGCGCTATTCGGGCCGATGCGACGCCGCGGTGCTGGCGGTCTGCAGCGCGCTCTTGCGGGCCGCTTTGAGCCAAAGCTCCGCGCTGCGCAGCACCGGATCATCGGGCGCCCGGGCTTTGACCAGAATCGGGACAGCCGCATCGAGTTCATCCGCCGCTTCGCGCATGCGATTCATATGTTCCAAGACATAGGCATGAATGGCGTGCGCTTGGGCGGTGCGAGGACCGGTCTCGCCGGACGTATCGCTCCAGATCTTGATGGACTGCTCGCTCATCCCCAGTGCCTGTTCGGGTCTGCCTCGATCGACCATCAATCGCGCAAAGTGCATGAGCAGGGAGGCGCGATATTGATGATTCAGGGGCAGCGATTTGTCGTAAACACTGAGCGCCTGCCGAAACTCGCTCTCCGAGCCGGCAAGATCGCCCTTGTCGTGCAGCAGCAGCGCTAGGCTCACGTGCGCGTAGCCAACCCGGTAATGATCGGCGCCGTATAAGGCGAGTTTAGCCGCGAGCGCCTCGCGCAGCAGAGGTTCGGCTTCGTTCAATCGACCTTCTCGCTGCAGCAGCAGTCCGTAGTTCTCCTTGGCGGCCGCAGTTTCGGGATGGCGCTCGCCGTAAGCGCGCTCATTGCGCTCAATGGCCTCCAGAAATAACGCCTCGGCTCGCTTCAGATCCCCCATGTTCTCCGCCACCGTTGCGAGATTGCTCAGATAAATGGCCAAGCGCGGGTGGTCATCACCCAGCTCGCGTTTGTCGATTTCCAAGGCACGTTCGTAGGATTGCTTGGCGAGCGTCCACTGTTGCTCGCGTACATATACGGAAGCGAGGTCGTCCAACACCGAGGAAAGATCGCTGGGTGGAGCGCTCGCACCTTCGAGCAAGCCCAGACTGCGAACAAACAGCTCTTTGGATTCGCTGATTCGCCCCTGTTCGAACCGCAGCATGCCGAGCCCCCACAGAACATGGCCGGACTGTGCGCTGCGAGCGCCAAATTGGCTCTGTGAAATTCGCAAGGCCTCTTGCAATGGCGCCTCGGCAGCGGACAAATCGCCGGCGCCCATGCGCGCGCGACCCAGCTCCAACAGGGTGTTCACCCGCGATACCTCGTCGCTGGAAGACTGCAGGCGAAGTGATTCGTCGAGAATGGGCTCGGCGACCTGAAATTGACCCAAGCTGTCGTAGACCGCCCCCACCGTCGACAGCAACGCGGCTTTTGTATTCGGCTGATCCTGAAGGCCGGCCTGTAGGCGCTTTGCGCCAGAATCCAATAACTCGCGAGCGGTGACCTGGTTGCCGCGATTTTCCTGCGGATCCGTCAGCTTGAACAGATTCACCAGGAATCTCGAGACTTCCTCGGCCCTCGCGCGTTCGTTCTCGGCACGTTCGCGCTGTTGCGCGACCCGGTCGCGCTCGGCGGCGATTCGCAGCGACTGTTCATACGCGGTAATCGCGAACGCCACAATCAGAAATGCGGCGCCCATACCGATTCCGACCGGCAACCAGTGGCGCTTGACGAATTTTGCGGAGCGGTAGGACAGCGTATCGCGACGCGCCATCACCGGCAGGCCGTCGAGATGTCGCTGGATATCGCCCGCCAGCTGCTGCGCGGATCCGTAGCGGCGCTCGGGCTCCTTGCGCATGGCCATCGCAATGATGTTGTCCAAGTCGCCCGCCAAGGCGCGACGGAGTTTTTTTGCGGTGGTGGATCGCGCGGCGGCGATGGCCTGCGAATCCGCCGAATCGTCAGCGGCTACCGCGTGGCTGGCCGGCGCCGGATCCTTTTCGCAAATGGCACGCTCGATCTCGGCCAGCCGCCTCGATGAAATCACGAAGGGACCCGTGCCCGCGAGCAACTTGTAGAGCAGAACTCCGAGGACATAGACGTCGCTCGAGGTGGTGATGGTCTGTCCGCGCACTTGTTCCGGACTGGCATGATCGGGAGTCATGACGCGAATGTCTGCGTGCGTGACGGCGAGCGTGTTGCTTCCCGCCTGCCTTTCATCCAGGAGTTTGGCAATGCCGAAATCCAGCAACTTCGGAAGCCCGCTGCTGGTGACCAGAATATTCGAGGGCTTCAAATCGCGATGCACGATCAGATTTTGGTGCGCGTAGTGCACCGCAGCGCAGACGTCTTGGAACAGCTTCAAGCGCGCCGGAATATCGAGCCGATGCGTGTCGCAGTAAACATCGATGGGTACCCCGTCCACGTACTCCATGACGATGTAGGCGCTGCCATCGGGCAGCGAGCCGCCATCGATCAGATGGGCGATGTTGGGATGATCCAGTTGCGCCAGAATCTGGCGCTCCATTTTCAACCGCGAATGCACGCCCTTGCCAAAGCCGCCGAGCACAACCTTGATGGCAACTTGTTGTTCGAACTCCGCGTCCGCCCGTTCGGCGAGATACACCTCACCCATGCCGCCGGCGCCCAAGGTGCGCAGTACGCGATACGGCCCGATGCGATCTCCCATCATTTTTTAAGGATACGCCGGCCTCGACGACCTGCAAACCCGGCGGGCCCTTGCGGCATGGTGCAGGATGCGTGTATGTAAGCGGGGCTTTGTGCCAAAACCGCAGGAGTTGGACCATGACGAACGGACACGATCCCAACAAGTCGCCACCGCCGCCACCGCCGCCCCCCGGCGAGCCGAAAGGCGGTGGACAATTCAAGCCGGACAGCACGACCACCCAGCCGCCTCAGATTCGGTTGGCACTGGTCTCGGGGATCGGCGGCTTCGTGGGAGGTCTCCTCGGTGCATTGGTCGCCTGCCATTTCTGCTTGCGACACCACTACTAATTGGACAGCACGAGCGCGTATCGGGCGCTGCGGCAACCGCGGCATGAAAAACTGCGGGTGCGTGGTTTGCAGATGCATCTCACTCGTTGGGGGCCTGCGCCGTCGCTGTCCGCGCCGCCCGTGTTCATGCTGCATGGCTGGCTGGACGCCGGCGCTACCTTTCAGTTCATGGTGGATGCCATGAAGAAGGACTGGCCGATCGTTGCGCCTGACTGGCGCGGATTCGGGCGCAGCGAGTGGCCTCAGGAGGGTTATGGTTTCCCGGATTATTTGGGAGACTTCGATGCCCTGCTCGACCAGGTGTCGTTGGATCAACCGGCTCGTATCGTGGGACACAGTATGGGCGGCAATATCGCCAATCTGTACGCGGGATTGCGACCTGAGCGCGTGCGTTGCGTCGTCAACATCGAGGGCTTTGGGCTGCCGCGTACAACTGCCGCGGAATCGCCCAAGCGCATGCGCAAATGGCTGAATCAGATCAAGGGTCCGCTGCTCGACAAAACCTACAATTCCTTCGAGCAATTCACGGCGGTCATCCAGCATCGTTATCCGCGGTTTCCCGCGGGCGCGGCCGCCTTTGTGGCGCAGGTGTGGGGCGCACTCGACGAAGACCTGCGGGTACGGCAGGTGGCGGACCCGCGACATCACTGGGTGAACCCCGTCCTCTACAAGCGAGAAGACGCCGAAGCTACCTGGGCGGAGATTCGTGCGCCGCTGTTGATGATCGCCGGGGAGAAGTCCGACTATCTGCCGCGGCTCGGCGTCGATGGGAAGCTGGAAACCCTGCTCGCGGCCCTGCCGGGCGCGAAGTTTGCGACGGTTGCGGATGCGGGCCATATGCTGCACATCGAGCGGCCGGATTCGGCGGCACACTTGGTCGAGGCATTCTTGGACGCACATTGAATGATCCGGCGAATTTATCCAACCCGCTTTGGGCAAATGCACCTGCGCAGTCACGAAGGCAAGGGGGTGCCTGTGGTGCTGCTGCACATGTCGCCGCGGTCGGGTGCAATGTGGGAATTGTTGCAGGAAAAAATTGACAGACCCACACATGCCCCGGATCGCCTGGGCTACGGCTTTTCAGATGCGCCGCCGTGGGCACTGTCATTGGAGCAGTACGCGCAAGCCACCATCGATGGGCTCAAGGCCGCGGGCATGCAGGGTCCAATCGACTTGATGGGTGTGCACACCGGCTCCATCGAGGCCATCGAGATTGCCCATCAGTTGGGCACGCAGGTGCGCCGCGTCATTGCGGTCGGCATGCCGTTGTTCACGGCGGAAGAGCAGCAGCGTCAGTTGGAGAAGTACAGCGAACAGCCGTTGCGCCCGGCGAGCGAAGGCGGCCATGTACTCGGCGCCTGGCGCGGCGGACTGGCCCTTCGAGAGCCGCCTTACGATCTGGCCGATGCTCACCGGCGTTTCATCGAACATGTGCTGGCGGCGAATCCCGGTGCGGCGTTTCGCGCCGCCTGCGGTTATGCCATCGACAAGAATGTGAAGTCGCTGCGTTCACCGTTGACGGTATTCGCGCCGCACGACGACCTCCATGAGCAAACGCAACGCGTGAAGTCTCTGCTCAAGGGCGACGCGCTGTATGTGGATCTACCTGACCTCAAATTGGACATCTTCAACTCTTCTGTTGACCGCATGGTCGCCCTCATCCATCGATACTTGCCTGCCTGATCGTTGGTTGACGGCCATGGATATTCCGAAGCTACCGCCGTCAGCACTGCCGAACAGCCAGCCGGAAACACCCCCGTCGAAACCGCGGCTGGTCAAAGAAATCGCCGCCGCCATCACGCATGATTTGCAAGAACTTGAAAAGCCAGCGCCGCCAGTCGACCGCGCCGACATACGCCCCTTGGATACGTCGGGCGGCTTGCAAATTTTGCTGGCTGAAATTCGTGCCGCCTTTGAACTGACCGCGGAATCAATCGGGAGTGCCTCATCCGGTGATTCCGGCGGTGCCGGTGACACCGCTGCAACAAGCCCCACCCAAGCGGCTCGCCAGATCGTCGAGTGGGTGCTGCAGTCGTTGTCCGCGGATGCCAGTGATGCGCCGGCGTGGTCGGCGGCATTGTTCCGGACAGAGACCGCGCTTCAGGCAGGGCTGCAACAGGCCACTACCGCCGTCTCCAATTGGCGGCAGGTTCCTGAAGCGGTGGTCGATGCGGTCAAGCAGTCCGGCGCCTTGGTGATGCTGGTACTGAGCGACGAGAGACCCAATCCGCTATGGTTGCGGCCAGAATGGGTGGGACTCGCGCCGCGGCTGGAGCGCTTCTGGCGCCGTCGCCGTGCGGCGCGTCGTCATTTGACGGATCCAGATCACTGGCAATGGAGCCTCGATGACGATGATGAACCCCGACGCTGAAGCCGCGGACGACGGCATCTCGATGGTGCTCGTTGCGCGTAAGGTCGGTCTGGTCGTGGTGTTCTTGTGGTTTTTCTTGGGTTGCATTCCGCACTTCAAATTGACCGCCCTGGAGATGAGCATCATGCCGCCCTGGGTTCCCTATCCGCGGGACATGGTTTTGATCAGCGGTGTCTTCGAGCTATTGGGCGCGATCGGTATCTTGGTCCCGAAGACGCGACGCGCGGCGGGCATTGGCCTGGTGCTGCTCACCATTGCGGTGACGCCCGCCAATGTCTACATGCTGCAGCATGCGGCGCGCTACCCATGGCCGATGTGGCTGCTGATTTTTCGACTGCCCTTCCAGGCATTCTTGTTATGGCTGATCTGGTGGACCACTTGGAATAGGCCGCCTGAGTCTTCCTAAAGACCATGGCGAGTCAACCCGCAATATCTTACGATCGCCGCATGCCGACCCATGCTATGAAAGCCGCCGTTGTTGTTCTGACCGCCGCCGCACTGTTGTGCACGTTCAGCGCCGCCGCGCGTCACCGCAGCCGGGCCAGCAGCGACGAGCCGGGCGACTTCGCGTACTACATGCTGTCGCTGTCCTGGTCGCCGGCATTCTGCCTGTCGTCGCCGAACTCCGCGGAATGCAAAGGCTCGCGGCGCTTCGGCTTCATCGTTCACGGTTTGTGGCCGCAAAATGAAACAGGCTGGCCGGAAAACTGCGATGTGCAAAGGCAGGTGCCTGACGATGTGGCCGCCGGCATCTCCGATCTGATGCCGGCCCGCGGGCTGATCTACCACGAGTGGACTGCCCATGGATCCTGCAGCGGTTTGGATCCCGCACAATTTTTCGCTCTGGTGCGTCGCGCTTACGCAAAGATCGTCATTCCTGCGCAATTCACGCAACCCTCTCAACCCATCCAGCAGTCGCCCGCTGCGGTGCTCGGAGCCTTTCAACGCGCCAATTCCATTCTGCCGCCGTTGTCGGTGGTGGTGACCTGTGGAGGGCAGGACACACCGCGCTTGCGCGAGGTACGCATCTGCATGGACCGGGACCTGACGCCGCGCGCCTGTTCTGCGGACGCGGCGCGCGGTGCCTGCCGCGCGCCTAGCCTCATCGTGCCGCCGGTTCGCTGATATCATGGATCGACCACCGCTGCCGCCATTCACCCTGGAAACTGCTCGGCAGAAAGCCCGCATGGCTGAGGATGCCTGGAACTCCCGGGACCCGGTACGCGTGTCGGGGGCCTACACGGCGGACAGCCGTTGGCGCAACCGCGCGGAATTTCTGCTGGGAACGGATGCCATTCAAGCCTTCCTGGCCCGCAAATGGTCGCGTGAACTCGACTATCGGCTCATCAAGGAAGTCTGGGCGTTCCGCGAGAATCGCATCGCCGTGCGCTTTGCCTACGAATGGCACGACGATAGCAATCAATGGTTTCGCAGCTACGGCAATGAGAACTGGGAATTCGACGAACATGGGCTGATGCGTCTGCGCATCGCCAGCATCAACGACTTGAGCATCGCGCCCGCCGACCGTCTCTATCATTGGCCCTTGGGAAGACGCCCCGACGATCATCCCTCGTTGAGCGATCTCGGACTTTGATCGGTTGAACTCGGCGCCTTCGATTGGCGGATTCGCGGTACTCAAGAACCGCGATTTCTCGCTGTACCTGGCTTCGCGATTCTTCGGTTCCATCGCAACGCAAATGATCATCATGGCGGTGGGTTGGCAGGTGTACCGCATCACCGGCCGAGTGCTCGACTTGGGCCTCATCGGCCTGTCGCAGTTTCTACCGTTTCTATGCCTGGTACTGTTCTCCGGACACGTGGCCGATCAGTTCGATCGACGTATCATCATCTTGGTATGCCTTTGCGCTTACGGGATTTGTGCGCTGACGCTGTTTGTATTCGCTTTGGCGAAGCTCACAACGACTTTGCCGATATTCAGCGTGTTGGCCATCTTCGGCATCACACGCGCATTTCAGGTGCCGGCATCGCAGTCCTTCGTGCCCACCATCGTGCCGATCGATACCCTGCGCAATGCCTTGGCCATCAACTCGTCGGCCAACCAGGTGGCAGCCATCGCCGGGCCGAGTCTGGGTGGCGTGATTTACGCCCTTGCCGAGGTGGATCTTGGCCACAATAGCGGCGCCGGCGTGGTTTATGGCGCTGCGGCGATACTGCTGCTGGCAGCGGTCTCCATGATCGCGTTGGTCCGAAAAAGACGTCTGCCGTCGGCCCGCTCGACCTTGTCCCTGAGCACCCTGTTGGAGGGGGTCAGGTTTGTGTGGCATCGCAAAACGGTACTGGGTGCCATTTCGCTGGACCTGTTTGCGGTATTGTTCGGCGGTGCGACCGCACTGCTGCCCGCGTACACCCATGATGTATTGCATGCGGGACCGGAGGTGTTCGGCGCGCTGCGCGCCGCCCCGGGTGTCGGGGCCGGGTTGACGGCGGTGTTTTTGGCTTATCGTCCAGTGACTCACCAGGTCGGCAAAGTGATGTTTTTCGGGGTAGGAGCCTTCGGCGCGGCGACCGTGGTACTGGGGTTGAGTCACTGGTTTTGGGTGGCCATGACCTCATTGGTGATCCTCGGGGTCGGCGATATGATCAGCGTGTTCGTTCGTTCGCTGCTGGTGCAGTTGGAAACGCCGGATACGATCCGGGGCCGGGTGAGCGCTGTGAACTCCGTGTTCATTGGGGCCTCCAATGAATTGGGCGAGTTCGAGTCGGGCACCACGGCTGCTTGGTGGGGCTTGGTGCCGGCCATCGTGGTGGGAGGGGTGGCCACGTTGGTGATTTCGGCATTGTGGGCACGAATCTTCTTCCCCAGATTGTGGCAATTGCACAGCTTCGAGCAACTCAAGGATTTGAAGTCGAATGGAACATAAAGATCACGACCACGAGCATGCGCACGGCCATGACTCCCACGGGCATGACTCCCATGGGCATGAACCGGAGGGCCAGGCTCATGATCACGCGCACGGACATTCGCACGGTCATGCGCACGGTCATGGACATGCTCACGCCATTCCGGCCGACGGAATGAATCTGCGCATGGGCGCGGCCGTCGGGCTCAATGTGCTGTTCGTCCTGGTTGAGGGCGGCTTCGGATTTTTGTCCAACTCGGTGGCTTTGATTGCCGATGCCGGACATAACTTGAGCGACGTGTTGGGCTTGCTGTGTGCATGGGCGGCCATGTATCTGGGCCGCCGGCCGCCCGGCGCGCGATTTACCTATGGCTTGGGTCGTTCTTCCGTGCTTGCGGCGCTGGCCAATGCGGTGCTGTTGCTGCTGGCATGCGGCGCCATCGCACTGGAAGCGGCGACCCGTCTGGGATCACCGCCGCCCGTGGCGGGCAAGACCGTGATGATCGTCGCCGGCATCGGAATTGTGCTAAACGGGTTTTGCGCCTGGCTGCTGCATGCTGGCAATCATGGAGACCTGAACCGGCGCAGTGCGTACATCCATATGTTGGGCGATGCCGCGGTGTCCGCGGGAGTACTTTTGTCGGGGCTGCTCATCGTGGCAACCGGATGGAACCGGCTGGATCCCCTGATTAGCTTAGGTATTGTCGCCGTGATTTTGGCGAGCACCTGGCGATTGTTGCGTGATTCGCTGCACCTGTCCTTGGATGGTGTACCTGCGAGCGTCAATTCCTCGGCGGTTCTGTCTTTTTTGTCCGATCAGCGTGGTGTCACGGATGTGCACGACCTGCATATTTGGGCTTTGAGCACCACCAACGTTGCCCTGACAGCGCACTTGGTGGTGCCGGACCGCGGCGCTGAGGACGCCTTGCTCAGTTCACTGACACCCAAATTGAAAACGCGATTTCAGATTGCCCACGCCACGCTGCAAATCGAACGAGATCGATGTGTGCACGGGTGTGAAGACGAGTCGGAAGCTGACTCGCATCCGGCGGGCCACAAGCACGCTGCGGCGTGAGGCGGACTCGAATTCAGATCAGCCGGTCGCTCGCCGCTTGTCGAATAAGTAGTGGGACACCATCCACTCCTGGCCTCTCTCGTAACCCCATAGTTCGGCGCAGGACATGAAAAACACCCGCCAGTAGACCCACCAGCGGCGTACCTGATCGGCGCCATAGGTTTGCGCGAATATCGGCTCGATTTCGGCGCGGTGAGCGTCCATATTCTGCAGCCAGTGCTCGCTGGTTTTACTATAGTGCCCGCCATCCACCTGCCAGTGGTCGGCCAACGTCAGATCCTTCTGAAAGTACAGCAGCAGATCGTCGCTCGGCATGATGCCGCCGGTGAAGAAGTACTTCGCCATCCAGTCGGTCTCGTCGCGCACTTCGAATGGATACGCATAGGTCTTGTGCGTGAAAATGTGCACGAACAGGGTCCCCTCGGGTTTGAGCCAGCTGCTGATCCGTTGCATCAAGGTTTCGTAATTGCGCATGTGTTCGAACATTTCGACCGACACCACGCGATCGAATTGCGCGCCGGGCGAAAACGACAGCTTGTTGACGTCGCAGGTGATGACTTCCAGATTCTTGAAGCCGCGGTCAGCCGCTTTCGCGTCGATGAAGCGCTTCTGCGTCCGCGAATTGGAGACCACCGTGATTTGAGAATTCGGAAAGTGTTCGGCCATCCACAAGGACAACGAGCCCCAACCGCAGCCCAGTTCGAGGATGCGATCGCCGTCCTTGAGCTGCGCACGCTGGGCTGTGATTTGAAGCATCGCGGCCTCGGCCTGCTCCAGCGTCTCATTGCCCGTGCGGTAATAACAACTGGAATACTTCAGATGCGGACCCAACACCCGTTCGAAAAAGCCGCTGGGCAGTTCGTAGTGCTGTTGATTGGCATCGCCGGTGTTGATGGCCACCGGACTTTGACGCAGCCGCGTGATCAGCTTCATCAGATGTTGCTGCTGCGCTTCCGGATTGCCCTGGTTCTCTTCCTGGAGCCGCGCTTTCAGCAGGCGCCTGATTCCGAATCTCACCAGCGCATCGGGCAGCCAGCCGCGTTCCAGAAGTCGCATGGACCAGGACATCGGCATGTGAAGCGTGGCGCTTGTCGTCATGTTGTCTGCCTCAAGTGAGTCTTATCGATTTTGCACGGTGAGAATGCTGGATGCGCTTTGGTCGGCCTTGAGCCGCATCAATTGGAGCAATACATAGGCGGACATGGCCATATTGCCCAGAAGCATGATGGCGATGAACCATGTGATTCGCAGCAACCAGCGAGTTTCCTTGTAGAACACCCAAACATAGACAGTAAGGAAACCGAAGTAGGCATCCATGAGGGTGGCGATGGTCCAATAGCGATCCGTTCCGTGCGTCAGTCCGCCCCATTGCAATACCGGCTGCCGGGTGCTGGCCCAGACCGTGTAGACCAGCAGTGTCGCGAATATGCACGAAAACAAGATTTTTAACGGGGTTTTTGCGGGCATAGGGGGCCTTATCAAACTATTCGACGACGAACCAGGAGCGGATTCATGGGCCCCGAAAACATCGAGCCAAGCTTCAATTCCCATGGCGCAGAGCGGCGGAAAGCCGCTACAGTCGGGCAAGGAGACCATAAATGTCCAATGACAATGCGATTCGCCGAGAGGTTGGCGCGGTCGCGCTGATGTTCACCGGTTTGGGTTCCATCATCGGTTCCGGTTGGTTGTTCGGCGCCTGGCGCGCTGCGCAACTGGCAGGTCCTGGCGCCATCTACGCTTGGATCATCGGCGCAGTGGTGATCATGTTCGTCGCTTTTACTTATGCCGAACTCGGGGCCATGTTCCCTGAATCCGGTGGTGCCGTGCGCTATGGACATTATTCCCACGGTTCCTTGGTGGGATTCGTGGCCGGCTGGGCTGCCTGGATCGCCATCGTGTCAGTGATTCCGGTCGAGGCCGAAGCCTCGGTGCAATACATGAGCTCCTGGCCTTGGGCGTGGACCCATGCGTTGTATACCCACGCCGCCAATGGGCAGGGGGTGCTGACGCCGCCCGGCTTATGTATTTCGGCAGCTCTGGTGGTGCTGTACTTCTTGGTCAATTTTTGGAGCGTCAAGGTATTTGCGACCACCAACAGCGCCATTACGTTCTTCAAGTTGATCGTACCCGCAGCCACGGCAATTGCCCTGGTCCTGACCGGGTTTCATCGTGAGAATTTTCAAGTGGGTATCCACGGCGGTCAGCATGTCGGAAATCTGGCCGCCATTCTCACGGCCGTGGCCACCAGCGGCATTGTGTTCAGTTACAACGGATTTCAAAGTCCGGTGAACTTGGCGGGCGAGGCGCGCAACCCGGGCCGCAGCGTGCCTTTCGCCATATTTGGATCCATTGCCTTGAGCACCGTGGTTTACCTGATGCTGCAAGTTGCTTTTCTGGGATCCGTATCCCCGGAGCATTTGGGCGAAGGCTGGGCAGCGTTGGAATACAGCTCTCCGTTCGCGCAGTTGGCGCTGGCGCTGAATCTCAACTGGCTGGCGATACTGTTGTATGCGGACGCCTTCGTCAGCCCCAGCGGCACCGGCAGCACCTACACGGCCACGACTGCGCGCATGATTTACGCCATGGAAGTCAGCGGCACCATTCCCAAGATATTCGGGCGAGTGCATCCGCGTTACGGCATCCCACGGCCGGCCATGTGGTTCAACTTGCTGGTGTCTTTCGTGTTCCTGTTTTTCTTCCGCGGTTGGGGGAAGCTTGCGGCAGTGATCTCCGTAGCCACCATCATCACGTATCTGGTGGTGCCGATCAGCGTCATCGTATTGCGCAGGACCGCGCCCGACCTGCATCGACCGTTGCGTGTGCCGGGCCTGCCGGTATTGGCGCCGATTGCTTTCGTGCTCTCGACGCTGATGTTGTTTTGGGCCCGCTGGCCTCACACGGGTCAGATCATGCTGTTGTTGATATTGCCGTTGCCGGTGTATCTGTACTACCAAGCCAAAGGCAATTGGCGCGACTTCGGTCGGCAGTTGCGCGGGGCTTGGTGGCTGTTCGTGTACCTGATTGCCATCACCGTCTTGTCGTGGGCGGGAAGCAAGGAATTCGAGGGCAATGGGATGCTGGGTTATGGATGGGACCAGCTGTGTGTGGCAGTGACGGCGCTGGTGTTTTATTTCTGGGGCGTGCGCAGCGGCTGGCGGACGCCGTCGGTGACTGCGGTTGAAGCCGCCGCAGCGGCGCCGACGTCGCCATAAGCCCGCTGTCCTTCAGTTCGGACGCCGGCGGCGAGTGGCCTGGGCCGTATAGGGATCGTCCGGCCAATAGTGCTTGGGATAGCGTCCCTTGAGATCTTTTTTTACCTCGTGATAACCGCGATTCCAGAAGCTGATCAGGTCTCGCGTTATTTGTACCGGTCGTCCCGCGGGCGACAGCAGCTTGAGCAGCAGGGGTTGCCTGCCCGCAGCCACCGTGGGTGTCTGGGTGAGGCCGAACAATTCCTGCAGGCGAACCGAGACGGTGGGTATGTCGCCATCGAGATAATCGATGGGGATGTGGGAACCACTGGGAACCGTGAAATGAGTGGGTGCTTCGCGTCCCAAGATCGTCGACTGCGCGTGGGTGATGAACGCCCGCAAGGCGTTACCCAAATCCATCCGGGCGAAATGCTCGCGGCGTGACATGCCCGTGATCCATGGCGGGGCCCACTCGTCCAACGTGCTCTCGAGCGTCGCATCGCTGAGATTGGGCCAAGGTTGCGGCGCAGGCACGTTCAACTGACGCAATAACATTACACGCGCGCGCCACTGCAACAACTCCTGGCTCCATGGCAGGCCGCCGATGCCGATCTGGCGCAAGCCTTCCAAAGCCGCCCGCTGCACGGCCTCGGGATCCGGATTGCGTATCTCGGAAGTCTTGAGCACCAAGGCACCGAGGCGCCGTTCGCGTTGCGACCGGATCAGCCCTTCGCGTTCATCCCAGCGCACTTGCCCGCTCTCGTTGATCTGTGCGCCGAGATGCTGCTCCAGGTCCTCGAGTGCAACGGGTGCTGCGAGGAAGATCCGCGCCTCGCGCTCGGCACCATCCAGTTCGGCCGCGACGATGAATTCGGATTTTGTCAGCGCCTGTGGCTCGCCGAAACGGGCGCCGCTGCCATTGGACAGCAGGTATCGCCCGCCTTCGCCGCGCGCGCGGGCGACTCGATGGGGATAGGCGAACGCCAGCAAAATCCCGGTGGCCTCATGCAAATCCGCGCTGTCACGCTCGGCGCCGGCGAAATCCCGCTGCCACTGTTTGGAGCTGCGTTGTGCCTGAGTCTTGGCACGGATATCCACCGTCATGCCGGAGGGCAAGTCGCGCTCGTCACCGCGCAGCACGGCCACGCGCAGGCGCAAATCCGCATCGCGACTGCCTGGGCCAGAACGCAGAATGTCGCGCTCGCTCAAGATGGCCGCCAGATCGCAGGCGAGCCGTATGGCGCCCATGGGGCGGGATTTGACCATCATGTGCGCCAAGCGCGGATGCATGCCGATCTTTTCCAGCTCCCTCCCGTGTGCAGTGATGCGGTGTTGCGCATCGATCGCCTCGAGGCGCAGCAGCAATTCGCGGGCTTGATCCAAAGGTGCCGGGGGCGGCGGATCGAGCCACGCCAAGCTGGCCGCATCCATGGCTCCCCAACAGGCAAGTTCCAAAGCGAGGGGCGCAAGATCCGCATGCAGTATTTCGGGCGGAGTTTGCGCACTCAACGAGGCATGCGCCCCTTCAGACCAGATGCGATAGCAATCGCCCGCGCTCAGTCGGCCGGCACGCCCGCGTCTTTGGTCCGCAGCCGCCTGCGAGACTTTGCCGGTTTGCAAGCGGCTCATGCCGGTGGTGGGGTCGAACTCGGAAAACCGGCGCAAACCTAAGTCGACGACCACTTGAACACCTTCGATGGTGAGGCTTGTCTCGGCGATGCTGGTGGCCAGCACCACCTTGCGCTCACCCGGGGGCGCCGGTGCGAGAGCGGCGTCTTGCGCGGCGCTCTCGAGGTCCCCGTACAAGGGCAGTACGCGGACATTTCGCTCCAGTCCCATTTCCTCCAAATTCCGCTGCACGCGCCGAATCTCGGCCGCGCCCGGCAGAAAGCACAGAACATCGCCTAAGTGTTGTTGCAGGGCGGATCGCACGACCTGGGCGAGCTGCAGCTCTGGGGGTAGGTCGTTGCGTCTTGGCACGTAGTGGGTGGCTACCGGAAAGAGTCTGCCCTGTGCACGGATGATGGGGGCTTTCCTAAGCAGGTGCGCCAGCGGTTCCAGGTCCAGCGTGGCGGACATCACCAGAATGCGCAGGTCCTCGCGCAGTGTCTGTTGGCATTCGATGCACAGGGCGAGCCCGAGATCGGCGTTCAGGCTGCGCTCATGGAATTCGTCGAAAATGACGCAACCGACTCCCGCCAGCGAGGAGTCCTCCTGCAGCATTCGGGTGAGAATGCCTTCGGTCACCACTTCGATGCGCGTGTCGCGGCTGACGCGGGTTTCGAGGCGGGTCCGAAAACCCACGGTTCGGCCAACCGGTTCATTCATCAGGCGGGCCATGCGGTTGGCAACCGCGCGGGCGGCGATGCGGCGCGGCTCCAACATCAATATCTTTTGCGCCTTGAGCCAGGCGCTGTCGAGCAACACCAGCGGTACCAGGGTGCTCTTGCCGGCGCCGGGCGGCGCCTCGAGCAGCACGGCAGTGCGACTCGCCAGGGCGTCGCCGAGAGCCGGCAAGGCTTCTTGGACGGGCAAATCGGGCAGGGCGGATGCTTTCACGAGCGCGGTACGATAACCCAAGGGCATCGACTGTGGCGCGTGGTAACATCCGCGCCGTCGGGCCTGTAGCTCAGTTGGTTAGAGCAGGGGACTCATCAATTAAATGGTGCCTTCGCATCGCAAGGTGCGAAGTGGACGGGATGAATTCAGGGAAACCTCAACAGCGAGGGCTGCTGGCAACCCTGAGCCAAGCCGGCGGTGCACCGCCGGAAGGTGCAGAGACTACCTGAGTGCGTTTGAGTCGCACTTAATAACAGGCTAGAGCGTCCCGCACCCTTAAGGGGTGAAGAGATAGTCCACTCCCTCCGGAAACGGCGGGGCAGAAGTGAATCCCTTGGTCCTCGGTTC
>Ga0116227_10002902_pt1 | contig 38559 bp, 26 predicted proteins | sample S1TSphgellanicum_FD_89693 | JGI IMG/M metagenome (GOLD analysis project Ga0116227, IMG submission 89693) | Host-associated microbial communities from peat moss isolated from Minnesota, USA - S1T2_Fb - Sphagnum magellanicum MG | ecosystem: Host-associated > Plants > Peat moss > Unclassified...
ATAAGAAATGGGCAGAAAAATCTAAGGCTACGTATTTGCTTCTTTTTTTATCTTTTTTTTTTGGATTTGTTTTTTTGGATTTTTCTCCCCTTCTCTTATATTAACATAAATGAAGAAAAAATATAAAAATTAAAAAATAAGAAATGGGCAGAAAAATCTAAGGCTACGTATTTGCTTCTTTTTTTATCTTATTTTTTTGGATTTGTTTTTTCGGAAAAATCTAAGGCTACATATTTGCTTCTTTTTTTATCTTTTTTTTTTTGGATGACGTCTGGCCACTAGCTCCGGGGAGCATTCACAACAACCGTGCAGGAGGAGAGGTTGCTTCCGGTCCAAAGTAAGTAACGGCGAGGGGGGGGGGGCACGGGTGCATTATGCACCGGGGTCACACTAGTAACAAGTAAACCAAAAAGTAGGCCCCAAAAAAAATCAATATTTCATTTCAAAACCCTATGATAGAAACATCAACATTCAAAGATGAATATAACATTTAAGGCTTGGAAATGTGAGAGAGTTAATAAAGAAATTTGTGTTCTCATGTGTGAACTTTGCATTTGTCACCTTTGGTCCACCACAATATGTTTTCACCTCTAAATTTGTAAGGTTTTTCAAAATGCTTCAAATGTCAATGGTGTGGAAAGATTTTTCAATTCACATTTTCACAATTGATTACTAGATCATTTATTAATATTAATTTGCTTACTAACCTATTAATTGAACTTATTAACTAGAAGTAGGTAAAGAGGTGGTGTCATCATGTAACTGTAAAGAGGAGAAACCAAGTCTCAAGATTTCGTTTGAGATCCCAAATGAGGACAAAAGACATGGACTCACCAAAGTGAAAACCTTTGGAAATCCCACAAAGCCTCCTCTTCAACTAATACATAAAATCTTTTAATACATATGTTATAATTTTTTTACCTTTTTTTAATATCAGGGATTAACAAATATCTTTTATTAATCATCTCTTAGTTTTCAAAATTTTCAAAATTATATTATAGAGCTAATTAAATTACATTTTTACCCAAAAATTAAAATATATGAGATTTCTTTTTTTATGAACATATTTTGTAAATTCAAAAAATAATGTCTCTCTTGGTTTACAATAAGAGTTCAATCATAATGGACATTTGTGATTAAAAAAATGTTTAGTTGCCAAAGACAAGTGCCATTGGGCAACTAAACACCACATGGCATGGAGAGGTAAAAGCATGATTAGGTGGTTCATGTTTGAGATTTTGAAAGGTCCACATTTTATACGAGCTGAAATTCTTGTAATTATAATAATTATCAAACTATAAATTCTCTGATTATTTCCTATGTTTTTGGTAAAAAAATGATAATTCACCTTTTAGATATCACTAAACATGTGATTAGTTTAAAAAATCCATGCAAAAACTTGAAGATTTCAGTTTGAAATTGAAAAAAATGACAAAAATCATGGCATTTCAAATTTGTAAATATCAAAAAACATTTGTAAGAAAATTTCAATGCATCTTACTTTTAAATTTTTGATTGATGGTGGCTTGACTTTTGATTTTCAATTCAAATACTCCTAGATGACATTTTTTTGGAGTCCACCCACTAATGCACAACTAGGGTATTTATGTGGGCTTTTTGCTTGAATTTAGTCAAGTTTTCAATTGTAACAAATAGTGGACAATTTTGGCTATAATCAAAACAAACAAATAATTTATGCCATAAACTTGATTAAGTTTGAAGGACTAAGATGACTTGACTAAAAAAATCAAATTGCTTTACAATTATGTGACCAAATAAATAAATGAATATAAAATTATTTTTTTCAAAGAATTGTCATAGGTATGATTTGTTTGATTGCCACGGGTTTGTTGAATCTATTCTTGGATTGGACTACTTGAAAATAAACAAATAATATTATTATTTTAAAACTTTTTTTTCAATTGGATTAACAATAGTCATTAAACTCACATCTAGTCCTACATTTAGTTTTTTTAAATTAGTATGACATGCCATGTGTCAACTTTTTAACATATGACACAAGAAAATTGAACCCTCCACCTTTTCAACCATACACCAAAGCTTTAATGATCCGACCAAAAAATCACACGATCAGAAATATTGACATCCAAACAGATATAAAGCTTAGATTAATTTTAAATATGTATTTCAAAGACTCAATTGTAATATTTAAAATTTTATATTTGGATTATAAATCCAAATATAATGTCTTTAAGGATTTGTAATTTCCAAATTCTGAATTTCATAAATATATTCAATTTCTGAAAATTCTCAAATTTGATGTGTCAAAAAATTACACATTAATCTAAAGTATTTCAAATTGGCTAAAAATTCGAATATAATACTTTTACTTATTTTTAATTAATCTCAAATGTTAATTACATGTAATTCAATATTTTCTTTAATTTCATATTAAAATTGATTGAGAATGTCTTTGATGTCATTATTATTATTATTATTATTATTATTCTATACATATCATTTTTAAAATTCATTTGTTACTAAATTTTCAATGAAAATTTTTACTCAAAACTCAATATCTCTTACATTTTAGGTCTAAAAATTACAAAATCATCTCCATGAAATCCTACTCATTAAAGTCTTTCCAACAACACCAAGAGTATGCCCCCAACTTCTTCACCTAAGTTTCAAATCCAACTTTCATCCTTACTAAAAATTGAGATTTCATTTGTTGGTAAATTTCTAGTGACAGACATAATTTACTCAAAATTCAATATCTCTTGCATCTGAGGTCTAAAAATTACAAAACCACCTCCATTAAATTTGACTCATTTCCAACATCTTGTTGAGCAATATCCCAACACCCGCATTTGCATACATGTCAACCAAGCTAGTCCCCACAAAGACAATAGACTTACAACCACTTTCAATGATCTGCTTATGTAAACACTTGCCCTCTTCAAGTGCAACAATGCCGGCACCCCCACAAAGGTAATAGAGTCTAGCCACACACGTTCCTATTGCATTTGTCAAAATAGTTCTGGTGCCTTCCATATCTTGCCCACATTTCACATGTCCCCAATACCATACCAAAGTTCAACAGAAGTGATATCATTTGGCTATACCTTCTTTACACATATGTTCAAACTATTTAAGAGCCTCCTTACCACATCCTCTGAGTTTGGCATTTCAAGAGACCAAATTGAACCTGATGGCATCTTGTTGAACTCTCTCCAAGTTTATGCTCCCACATTTTGCATACATGTCAACCAAGCTATTCCCCACAATGACATCAGACTCCCAACCACTTTCAATGGTCCGCTGCTCATACCTGCCCTCTTGAACTGCAACTACACTGGCATGTGCATTTAGCATCATCACAAAAGTAACAAAATTTTGCTGCATACCATTAGATTGCTTTTGTCAACATAGGTCCAGTGCCTCCTGCACTTTCCTGCATTTCCCAAGTCCAAAGAAACCACATCTGGAGATGGCATCTTTATGACCACTTTCCAAGGAACTTCAACACTCCCACATTTTGGATACATGTCAACCAAGCTACTCCCTGCAAAGACATCTAATTCCCATCTACTTTCAAATTGATCTGCTAATGTCAAGTGTGCTGACATAGGAAAGCACCCTTGGGCTATGCAAGGTTAGACAGGTTTCAGTAATCAACATTGAGATGCACTTAAGAGGTTATAACAGGGGTCACTTCAAACACAATCTGTTGCTATTTTTACCAGAGCCACATAAATATGGTCACATAAACAGTTCCACACAAATCCCATAGAGTTTTCCAGCAACCAGGCCTGAGAACACAAGTGACTCCACAGGATTGCCAACACAGAGAACTATACAGGATGCCAAATTTCTTGAGCCCAAATAGCTCTCATGCAGTTTCTGGAACAACAGACCAGTGGGATTTGCAACCTAAACCCACCAGCAGTTCCACAGTTGTGTGGCTTTTCGGCACATAAATTACATAAACTTATGTATCATCAAAAGAATCATGAAAAATCACCAACTTCACCAAAATATTACACCATAAAGCACCAAACTTGTCACCAAACTTGTAAGTGAAATTGTTGATATGGCCTTGTCCAAGGTGGAAGCACATGTTCACTGTAAAGTAGAATGCTCCTGCCACACTGTGTAAGACAGACCTATTTGCCCTCAATAGTGGCCCTTTACTCAACAAGAGGATGTTAGCCTAAACCTCTGTGAAACTCACACATTCATCAACAATTTTTTACTCTTGCTTGAGATCATATAACTGAGTAGTCTAGTACACCAGTGTGTGTAGGCAAGAATCTAAAATCAGTGAAGTCAACAGGGGAGCACTCTGAAAGAGCTGACCTTCAATTTGAGGCCATCTACTATGCTGGGACCAGAGACAATATGTGCAATTACAATATTTGCTCACTCCACCTTTTAGAAATGCCCCACTCATGCCACCCCAATTTTCCATATCCATAGCCAAGGCTCATCAAAGCAAAATCAGAACATATCCATAACAACATTTGCCAAATTGCAACTCTCCCAAGAACAAAGCACTGCAAAAAGATCAAATTGTTTTATCACGTCAATGGCTTGCAAAAAAAGCTTTGCAGCGAAGTGCAGAATAATGAGCCTAATCCTTCATATTGCATTGCCACTGTATTCCTAATGTTAACAAAATTTCTGGTCTTCAAAAATGAGAAAGTTGTGCTGATCAGTAATTTTACCCAACAAGCAGATGCTCTAGACAAATGCAATAGTTGTCAACATGCAGCTGGGAAGTCCTTTGGATAGACTTCTGTGTGTAAGACAAACCTTTGATACCCTAAATCCCAAGTTGTTTTCCAAGAGAAAGGGATGAAGACACCTGACAAAGCTTAGCTGCAAAATCAGGTCTCACAGAATGTATAGTCCTTGCCTAAAGGCATGGCAACAAATTTATTGCTCATGCATCTCCAAGTTCAAAGTTTCCAGTACCTGTGACAAATTCAACTTTCCTTCTAGTGAGAAAATGTACTTGGAAGTGGTGACAGCTCAATGGACAAACAACATCAAGGGAAGGATGATCATTGGGCAACTCGTCATATTTGCAGAGAAGGTGCATACATCAAAATGGAACTTTGAAAGCAAAAACAAATGTGCAAGTGCTTGGTCATTGATATTTTGGATACCTTCTGGCAGGGTAGGCAGAGCTGACCCTTCTTGCAAAATGACTGCATACCCTACAATTTCCTGCCTATCTTAAGCTCATCATCATTCTATATGATATCTGGAGGAGAGAGCAGGAATAAATATCGAAAGAGAATCTTCCAATCCCTAACTTCTCCAGAGCCCACCCATGAAAATTGTACATATAATGTTATTAGTTATCTGAATCACACTGAACAATGCAAGCTCCAGATTTACACTGCCTGACTCTATTATTGCAAGATGTGTTGCCATCATCACCATCATGGAGTTTCCCTGCATGGACAGCTTTGAGTCCAGTAGAATCAAGAGCTTATTGAATTTGTTAAGCTCTGACATCCACTCTGGCTCTTACTGATAAGTTCACACTGTTGGCACCACTCACAGGCAAGCAGTGTTTGTGATTTACAAATGTGGCAAAATTCCCACCCTGATGAGACATGCTATCGGTGGAACTTACATGCCAGAGCTTTATGAATCCTGTCAGGCCATATTTGTGGAAACTTTCCTCAAGTATATGATGCTACTTGTGTAGAATTGATGGGGACAATGAAGTACACCTGACAATTATTTGCCCTAGTTCACCTAGATTGTAAGCAGTACTGACCCAACATGCCACTTTCCTCTGAGGTAACTGCAAATCTATTTGCAAAGGCCTCAGGAGAACATGTGATGGTGGAGACTTGAAAGGTAAATCAAGGACTAGTTTACAATGAAGAAGACAAACATCAGTGGCACGTGGACAGTGTAATCATGGCTTGACTTGCCGAACCCATTTCTTGAATCACAGAAAATGGTCATGGACAGGCCAGTAGGCAATAGACCTCTTGTCGAGTGAACCTATGTTTGACTAAATCAAGCAAGGCATGACCTTCTTCCACACACCCAATGGTTTTGCAGAAGTACTGTGCCTTCTTTGCAAACACCGTTATCCTCAATTAAATCCTTGCCAGCAGAAAAAAGATGAGACAAACTACAGAAAGAAGGAATCCATCTGTGAATTTGTTAAGACTCAACCCTACCTCTCTAGTCCCTCATCTTTCTTCATGCATAAAGACTTCTGACATTTGAGATTAGAAAGATATGTGTCAAACTACATGCAAGAAAATTGGAAAGGTATTGATCCTGCTTCCCCCACTTGCACTACACAAGAATACAATAGGTCTAATCTTAATGATAGCATGTCGCAAGTCTGGCACAATTGAATAATAAGAGCTGTGAAAGAGCCTGCTTCACAAACATAAGCGTGGTGCTTGAAAGAGATTAGGGAAGACTCGTGTGTAAAACCAGTTGTGACCTCCACCACCAAAAGTGGGCTGCACTAACTGTTGAAAGTTAATGGAGTGTTCATCCAGTTCCTACTTGGTTGTGTTAATGATATCACTGACCAGATGTCCACCTTACAAGACTCTTCACGGGATAGTAAGGTATTGGAATTCAAAAATCACATCCTTCAATGGCTCCACCCCCACAGAAGCCAATCATGATCTTAAACCTTCTCTCTTTTCACTACTTTATAATGCCAACTTCAAGCAAACAGAAATCCTTCACCAGCTCAACACCATCTTTGGTCCACAGTGCTGCATTCCTTGATGTTCAACTATGGTGTTGTAATAATACCACTACACACGTCTGATTATATTCTCTGTCCCCATTTTGCACGTCCCAATATCATTGCATTCCAAGTGACCACATCTCGAGATGGCAACTTTGTTGAACACTCTCTGAGCCTCCTCCATGCTCCCACATTTCACATACATGTCAGTCAACCAGACTACACCACCTGCGTCCCATCCACTTTGAATGACCTGCTCATAAGCACATCTGTCCTCTTCTTCAAGTGTGCAACTACTACACTAGCACATGCATTCAGCACCCCCTACAAAAGTAAGAGAGTTTGGTTGCACAGTCCATTCAACAACGCATTGTATGAGTCATCGAATTCCTCATTTGGGAGCGACTTCAGAACGAACTACAACGTTCGAGCGGCCAATGGGACTTTGCACCATCATACATGAGCAGGTATTACGGCGTTGGGCGGTTTCGGTTCTTCCTTCGACCATAGATTCACGTGTCCCATGTCCATCTCCACGTCTGATCGCAAGCGTTTCTTAAACCTTAGCGAAATGGACGAAGAGACACACAATTGATCGAAAATGGAATTGCAAAGCCTCTCAAATGTCCAACACTGGTTTGCAAAACACGGATCCTTTTCAGTACAATAATATAAGTAGCTCAAGACTCATGCAAGGTGATGATACATATGAGCCTTTGGATCCCTAAAACCTCTCTGGTTTGGTGCAGCAAAAGATTTATTTCATCAATCTTTCTCTATTTTGCTCCTCTCTCCTGCAGTTGTCTGGTAGCTCTGAGATGATGGTGTTACAAATCATTAGCTCATGATGAGAACTTGCAAATTCTCGAATTGTATGTAATGTGTTGTGAACTTACAGAAGATTGTTATATTTTGTATAGAGTGATTTGAGGAGACACGAACGTTGAAGGTTCCCAGGCACTTAGAAACCCTTTGGACATGGTAAATAGACTCATTTGGAAAATCGAAGAGAAAATTGCAGCGACTAAGGAGCTGCAGCCAGCTTCCATTTCCATTGTATTCAAAACCATCTAGTCTTATTGTGTGTCTAGTAACATGGACTATTATTGCATTTGGCAGCAAAGGTAGGAGCAGATGTGGAGTCTCAGCAATCATTATTACAGAGTGCTTGGGATCCAACCTAGGCAGACATCATCCCAGAGAGCTTGTCAGCTTCTGAGGCATAGCTATGACACTCCAGAGAAAATGCTGAGTGCACTCAGTGCATTGTGGAGAAGGAGAAGAGAATCTTTCACCAAGCAGCGAGATTGCACAAGATTAGGATCGTTTTAGATATAGAAAGTTAAAGCTGGGCTGCTCACAACAGCACAAAGTCCTGTTGTCTGGAATTTCAAGCCTACTTGATCTCTCAACTAACCCTAACCCTTCTTCAATACCTTCGGTGCAGCCTCTTTCTAGTCTATTTCTATTTGCAGCGTTTCTTGGACACTCATAAGGCTACAACTGCACTCATTGTCATGTTATCTTCAAATGTTTTTGTGGAGTTTTCTCTGCAATCTCATATTTATGTTTCCTATACTGTTTGGACAGTAATGAAGTTGTTCATTATGCTGCTTCAAACATGAACGTAAAACAATATACTGATGGACATCATTGCTTTTTTGACATAACTGGCACTTGATGGATAAGCAAGTTCATTCGTCTAGCACTCTATGCCCTTTTCCTTCTGCCTGGTTTCATTCAAGGCGAGATGTTGATTCTCCCTTTGAACCCAGCTCTAGACCTTCCATATGTATATGATGTTCACATGTGAGACCTAACCCAAGTAAGACTATCTTAGTCCATTGGACAGCCCACATCCTCTCAAATATTAGATCAAGATTGATACACCAGCTGGTTGTGGTCATCATGAAAGTGTAACTAGAATATCTTAGCTTGTGGAGCTCTGGTCAAGAAGCTAATTATGTTCCCTCAGGTAGACAACCAGCTCTTCACTTGCTCCACAACTAATTCGAAGGGCTGGGCACTGGTAAACTCATTTTGAGATGAACGACAAAAGAGTAGGGGATGGGCTTTCAACTTTTGCATAATGGGAAAATTTCTCACCTCTGACACCCATAAACCAATCAATAAGGAGGGTCTGCAGGTTACAAAAAAACTTGCAAGAACAAGTCTGTGTGTGTTTTGTCAGGGTACAAAATTCTAGTCACCTCTCCAAAAGTGACACTACAACATACCATGCCAACATACTGTGAAGAAAGTACATGACAAAAATTCCCTTCAGGCCCCCTAATCAAGAAGAACAAGAATGTCAGTCGCTAGGAAGTTAGTTCACGTCAGAGTACTTGGCCTCATGAGGAATGGAGAAATCAGCTTTTCCATGGAATACTCTAATTGGTGGTAGTAAACAAACTGCTGGGTGAAAAGAAGGGTTCATCACCATAGTTTCTGGTGAGAAGAGTGGAAATGATGCCTCCCCCTCCATCACACTGCCAAAATCCACAGAAGTATATGCTTTGCTAATAGATGAAACAACAGTTGAATATGTAAATGTCAAAATATGCAACGAGGCCTTGTTGTTGAAGGTGACAAAAGTACCAAGGAAAAATGACTGATATTGACCTCGTTCATGGAAATGCTCCACAAACTTCAGAAGATTTCACCTGTTTGGACAACCAACCCCACACAATTATAATGAGCACATTCCTGTTCGAACTTGAGTCATCCCTAAAAATTTCCAAATAACAACTGCACGAGCATTTTGCAAACATGAGAAAAGTATATATCTCATTATCTGAAACCAAGTTATCGTAAAGTTTAGGGTGGGTTTAGGGTTTAGGGTTTAGAGTGGCTAGTCACTCAGAAACCAGCGTTACAAGGAATATGAAATTCCTTGTTACTGAAATTTCTGAAAGTTAACACCATTTGTTCAGGAGTTACCCATTGAAGAAAGTACTTTGTCTAATTTCATTATAAAATTATGTGGGAGATGTATGTAGGGGGTTCAAATTTCAGACTTTGGACATGACAAAGTCCTTTCAGAGGCACACCAGTTTGAATGGCATGTTAAATGCAGGAGCGCAGTTGCCCAGAGTCACTAATCCACTAGAATCTGAAAACTAGAATGACAGTTGACCCAATTACTCATATCATAGGGGTACCAGCATGGATCTCATGGGTTTTTGAACCCATCACCTCTTGCAAAGTGGCCATGAGCTAAGCATGTCACAGCATGTGGCACAAAATGCAACAGTTGCACCTCTAAACTCATATATGTGTTGCAGTTATGTCAAATATATGGCTCTGTTAAGGACCCATTTCCTGTCATAGTTGAGGCCATCCACCAGGCTTCAGGATTCTTCGAAACAGAAAATCACACAGTAAACTAGTCTTTAGGGGTTTTCTTTGATGGTTTAGGGTTTGAGGTTTGAGAGCTAGGGTTTAGGGTTTTGTTGTTACGGTGTAGGGATTTTGTGGTAACCTTTAAGGTTGTTGTGCAAGGGTTTAGGGGTTTACTTTCATGGTTTAGGGTTTTGGTGTTAGGGTGTAGTGTTTTTGTGGAAACCTTTAGGGTTGTTATGCAAGGGCTTAGAATTAAATAGCATTGTTGTGCAAATCCTTAGGAGTTTTCTTTGATGGTTTTGGGTTTAGGGTTTTTGTGATAACCTTTAAGGTTGTTGTGCAAGGGAACAAGATTTAATGTCGTTGTGCACCTCCTTAGGGATTTTCTTTCATGGTTTAGGGTTTAGGGTCTTGAAGCTAAGGTTTAAAATTTTTGTGGTAACCTTTAGGGTTGTTGTGCAAGGGTTCAGGATTAAGCATTGTTGTGCAAGTCCTTAGGGGTTTTCTTTCATGGTTTAGGGTTTAGGGTTTTGGTGCTAAGGTGCAAGGTTTTTCTGGTAGCCTTTAGGGTTTATGTGCAAGGGTTTAGGATTTGGCATTATTGTGCAAAGGTTTAAAGGTTTTCTTTGATGGTTTAGGGTTTAGGGACTTGGAATAAGGTCTTGGAACTAAGGTCTAGGGTTTTGGTGTTATGATGTAGGGTTTAAGGTTGTTGTTGTGCAACTATTGAAAGATATTTTTTCTTCTATGGTATGGTAACCTTGAAGGTTATTGTTGTGGAACTGTTTAGGGGCAACTTTAGGTTCTTATATGGTTTTGGATTTAAGGTCTAAAGTTTGTGTGGTAACCTTTAAAGTTGTTGTGCAAGGTTTAGAATTTAACACATATTTAATTCATTTAAAACTAAAATTTTAATTTAGGACTTCATGCAACCTAGTGGACAGAATGAACTTCACCTAATGGCCATTAGATTCAACAAATTAATGATCATTTTTCAAATACATTATTTTCAAGTAAAAATGACTTTGTAACCAACAATTCCAAAAAAAAACACCCTTGTACACATTGTGTAAAAATATATATATCAAATCTAAGACCACCCTATGAATTTCATGAATGATGAAAAGCTAAATGTTAGCACTCCCATCAGTGACATAAAGATATTTAACTCTTTGAATTTCAAACAAAAAGAGTGATGTCAATTCAACAATGCCATAACTACACCAATGTACCAGTACTTATTAAATATATATACACCATAAAAAAAATTCAAATGAAATTTCACCTAATGGGCACCATGTGAAACATAATAAATTATTAGTTATGCGAACCATTTATAGTGAGAAAAAGGAACTCAATCTTTTGAATCTAATACATCAATGACAAACACCATGCCAATTGATTACATTTGAAATTCCATAAATAAATAAAGTAGTATTTCACCTAGTGCCTGGTAAGTGAAACATAATACATTATCAAATTAAAAACTCACAAATAAATGTTCCCAATAGAGATAAATAAAAATTCAATTTTTTGAAATACAAACAAAAAACAACATACCAATTCACCAATGGCAACAATGTTTATGCATGCAAAGTTATTATTCATGTGTTATAACAAATCCATTATTTTTGGGGCTTTACATACCATGTAAGAGGAAAGGTGATGCTTAGCGCCACTAAAGATTAGGGTTAAGGTGGAACAAAATATTATTAATCATTAGTCTTCAAGAATGTACACAAATAAAATTTTGCAAAAAATAAATTTATGAAACTATGCAACACAAAAAATTTAAAATAACAAAAATGGCAATATAATCATTACAATGGATACAAAAAACATCAACAAATTGGAAATATATGATTTCATCGACATCACCCACATTCTTCACAAATTGTTTGAAGCATTAGCAACATCAAGATTAACTTTAGCTCTACCAACATACACAATTGGAATACTAATTTGATTCTTGTTTGCTATATTTTTTCCAAATGGGAAAAGAAAAAAGAATAGTTGAAATGTCAAGCCATTATTCTGGATATGTTAAATTACATTTCCACTTGCCATTCCAGTAATTTTCATACAGATGTCGTTCATCCAACTTCAATCCTTTCTTCATAGGAACCCACCATTGAACCTTCCCCATCTTGAAATATTCACTTTCCTTGTCCTTGACAACATCACCCTCTGCTCTTCCCATCTAGAAAGGAACAAGATCAAGATTGTGCAATTTCACAAGCACAAAATCTCCAACATTAAGATCTCTAAATGGGGTGTATGCAGTTAAAGGTCTCATGTTTTTAACCCACAATGAGGAAATCGAATTAAATCTTCTACATCAGCAATGTTTATAACATTTGACAACAAAGCCCTGGCATAATTGGACCTCCAATTGCTTGAAGGCCAAAAGCCTTCCAAAAAAGTTAGACTTTGAGGGGGTAATGGTCTTGACAAATGCAACAAATATCTTCCCAATACTCCACATATGGCTTCATCTTCATTTCATATGTCAAACTTTGTGCAATTCCCACCTTCCAAAAATCCATGTATTTAGATAATCTAGCACTTATGAACTTTTCTCTCTCTACTAACCTTGACACACATTGCCCCAAATTGGGCGGTATGCAATAGGGCTTGGGACTCTAATAAGCAACTTTGGTGACCCATCTAGATTAGTTTTCCATAATTTTATCGATGGCACATCTGTCGAACTCCAAATAGGATATGTGGGGGAAACTTTGTATTACATCACAAGCCACCCTAAAAAATCAACAATAAATCTAAATAAATACATATTAGTATGCCCTACCAAAGTTTCAAGGCCATCCTTCAAACAACCTAAGACCTAAGATTTAAAATCCTGAATCTCATGAATCGATTAAGGAATGAACGGTCTTTCTTGTGAGATCATAAAAAATCCTCATCAAATCCACTAAAATGTAATTGTTCTCTTGCCTTAACTTTTTTGACAAATATCCAAAGCATACATCGATATCTTCATGTGTATCGCCAACTACAAGAAAACCCAATTTGACCTCCTCAAACACATCCTTCACCATCAACAATGATAGAAATGGTAACAAACAATTCTTGTTCTCCTTCACACAATTATCCATTTGAAACAAAAAAAATTTGACAGAAGCTTCACACCAATAATCTAATCCGGGGTTTGTAATTCCTGTACATAATGCAATTTCCCTTGCAAGAGATGTGTGAAAAATGAGTTTTATGGGGGGTGTTCAAACAATAATTTCAACTCTGAAATTGGAATTGCCTCCAATGTTTGCAAAATTACAACAAGGACCCAATTGTGAAATTGGGATCATTTGGCCACAACGATAGAAATGCTAATAAACAATTCTTGTTCTCCTTCACACAATTATCCATTTGAAACAAAAAAAAATTGACAGAGGCTTCACACCAATAGTCTAATCCGGGGTCTATAATTCATGTACGCAATGCAATTTCCCTTGCAAGAGATGTGTGAAAAATGAGTTCTATGGGGGGTGCTCAAACAATACTTTCAACCCTGAAACTAAAACCACCTCCAACATTCACAAAATTACAACAAGGATCCAATTGTGAAATTGGGATCATTTGGCCACAACTCATTAAAATATTGTGCATATATCTCATCTCCATGTCCATGTGCTATCATACTTGTGAGGGTAACAAGCACTTGTCCAAACCCAAATATCATTTTGTTGTAAACTTCCAACCTTGGAAGTGCAATTTTTGTGTGATCCATTTTGTGATAAAAAACGCATAAGAACTCATCCTTCGATTGCACTAACTATATCTTCTAGGTGTGGTATAAATTTCTACACGACTTTTGGTGCAAGATATGATTTCTTATCTTTCCCTCATACTCAATAACCTCATTGCTATTCCTTCCCACCTTGGATATCAAGTTTTTGAAGGATTCACAGACAATGTATTTGGCAAAAACTGACCCTCACTTTTGCACATTGACATTTCAATGGTGTCTTTTCCTCAACCTACTCATGGTAAGTTGAAAAATACCACCAATGTTTAATTCCTTGCTTATCTACAACAACACAATATGAAAACAAAGGAAGTTCAGGTTCACAATAATAAATGCCCCAATATATACGTTGAAAAAATTGTTTCAATTTCTAGTAAAATAGATTGGGATGCCAATCGCCTAGCAGGTGCTAAGCGTTTCTTGCCATATAGACATTATAATCTACCTAATCATTATGCTCCTATAGACTCTTCCATGTTTTAGGCAAGAAACGCCAAACATCTTGTTTGCCATTTCCAATCCTTTTCATTTGATGTGGTATTGTATTTGTAGACAAGTTGATTAATGATTGAACATTTGACTCCACTTGCCTAATTGAAATTCACAATTTATGTGCACCTTTGTTGTCATGCAGTAGCAATCAACAACCTCATTTATTATTTGATTTATATAACATGTATGTCAACCTTGAAAGATCAACGATCTAATACCAAGCAATTTTGCAAATGTCTACACCTTAAATAATGATAAACTTTCACAATCCTCCGTCTCCCCTCATATGCAACCTTCTTGGAATATCTAAACCATATATTCTATGGTCTTCAAAGGACAAGTTCCAAAATTCTTATCTCAACAACAAGGTCTTTGCATGAGGAAAGTGTTAACAACGATTCATCGTGCAATAGATTGATGCACTCACACTGCACATGGACTCCACTAACAACACCTTTTCAATTCTATAAATGGAACCTTCAAAGTCAACATTGTTTTACTTCCTCTTCAGAAAAGAATTGTTTTTTCTTCACACCAACTACTTTTGCATCATCATCATTTGGTATGTGGGGTTTCATTGAATGTAATGAGATGTTCTCTCAGGAGGTACCTATCAAGAGTCATTTTAGTTAATAGCCATTTCCAAATCATCATCACTACTGACACAATCTTAGGGTAATACAAAATATAAAGCCAACATGGTCCTCACCAATCGATCGTAAAAAATTACTTCTTGTGGATCACATGCAACCACCCAACCTTTTGCAATGAAGACCCCATTGTCGTTTCTAGTATCGCATTCAACTCCTTGCCACTCAAACCTGTGTCTTTTGACCACATTTGAATCTCTTCCTTTTAGACCATCAGCGTATTTTGCATCGTCATGCTAACACCCATTAGCTTGTTGATTTCCCTCTTCATGTCATTCCGAATTTTCCTACATCTAAGCCTCCTCATGACCTTTTCCAATATCATCCTCACTTCCTTCCTTGTTCTTGGAATCAAAACTAGATTTGCACATGGAACCTTGCACACCGTCCTCAAAGGTATAACTCCCTTTTCCATGTAATTCCTCATTACACAAGTCCTGAATCGTATTACCCATATTTTCAAAAACAATGATGTTTTTAGGCTGTAAGCCATCGGGCAATGAATCATCCTTACATGAAATTTGTTTCTTTACAAGATTATTCACCCCATCCATTATCAAATCACCCTAATCAAGCACTGTGACAACCAATTCATCATTCAATGACACATCCTTGAAAGGCTAGAAAACCTCCATTCCAACCATTAATGTGTAATATTTAGTTGCTAGAGTTGGGCAAAATAGTTTTTGTTCCTCAAAGGCTTCATGCACAGTTTCAATGGAAACCACCAAACAATTCTCCACTCCCCATGGAACATGTATCAGAACAAGCGATGAATCTTTGCACGTTCCAATACCAATCTTCACCTATTCATTTCACGAGAATCCCACATGCTAATAAAGCTATCAAACATGAATCCCTCAGCCATATCTTACCAAGTCAATAATAAACACAAGGAAATATTAGCAATATGAAAGAAAGATTTCAAATATGATTTTTCCAGTAGCCTTCCGATTTTGGCACATGGAAACCACCAAGATTTTGAATTTCAAATCCATTTCTTCCAAAATTTGTTTACTAGCTAATATTCCTGGCAAGAATCACCAGACAACTGCCAGGTGATTCGCATCCAATATTCTTTAAAAAAATCACCTGTCGATCGCCAAGATTTTCACAGTTAATATTCCTAGTGAAAATCACCTAGCAGTTGCCAAGCATTTCATAGCCAATATTCCTAGAGGGAATTGCTAAGCGATTGCTAGGCATTTCGCAACCAATGTTCTTGAAGAAAATTGCCTAACGGCCATTAGAAGTTTTGCAACCAATATTCCTAATGAGAATCACCTAGGGGCCACCAAGGGGGTTTTGTAGCCAATATTCTTGGCAAAATTTGCTTCACAACCGCTAAATGTTTTCCTAGCCAATATTCCTAACAAGAAGTGCTTAATGGCTACCAAATGTTTCATGGCCAATATTTTTGGTGAGAATCACCCAATAGTCATTAAGCGTTTTGCAACCAATATTCATGGCAAAAATCGCCAAGCAGCCACTAGGCATTTCACAACCAATATTCCTAGTGAAAATCACCTAGCAGCCGCCAAGCAATTCGTCCCAAAATATTAACAAGAAAGACACCTAACAGCTACCAAGTGTTTTCTAACTAATATTCTTGGTAAGAATGACTTGGCGATCACTAGAAAATTCATCCCAAAAATATTGGCAAAAAAAACACCCAATGACCACCGAGAGTGCAGCTTTTTTCCTTTTGCCAATTGAACTCAGGCGTTTTCCAGCCAACATTCTTGGCAAGAATCACCTTACTGCCATTAAACAATTTGTCCCAAAAATATTAGTAGGAAAAACGCCTAGCGACCGCCAAGCATTTTTTTGGCCAATATTTTTGGCAAGAATCCCAATTAATAATAATTGCGGGAATCGCCTAATGGCCACCATGTGTTTTCCCAAACATGATTCTTGTAAAGAATCTCTTGGTGGTAGCCAAGTTTTTTTCTTGCAAAAATTTATGGAATGAAATACTTAGCAACTGCCAAGACTTTCTCCCGCAAGTATTCGGGGATAAAATCACCTAGCAATTGCCAAGTGTATCTCCCACCAATATCAATGGCTAGAAATGCTTAGTGTTTTCCAGCATTTTCCCTCACGAATATACCTCAAATCCTTAATGAAGGAATTGAGCATGATTTTATTCTTGGGGTAATACCACAATGGATACTATGATTGTTCTTTATATGTATGGATACAAAACATGAATCTCCCAAAATATATTATTCATTTTGAATATTCACCAGATACTATGAATGGGTTGGGAACAAGAATGTAAGCAAGGAAACTAATTCATACATTGAAGTTAACTAGTCATTGCGAATGAAAGGAATTACCTTACCCTAAGGTTAGCGGCATCATTGAATAATCCTCAAAATAGTGAAATGAAATTTTATGAAAATATGAAGTTGACATGTTGAAAATCATCATAAGTATCATAGGCTACATTTTGAATAATTTCACTGCTCATATCACAATATTATAGTAGATGATGGAAAAATATATAATTTCAAAATTTGGAAACAAATTCATTTGTTGAAAAAAATAATTTGCTTTGTCAATGGGGAAATTGACCCTAAGCTATGGTATAGACTATAAATGAAACCACATTCTAAATAATTAGACTGATCATATCACAATATTATAGTAGATGATGGATAAATATATAATTTCAAAATTTAAAAATGAATTCATTTTTTGAAATAAATAAATAAGTTTTAGGGTCTACTTAACATAATAACATTTAAATTATCTTCATGGCTTATAAATGATATTATACCATGCATATATGTCTCACTTCAAATTGAACTAATATTTTTGATTAAGCATGATAATCCAAATAATCATTTGACATAGATTGTATATTAATGCCCATCAAACATCTTGTTTTTTTTTATTCTTAAAATATGATGTAGGATATAATTATTTTTCAATTTCTTCCACACTTATAACTAGTCAATTAAAATTACTCCATGTGATATTTTTTCAATTGAATTTTTCATAACATCAAATAAGTATTTTTAATTGAATAGAAAGCATTAAAATCATTTCAATCATTTGTGCAATTTTTTGTTTATTTAATATATTATGATCCATATTACAATTCAAGAAACTTAAAATAGGTAGTTAAGGGTATCAGGTTTAACATTTAATATTATTACTACAAAAAAAATATGTGTAATAGTTTCCATAATTTTATATTTTATTCTGGAAATATTTGAAAGTTCGAATGAAATGGATGAAACTAATGCCACAATGTGGATGAGAAGAATCATGAAACAATTGCCACCATAAATTTTTTAAGGTTTAGGATTTATGTCAATTCATATTTTTAAGTCTCATTTCATCCTCATTTGTATGCTTCTTCTTTCATTTTTAGCTCTTCCTTTTTGCGTTTTTCCCTTGCATCATAACTATTTCCATTTTCACTTCAAGGAATTACACTTCAAATTTTGCACACTTTTTATCCCACTACATTAATTCTATTTTTAGTCCAATCCTTTTCTCATTCCATAGGTTCTTCACACACTCCACTTGAGGTTTCCTTCTCATCATCGCAGTTCAAAGCTTTTCCATCCTAGCACAAAACTTTAGACACATGGGGTGCATCCTCTCATTGCAGCACACAATTCCCAATGAGAGCTTTCCAACTTGCGACTTTAGGCAATCAATTTATTTTCTTTTCCTTTTTTATTTATAAAATTATCACATAAACATCTTCTATGCATTTTCAAGTGTTATGTGCTAATTAAAAACAACATAAACTCAAGACACAAATTGTGTATAATGGTTTGCCCAAGTTTTTGGGAAGATTATTCTATGCTTATTCAATACCCATTGTTGGGAGCTGATGAGCCTGATGGGTAGTCATGGTAATTTATCACTGGCATTCGTGATAAAGGTGATGGTCTGTCACTTTGTGAATGACTTTCATGACATTATGACTGCACTCATTGTCATGTTACCCTTAATTGTTGTTGTGGAGATTTCTCTACAATTTCGTCAAACATTTTCAAGTGTTATGTGCATTTTCTATTCACCTATTCCTAGGTTTCAAAGTCTATACTCCAATGTACTCTATTGTTAGTCACTCATTGTTTTTCTTATTGTGCATAATTCCTTATTTTTTCTTGTGCATTTTTTTCTCTCACTTTTCTTTCATTGTATCTTTGTGATCTTGTCTCTCTTCTTTTATTAGCGTCATGACTTGAATTTGTACCTCCGTGTTTTTCTCGATTGCATCTTTGTGTTTATTTTTATCTCCCTTTAAACACCTTTTCTATTTTCATCTATTTATTTTTCCAATTCTCTCCTTGTTTCTGTATACCTCACTTTCTTCAACTCTATCTCCATCAATATATCTTTTTGTCCCTATGTCTATCTATCTATCTCAGTCTCTTTATTTCTATCTCCTTATGTCACCTTGTCTATCATAGTTTCTTCAATTCTTAATCATTCTTTATCTCTATGTGTTTGTTAGTTTTTGGTTTTTTTTCATGTCCTTGTTGTTGTTTGTTGCTAGCTAGTATGGCTAAGTTTTCTTTTTTCTTCCTAAATTGCAATAGAAACTCAAGTTGTAGGTTGGTGCTCATCACTAGCCTTTACCCATTATAGGGAGCTAATCAAGTCAATGGGGAAGTTGTAGTAGTTAAGTCAATATCATACATACTACTATTGATGGTCCTTGAATAAGTGTGAAACTATCACTTTTGTTCTTATCGGGGTGTGTTTTTTATTTTTTGTTTTGTTTTGTCTTTCCTTGTTTGGTTGTTTCCATGGCTTCCTAAGGAGTTGTTAACATTGTTGTTTTTTCCTTCATCACGAAAATGGACATTTCTCTATTTTTACAAAAGATATTTTTTTCCTCTATACCTATTTTTGTGCCTCTTTGAAAAGTATGATATATATATATATATATATATATAATTCCTTAACAGTCATTCAAGGCATATTGCTCAATGCCATCATTTTATTTTTCCATTTTATGTCTGTATTAACATCATTGTGCATAGATTTGAATGTGTGAGTAAACCTCATCCAATTTTTTAGATCTGTTCTTCTCTTTCTTGTTGTTTTTGTTAAACCAACTTCACATCTACATAGATTTTCCTTTCCATCAAAATCATTGACAATTTCTTCCAATTTTTTTTCATTCTTCTTTTCTTTTATTAACCATCCAACTACATTCAATCTACTTGAATTCTTTGTCAAATAGTTCAATTCTCTTTAGCACAGATTCAGGTGGATAGATAATTTTCAACGCAAACAAAAAGGTTTACACATGAAACTCCTCATTGCCCCATTGTCATCACCAATAGCAAGTCCGTACAACATGAAATCATGGTTGCAAAAACCTCGTAAGTTCTCAAACACCTCATTAAACATTATTTCATTCTTACAAGTCCTTATCCTTTTCTCAATTGCAAAAGGGGATTTCCTTTTTGCTTAAGCAAGGAAATCACCTAACAACCACTAGGCGATTACCCTTCCTCTCTCAATCAAATGGGAAATTGCTTAATAGTCACCAAGGGATTTCCTTGTTGTAGAATAAACATGAAATCACTTAGTGGTCGCTAGGCAATTAAAACTTCCACTTTGACTAGAATGGGAAATTGTTTGGCAATCGCTAGGCAATTTTTTGCAAAAACAAAATATTGTGATATCGCCTAATGGCCGTTAGGCAATTTCATGCAAAAAGAAATAGTGCAATATTGCCTAGCAACCATCAGGTGATTCCATGCAAAAAAAACAACGCAATATCGCCTGGTGGTCACCAGGTGATGTCACGCAAAAAAACGAATGCAATATCATTTGGCAGCCTCCAAATGATTCCACACAAAAAAACAACGCAATTTTGCCTACTAGCCACCAAGCAATTTCACGTTTAAAAAAACATGATATCGCTTGGCAACCATGAGGCGATGTCATGGAAAAAAAACCAACACAATCTCGCTTAGCAGCCACTAAGCGATGCCACAAAAAAAAAAACAACACGATATCCCTAGTGGCCGCCATGCAATGTCACACAAAATAAACAACGCGATATCACTTGATGACCACCAGGTGATGTCATGTAGAAAAAACAACACGCTATCACCTAGTAGCCACTAAGCAATTTCATGCAAAAAAAAAACAACACGATATCACCTAATGGTCGCCAAACAATCTCACACAAGAAAAACAACTCATAATATCACTCAACAGCCACTAAACAATTTCACGCAAAGAAGAGGAAAGAATTAACAAACAATTTTTATCCATTTTTATTTTTCCTATGTTCATCAAGGTGTGGGAAAAAATATTGGGTCTCACATCCACCATCCAGAGGCAACAATTAACATTTGGGAGCTTTCGAAAAAAATTGGTGAGTGGGCAATTAGGTTGGTGGAGTGTCAAGTTCCACCATTTGAATTCTATTTTTTTAAAAATGGAACAAAAGACATATCCAATAAATGCCAATCCATGATATGGCACAATGGGCACCATTGTTGAATGATGTGATTTTGTTTCTTAAGGATCCATGCAAGAAACAACTAGTTGGACTTGTGTGCTAAGTAAAAAAACTAGATGATGCACTTACTCCAACTAGCGCAAAGAAAGGGTTCAAGGTGAAGAAAATTAAGGACCTTGATGCTAAGGTTGTCTTTGAGAAGTGGATCAAATTCAAGGATCTCATTGAATTGAAAAGGGAAGAAAACACAAGAGATTCCCAAAGAGGTTCACAGCACACTATAACAATGGTTGAGAGCTTCATTACAAAGTGGGTTGCAAAAAGGCCATGGAAGGAAAAAATAGAAGTTGAGAATAAAGAAAAAATATTGGGAAAAATTGTAATGGGCAAAGAGGTTGAAGGCTTCGACCTTGTTGAGTGCCGCATAAAAGATGCAATGATTGACAAGGAGTATGCAAATTCATTTCCCCTTGGTTTTCCCCCGGTCCAAGGTGTGAATTTACTTGTCAACCATTTTAAGAGGTTGCCCCCAAAGATTGTTTACCGTCCTCTCTCCAAAGACCATGTAAATGAAATCAAGATGCGAATTATTGTGTACAACAAATTTGACATTAAGGTCCCAATATTTGCCATTGCGGAGGACCTAAAGAGGCCAAATTGCATTCTTCCACATCATCCCAAGAAGTGCGAGGACATTCAAAACTTTCAATTTTTGATCATCAGTGGGCAACACATGATTTCTATAGCAAAGGTTAGTCTTCTTTGTGTTATATTATAACACTTCAATTTTACAATATTTGTTCCATTGTTGACAACAATTTTCTAAAATTTAGGAGTTGGTGGAGGACCCCAACACTACAAAAGATGTTTTGGACAAGTTTGGTACATTCGAAATTGTCGTTGTGTGGGAATTGGATGTAAAAATCATTAGGTTGTCCAAAAAAAAAAAAAAACAACAAGGATTACAACTTGTTGACAAAATTGTTGTATCGCGAAAGCTTGTCACATGCACATCGAATTTGGATTTCATATGATAGGCCTACCTTAGATTTGGATGGCTCCATGCACCACAGTGGAAAAGACAAAATAAGTTTTTCTTTCCATTTCAAGAAATAATTTCAACGCTGGAGATTTATCTACGATCATTCTTGATTTCTTTTTTTGTTATCGTATAGCAATTTGAAGTGAAATTGAAGCATGTGTTCAACATTGAATCTATCAAGGAATGCATGAGTATTTTCCTTCTTTCAGACCCGATTTTCCACTTGTGGGTTAAATGGGAGAATTGCAACATTTTGGACAAGACTGGAAATGTGCCAACTTGTCCTCAAATGCCAATTGGAAAATCAACTTTTGGCTGCCTTTTGAATTTGAAAGAAAAACAATTAGAGAAGTTGGCTTGAGATTTTCTCGCTAAAATAATAATTATCCATGATTGACTAGCAAAGGGTAGAGGACGACCTGACTTGAAGTCAATGTACAAGTTTACCAAGCAATTGAAGAGAAAGGTGGTAATCTGAAATGAAATTCTGATCCATTTTGGTTTTCCAAAACCAACTACCAATAATCAAAATCCATGTTCTAATGAGGTGTGGAGAGAGAAGAAGCTAAAACACAAGCTTGACAAAATATTCTTTTCAATTTTGGATTTTAAGCTCAATGAGGAGTTTTATACAAAAAAAATGAAATTGAACCCCTCTGATAAGGCACCACTACAAATTTCAAAACTGCATTGAAAAGGTGGATAGAAATCATTCCTCCAAAAGGAATTGCAACAGAGTCCATTCTTTGAGAAACCCTTTATATGTATGACAAGGTCAATGACATGGTAGAGCTTTTAGATGTCGTTGACAAAATAGATTCAGTTTCCTTTTTGTAGGATGATAATATAAGCACTTTTAGTATTGTCTCCATTATGCACATAATAAAAGAGGTTCTTGTAGTGTGGAAAGGCCTAGATTGGGAATCGTTGTTGAACATTCTGTTCAAGTTTTTTTTCACCACTACCATTAAGTTAACATTTATCACGAAGATGCAATTCAAGTTTGGACAGTACATGGCAAGAGCTGGAAAGGTTCCAGTCTCTCTCCCAAGCCTTATGAAGTAACTTGTGCTTTACTATGTCTACTTGTTTTTGGAAGGGTCAAGAAATCAATGGATGATAATGTTCTGTGGAACAAGAAACTCTCGTCAATCATTGAAAACGTAGTGTCCACTTGTGTTGAAAATTAATGGCTTTATAGAAATGAGATCTTCAAGTAGGCCCTTGCAAAAAATTTGGAGCCCATTATATGTAGCGACATGGTTTGCCTTAGCATCTTCGGGGGAGGCATTGTGACATGTTTACTTAGTATGTTTATCTTTCTATTTGAATTTCTGTTCATTCTACATTCTATTTATTTTCAAATTGGTAAATCATTTTTTCTTCAAAACACAAGAAAAAAATGTGAAGTTTTGGATATTATCCTTTACAATCTTGACATAAAACGATGTGAAATCATCACTTATGTGTGTTGTTGGATGCTTTCTGATGTTCCTATAAGAAATGTCATTACTGGTGGGGATGAGCAAATCTTCTGCATCATAGAAGGTGTGCAAATCATTGACGCCAATTTTAGTAATGAGGAAAGCTCAGGAAGGAGCAAAGGGGAAAACAATTCATAGGCCTTGACTATGAGTGAAATTCATATTCCTCCACCATCAATTGACAATGGCAGGTCGAGTTACATCCAAAGGGAGAAAAGATCTACAAGGTTGTCCATAGCTAGGAACAAGACTATAAAAAAGAAGGCGAAGAAAAATAATTCCCTATCAGAGATTCCAGACATCGAAATTCAACCAAGTAATGTGAATCTGCAAGTTGATGAAAATTTGTTGCCATCTGTGAACTTTTTAAGTGTTCAAGGTTCAATTATATCATTCACCGATGTTATTTTAAGGGGCAAAGGTGATGGGCAAGAAAAAGAATGTATTGGTGAAGCATTACAAAATATTGAAGGTTTGGATACCTTGAACCCTCTATACAACCAATCATAACTATTATAATTTTTACACATAGGGAAATATGGGTTGGTTGTGTTATATCGTTACGTTATTTAATGTACATAATCATATTGCGAAAATACAAAATGATCCAAACATGTAATAATGATCAAAATTCTTTTTCTTTGATGGATAGTGGTGAAGTTTAGAAATAAATCATTCTTCTCTATGCTTGTGAGTGATAGTTTTGATAACAAATTTCTAGATTTTCATGTTTTAAAGTCCACTTTATTTTAGGCTCCCAACCTCCATTTAAGCTATCAACACCCTAGGAGTTTTTGTGTTTTTGTAGCCTTGTGGCCGCTAGGCATTTGCTTATTTTATTGTACGTATGGCGACCACCAAACTTTGATTGCTATTTCACAAGCTTGTGTGGATTTTTACTCTCATTCTCTTAATAGCCGAAAGGATTTCAATTTTTTTTCCATACACTTGGCAGCCACTAGGCATCAATGATTGTTTTCCTCCCTTCTCATAGCCAAAGTTTGGTTTTCTAATTGTCATTTAAGGTTTTGTAAAATTCTCCCCAATTGGATCTATGTTTTATTTACTATTCTCAAATTTTATGGTTGCTTTTAATTTATTTTTTTTGCATTCAAATGATCAAATTGATCCTTATCAAATCATTGAGTGTGAAATGAACAAACAAGATCATATTGAGTCATTTGTTGTTGAGGTGTCTATTGTTGTTGAGGGTGTTCACAAAATGTCCATTGGGTTTTTGATGGGTGTCAATTCTACTTGTGGAAGCCGAGATGACTATGGGCAACTTACGAACCCAAATTATGGTTCATTTGGTTTGCCATCATCCACTGAAAAAGCCAATGACCAAGTGTGTAGTTCTTTCATAATTGTTGATATCATTTTCATTTTTTTATTTTGAATTTATTTGTGAGAATTATAGTTTATGTTCTAAGTGGGTTATTTCAATTTTGTTGATGGTTTTAGATTACTCTTGCTCTTTGCAGGGATGCAATGGCAGTTTTTTTTGCTCCAAAAATGAGTCTAGATAATGTCCCTTCTACTTTGGGTCTTCAAAATCAGTATGAATTGTTGAGATTTCCTCTTATTGAGGTGAGTTGTTTACATGTCATTTTTTACCTCAATGGGGTTTTGGTGGTGAAGCAAGCTTCAAGTTCTTGTACACAAATGCAAATTAATTATACATTTGCACTCAAGCCTAGATTGAAAGATTTTCTAATAAGTTGTTTATCTCAATTCAAAATTTATATTTGGTTAGTTACATGATGTTATAACATTGACAAATATTTGGACAAAATTAAAGAAAAAACAAACATTTCTTTGGATCCATTGAGAGTTCTTGGACAAAAGTCATGCCAAAAAAATGATCATTTTCTCCTTGGTCAGCTTGAGAAGCTGATTTTCCATAAAAACCTTGATGTTTTCTTCTTGAAATTTTTCAACACACATGCTAGGAACATTTTTTTTGTTGATGATACCCCATATAAATTTATATTTAATGATTCATGTAGTGTTATATTTTTGGAATCATTTGAAAGTACGGATAGTAATGGGGATTACTTGCTCTCCACCGTTCTTCCTTACTTGGTCTTGCTTCACTCGTCTAAGTTTAATGTTCAAACTTACATGAAACCTAATCCTTTTGGGACTATTAGAAGCATAAGTTGAGTGCTCCTTATTACAATATGTTATTTGAATATTGTAGTAGTATTTGTGACATAATGTATTGTACAAAATGAAAATTGAAATTTTTTTTGTAATACATTTATTATTATTTTTAACATATCAATTTAACACTGATTTTTTATTATTTTTTTGAATAAATTAATATGTTTTAATTGAAGTTGAAGCTAACAAAAAATTTTACAACATGTTTTTTTTTAATGAATTTTCCCAATTAATGTAGTTTATTATTTTCTTTATGCTTATGTTCAAGTAGTGATTTTGTTTTCTTTCATGAAGCAGCTTAGGATTTCGATCCTTTGATTGCCTTTTCTCATTTTATTTTTAATAATCACCTAGTGGCCACAAGGCGTTTGTTTTGTTGATTTCACTTGAATTATTTAATTATTAATATTTTAAAATTTAAATGGACCAAGTATGTTTTTGCGTTAAGACATCTTGTTGTTGTTGTATCTCAAGGTTTCGAAATGTATTTCAGTGATGAGTTCACATCTACGTTTGCAAACTAATACACCCAAGAAATTGTTAATTCTCAATGTCAATGGTTTGTTATGTTATTTCCTACATTCTATTGTTTGACATGGGAATGCATAAATGTTAGTAAAAAATATTGATAGGAGCAAAGTGGAAGTGAGAGTAGGAATGGAACATTTCTTCTTTTAGGCTTTCAAGTACTTTTACATTACAATTTAGTCATGTATGAAGCTGGAGGATGTGCTGGAAATTCTTCCATGTTCATGCTTGAAACTTTCTTGGAGCAATTTGTTTTCATTTGGGGACATGTGAACAATGCTCCAAAACATTTGACCAATTTTCCCTTGGGTTCCATTATTATTTGAAAGATTTGAAACGAATGTATTATGCTTATCCTAGACTACCTTATGGGAAGGAGGATCAAACATATTAATCAACGATGAAGCTACCAAAATGCTTTGGAATCCAAAGTGAAGTGGACTTTTTCTTGAATCATTTAGGGGACAAATGTTGTCAAAGAACAAGATGCAATGGTTGGACCTCGCATCATGTTTGTGGCCATCGTTGCTTGAATTGCACTTAGCCAAGAAAATTCAAATTCATTATGACCATATGGTTAAATATTCTAAACCTTGTTTCAATTTGTCTTCAAAAATTATTATTGGTTTGTCCAGTATATCGATAATGATAATGGCAATGTTCACAATAACCAACCCCCTTTAGGTATGGAGTCTGAATCATTTCGTTTTGGAAGTTATTTTTTTGTTATAACTTTTCTAAGTTGGTATTTGTTTTCATTTGGCTTGTTTGCTAGTATTGACGTTTGTTTGTAGTTGGTTTGGAGAGTTGTTTGCAGCATGCACGACAATGTTTGCAACTTTGAAAGGGAGAAAATGATGTTGGCCATTTAGATTTTCATTTTGAAATGCTATCGATGTGATGACATTTTTTACCATGGACAAGAATCAAACCTTTTATAATTTTACGAGGATTTGACATTTTTTATTTATTTTTCAAATTTAGACTGTTTAGACGGTTTAGGCTTTTTATGAATGTTCTTATTATTAATAATGGATTTTTTCTTCAAAATTCTTCAAGAAATCAATGTTATTTGTTTTCACAACCTAGTGGCCACCATATTGAATTTGTATCTACAAATGTTTTTAGTGAAGTTTGTTTTATTAGTTAAATTTTTAATGTGATCTATGTAAACTTGTCTTTAACATGAACATGCCATGGCATTATTAAAGTTTAATTTGTAAACATATTTGTAAATGTTCATTTTTTTGGAACTTTTCATTTTGGTCTTGGTGTCCACTAGGTGATTTATAATGAAAGTTTGAATAAATATAACATTGTCAAGTTATTGTTTGGATTTTCAGACTTTTGTAAAATCTTAAATTAATTAAATATGTGTTATTTAACATTGTTGTGTAACTACTTGGGGGTTTTGGGTCTTACAACTAAGGTTTAGGGTTTTCCTTGTAGCATTTAGGGTTGTAGAGTAAAAATAAAATTACAAATAAATTTATAATTTAAATTTTAAAAAAAATTCAAGATTAAATGGTAGTAAAACTAAAATTAAAAAGCCTATGGGGCTAAAATTAAAATTTTTAAACTATAAACCTTATCCCTAAACCCTAAACTTGCAACATTAAACTATGAACATGCAACCCCAAATCCTAACCCGAGACCCAAATACTTGAAACTTAATTTTTCATAATGACAATTCAATTGGATTTATCTCATAATATTATTTATAATAGTTTTTTTCTATAGATATGCGTTTAATTTCGCAAAAATATTTCTAGTGTGCAAAAGGTTTAGTATAGAAAGTTTTCAACAACCCTTTTAGTTTTATATTAAAAAAATCATGCAAAGTTATCTTTTCATTGCATAATGAAAATATGATTTGTAAAATGTTAAACCAAAAAATCTATATAGTTGAATAATTAGTTCATTATTATTATGTTGTGATATCTCAATTGGCTTCTTAGTTTCCATCCAAGTATGTTGTGCAAAAACAAAACAACTACCTAAATTGGCATAATATTTGATCCTTGCATGAAATCGACTGCACTTGATGCATTTCGCGATTGTTGTGCATAGTTTGACAATTGTAAGCTTTTGACTTATCCACATCCCCCACTTTCACCAAGTGAAAGTACTTGTTGATGTGCTTTTTCATGATGGAGCTACTGCACGGAACTTATTTGCTTTTTCTTGAAGGTGCACCACAATTTCTGTTGCATTTTTGCAATTTCTTGCCTTGGGGCTTGATTTGTTCTTTTCATACCTCTTGCTTGAGTAAAACCCCTACTCCATCAACCTCCCCTTTACCATGACCCGTAGCAAAAAAAATTTAGATCATTTGACACCCCTCCATATTTCCCTGACTTGAAGTTGTGACACTAGGGTAGCAGGACACAAAATACCAAGCCCTAGTAGACTTAAATTATCCAGAGCACCCATCTAACCACACTATATGCTGAGATGGCTTGAACCCTCTACTTTGTAAGAAATTCCAATGGAGCAAAAATGCATGTTAGACAAACAAGGTGTTATGGTTAGGATCATTAGAAACATAATAATGCATTTCTTTCAGCAACCTAGATTTGAGATTGGCTGGGTTATAATTAAGGTTTTGTTTGTAGGTTATGTACACAAGAATGCTTATCTGGAAATTGTATTAGTGCATGTTTTCTATCTCATTTTGTACCATCAAGGTGTAGTTCTTTGAAAAATCAACACAAGAAATAATTGTGTCTTTAGGCACATTAGTAAGGCACATTAGTAAGGCAATCCCTGAATTGGACATCCTACCACCTAAAAATGAAGTATGGAGTACAAAAGCTTTTAGGTGGGGTTTCAAATACTCTAGATGAGTTCATTTGGATGGGTATCATGGTACTCAACTTTGGAAGCCTTCTTGTCCTTACCATCTTCATTTTGCCCAACAACTTCATACCTTATGCTTCACTAATGGATGACCTTATTTGTTTACAACTCAATTGGGTAGAGCTTCAATGTATGAATTCCACAATGGTTGCAATCACCCATCAAACATTGTTTAAAATGTCGCTTAGCTAAGGCAAGCTTAGGATATAGATATCCATAACTCTGTTAAGCCTTTATAAATTTGGAATTCAGTAACGCAATTAGTTGAATTACTTGTAGGGTTTAATTGAGGTGCATCACAAACCTTACTACATTTGCAATTGTAATTAATTTGGATGCCTTTTCTTGGTGATGTCATGTCATTGAATCCATTTAAAAGTTCCTTTAGCTCGATATGGTATTGGCAACATCTATTCCAATTTTTCAACCTTTGTACAAACAATGGCTTCAATTTTTGGAACACTATAAAACATGACTTGAATTTTTGGAAATCTTTGTTTGAAAGCAGTAAAGAATTCAATCTGCAAATACATTATCAATATAGATTAATTATTGTTAAGATTATTGGTTGAACTTAACTAACGACTAAAACAGTCATGGAAGGATTCCATTGGTTAGGCAAGGAACCATTTGCTTTGTAAGGACTATTGCACTACTAGAAATTTTGGGTTTTGCAACTGTCGTTTGCAACTAAAATTCAGTTGCATATGACACATGCAACTACAAATTTATGTAGTTGCATAAGACAAGTTGCACATGACATTCAGTTGCATGCGACACTACATATGCAACATGTATATATGGTGTTAATATACATGTTCATCCATACATATTAATCTAAATGTAGTTGCACCTTGTTACAACTTTCCTTGCAACTACAATGTAATTAATAAAAATATGATATGTGTTTACAAATTGGACAATTAGCTTGTGGACACGTGTCATTATTTAATTATTTGTGTTTTCAAAATTAAAAATTCATTGGATTAATTTCAATTATTAAAGTTTTTACCATTTAGATGATGACACATGGCACACCATGCAACGTTCATTGACCATTTGACACGTGTCCTTTTAGAACACAAATTATATGATGACATGTGGCAATTAAGGTCTACCTTTTTTTAATTTTAAAATATTAATTAATGAAATTTAAATTGTCCAATTGTTGGCCAATAAAATGTTGACACGTGTGCTTAGGTAGGTAGGTAATTATTAACCCTATTAGATAAGTAGGTTTATTTAGGTATGTAAGTAGGTTGAACATAGCTAGGTTTAGGCTATATAGGTAAAATTAAAATAATCCAATTTTATTTTAAAAATTAACCATTTCATAAAGGTCAAGCTTTATTTATTTACTCATCCCCAATGGCATTTGGTGCTTGGTTGCAATAAAGCTATTACTCCTAGTTAGATATTGAGCCAAATAGAATTGGAAGCCAAAGGATATGGGATAAAAAATTCCATTGCAAACTTCATGAACCAATTTAGTTGCACATTAGATCCAACTAATGTATTAGAGTATAGCAACCAAGGGAGGGTTTTGTTGCTTCTGGTGTCAAAACAAAACTTGAAGCCCTCCTCTTGGTGCATCTAACACACTAAAAACTATCAATAAAAAATTTAAAATGAGAAAGTTATGGCCCCCCAAAGTAAAGGGGGTCAAAAACTCAGAATAAAAACCATTTAGCACTACAAAGGCCGATTCTTAAACACCCAGAAGGTCCGTTTTATGTTGGTTTTTTGCTATTAAAGTTCCAACATAATTTGTAGAACTTCAAATGGCGCTCCTATAGCATTTTAAATCGTTTAAAATGAATAAGAAATAAGAAAGTTATGAGGTTTGAAAGTAGGAGGGGTCTAAAGAAAAGGAAAAAAAAAACGTTTTGTAACTTGGAAAACTTATTTTTCTTGTTAATTTTTCATTATTCCTTCTTTTTTTGCACTTCAAAGATGATTGTAGAATATTTTTAATAATTGTGATTACTCAATGAAAATATGATTTTAACATTATTACATAGCTCAAACTAGTAATTAGCTTAAGATGTTTGTGTACTTGGAGGTTAATTTGTGTAGCCTATTTACATCAATATTTTAACATAAATAATAAAATTTAAATATATAATACCTATTGATATTATATATATATATATAATTGATTATCATTATAATTATAATAAAAATTAATTGATAATTATGAATATTTATAATAAATTTTAATATTATCATATTAATTGATTCTGAATAATGTTTTTGTTTAATCAAATTTACATTTTCTGAAAAAGATTCCAAATAAAATAAAATAAAATCATTTTACTTGCCAAAACAAATATTTAAATATATTTGACAAATAAAATTTAAAAACTAATATATATTTAAACCATGGTTTAGTTTAGTTTAATTTAGTTCAATTTAATTTAGTATATTTTAATTTATCCATAATTAATTTACCCATTTTTAGTTTTTGCTTAATTTAATTTAGCCATAAATGTTTTAGCCTAACTTAATTTAACCATAATTGGTTTGGCTTAAATTAATTTAGCCATATTTATTTCATGTTAATTTAATTTAATTTAATTTATTTTAGCCATAAATAATTTAGTCTAACTTAATTTAAGCATAATTAGTTTGGCCTAACTGAATTAGCCATAATTAGTTTGGCCTAACTGAATTTAGCCATAATTAGTTTGGCCTAACTTAATTTAACCATATTTTTTTAGCCATAAATAATTTAGCCTAACTCAATTTAACCACAATTAGTTTGGCCTAATTTAATTTAGCCATATTTATTTTAACCATAAATAATGTAGTTTAATTGATTTTAGCCATAAATAATTTATCCATAATTATTTGGCCTAACTTAATTTAGCCATAGTTAATTCAACATAATTTAATTTAACCATAATTATTTTAGCCTAATAAATTTAGCCATGGTTAGTTTTAGCCTAATTTAATTTAATCATGGTTAGTTTAACTTTTTAGTTTATTTAGCCTAGGTTAGTTTAACCATGGTTATTTTAACTTTGGTTAGTTTAGGTTAGCATAAGTTAGCATTTGGTTAACCTTAGTACTAGAGGCACAAAATATCATTATACATAGCCTATGTAGATATATTAAGTATAATAATTTAAGTATGTATAAGTTTAGGCCATCATTTTTATGACATGTGTCCATGTTGTACACATTTAGTTACACATTAATTGCACACACAACCGTATGGTTTAAAATTTATACAATACCAAATTAATAGTCGCAAACATGACTGAGATAGTTGCAAATGACAACTAGTTGCATGCTAGTTGCATAATGACTGGTTGCAAACGACAAGATTTCTAGTAGTGTTGATTGCTTAGCTCCAAGGATTAAACCAGCTATGCAAAGGACTCCACTAGGTTAAGCAAGGATCATGCAAATTATACAAGGAAATGCAGTGGTTGAACAAGGAAGAATTCATTTTTTTTGGATTAGTAGTTGCTTAACAAATGATTAAGCAAGGATTCCACTAATTAGGCAAGGAAGAGTTGGCTTTGGTACTACTAATTATTACTAAGCCAAGGACTAAACAAGTTATGCAAAGACTCTAGTGGTTAAACAAGGAAGATTTTGCTTTCTTAGGACTACCAATTTTTTAGTCAAGGAGTGAAGCAAACATTAAGGACTCAATTGTTTAACAAAGGAATCAAATAAGCACAAAAGACTTGACTACTACCCAAGGAGAACCCATGTTATCCAAGCACCCAAGTCCTTTGTCAAGGAGAAGAAAAATTATACTTAGGACTATTGAATGTTTGCAAAGCAACACAAGACTGTCTAGTGGTTAGGAAAGGAGGATCTAAGGCGACCTAGGATTATTGACATTAAGATTAGGATCATAATTATTCAAGATTTTTTCACAAATACAAGGGAAGGACTCCAAGGTGTTCATTTGATTTTGATTACCTTACAATGAGACTTGACTTTTGACACAAAAGGTTGACACATCAAATCCATGTTCAAAATCGCAAAAATATCAAATTTGATTTCTATAGTAGTTTAAAAAATGTGATATAGATATTAGATGTTCATCTTACTTATGAAACTTGGAGAAAATGATTAGGATGCTCTTCAAATTGCTTCACAATAGTTCGCCTCTTAACAACATCTTTTTTGTTTGGAGATATAGTTGTTTATCTTGTCCACTAATCCACAACAAAATCTTTGATTGATTCTGGTAGAACATTTGAATAACATGCTCACCTTGGTTTGATCCAAAAAAAATTATGAATTGTATTTAGTTGAACTCTCCTACTCATTGTTTTTTTGATGTTTTGTTTGTCCAACCCCAACATCTTGGCAACACCTCTACTATTGTTGACATATTGGTTAAATGCTAAAGTGCAGACTTTGTCTTCGGTAACCATAAATTCAATTTTACGAAATCCCAACAAATGAGTTGTCACACTAGACTTAAAATTGTTCACAATCTCTAAGCTATGTTTAACTGAATCCAAATATTTGAGGTAATAAGGAATCATATTTCTAACAAGAGGATGGGTGATGAATTTTTCAAATGTCTCTTCTTGTAGAGCAAAATCTAGGCCCTTCATTTGTTCTATGGAGAACAATGCCATCCTCCTTGAAATTCTTGCTGTTGTTTTTCGAGGTTGACCTTCATATTATTGCTGGTTTTTGTTAGGGGCTGACCTTACTCCTCCTTTAAGAGTGATAACCTTTTGTATTTGAGCAACAATAGTAGTAGTTTTTCAAGCTTTACACCTCTTGACATGTTCCCAAGTTTCATTTTTCCTTTTTTTGACCATACCAAGCTTCAAGTTCAAGCTTCATATTCAACTTTAGCCCCTTGTCTACCCATACTTGTTTCGCTTAATGAAGGTGCCATGAAAACACCAAGTTACACCCTGAAATCAAGGACCCATACTTTGTAATCAAAATTCAAGAAACATGAAAATGTACAATTTGAAGCAACAATTATGGAAGGCATGGGTTATTCATTGACATGATTGAAATCAAGAACTGTCTTTAAAAATCATCCAACATGATATTACAGAGTTTCCCATGTGGCATTGACAACTAATCTTTGTTGGATTACTTGAGGTATTCCATTTAGATTTTACCTAAAACTCATTAAAATCAACACAATATAATAGACCTTTTCAATTGCACTGCCAATAAATTTTTGCCATGTCCTTTAGATTAACTTGATGCATGATAACCAAAAAGAAAAATCTTGCAAAAGGCGAAAAGAAGTGTCAAAAAAGTTCCATTTACATAAGCATAATCTAAACCTCTTTAATGTAAATATAATTGGATGTTTTGTTATTTTGAATTCTGAAAGCAAGGACTCATCTTTCACTAACATTCAAGCAACACTACATTTAGCATTTCAATGGCATCGATCGCTGATCTTGCAAAATTCCAAAAGGAATGTTAAAATGGTTTATATTTCTTTGGAAAGGTTCTGCAAACCAAGATATATTAGTTGTTCCAATCTTTTAAATGCTTGGATGCCTAAAACAAAAAAAGAAAACACGCAAATAGAATTTCCATTAATGACAAGATTGAAACCAAAGAACAATTTCTTACTAAGTTTAAAGCAACATGACACTAACCTTTTCAATTACATTATAAGCTCCAACTTTATGCCATTTCCCTTGTGCTAGCTTGATGTGCTACAAATTGCAATATGCAAACAATGAATAAAATGTTATATACTATTATATCAAGGTTTTTAATGAAGATATTGGCTGTTATGATAAGATGCAAAAAATGATGGATATATATGTAATTTATTTGGACTTTCATTAAGCAAATATAAACCACAAACCCGGATAAATAGTTATTACCTTCCCAATGCTTTCAAATTTCAATGTTCCCCATGGACTTTCATTTTGCAAGTTCAAACCACAAAACCCAGATCCCACAACCAAAACAAAATGTAATCCTAATTGTAACATTTTGATGACTAATCTAGCGATCCTTGGTGGTAATCTTCATATCAAGCTCCCCATGGCCAAATCATGTTGTTGTAGATTGATTGTTTTAGCTTTTGATAAAGGAAGCTACAATATTAATATCAATGTTGATGGACCTTAACCTAATCACATGAAAAGAAAAAAAAAACATATTTAGAAGGTTGATGGACCTTAACCTAGAATCACATGAAAAGAAAAAATAGTGTAGATTTGGAAGATTGATGCACCTTAACCTAATCACATGGAAAACAAAAACATTGTAGATCTACAAGCTTGATGTCTTGACTTAGAATCACATGAAAAAAAAATTCCAGATTTGCAAGAAAAACTTGGTAACAAACTTGTGTGCACTTGTGATGGGCATAACAATTATGTAAATTATTTGGACTTTCATTGGGTAGGTTCAAAATTCCACAAACCCAAATCCCACAATAGAGCAAAAATGCAGGATCCCAATTGTATCATTCTGATGCTTGGTCCATTGGTCCTCGATAGCACTCTTCATATTAAAATCCCCATGGCCAAATCTTGTTGTTGTAGATTAACTGTTCCAAGTTTTGAGAAAAGAAGTTGCAACCCCATCCTAGCCATGTTTAGATTTTAGCATTTGAAAGAATGTATCAAAATCAAATAACTCCTAGCAAAAAATCATTTGTTCACACGTTATTTTTGAATGCTTTAAACATATAAAAGGACTTTTGAAACATGGTGAAATTTCATGAAAATTTTGTAGTTCTAACTTTGAAAGTATAAGAACTTATTTAAAAAATAAAACAATTTTTTGATATATAATGTTCCCATGATAATTTTTCAAATTTTCAAATAAATAGTTTTTAATGACTGTCCACACACTGTTTAGCTCTTTTTTACATGCTTTCACCCTTTAAGGATGTTATAACATCTGTGGTAGGCATAATTTTGACATTTTTACATGTATCTAGGTTATGCTAAGGGGTCCAATCACATCAATAAGAGCTAGACCTATTGCTTTAAACTTGTGTTGTTTCAAGTGCTATTTTTTTCAAGAATATTTTTCTTATATCTTTTCAATACATCAAATTTTTTTTTTAAATTGATTTTTTTGTTAATATTATTATATTAAGGTTTGTATTAAAAATTTGTCAAAATTATATCATTTAAATTTTTTTCAAATTGTGCTTTGTGTGTTTTTATTACATTAGTACCATTTAAAAGCATTGGTTACATATCATAAAAAGTGTTTTTAGGTAATTTTGATTCATTAGATTAGTTCTAAATTTATGGGATATGTATACCAATATATTGAAAATGTTTGAAAATTAAACAAGTCCATTTGTTATTATTATTATTTTTCACAATTTGAAATACGTGAAACTAAACATTGATTACAATTGTTGATGGTATGTGAATGCAATTACACCCTAAAAACATTTTGGTTAGATGAAAAAAACAACCATAAGTTTTACATCATATATAGGACAAAGTGAGGACAAGGTTCCCTATATTTGAAAAATAATTGAAATATGTCCATGAATTGAATTGATGTCTTGGGTTTCATTCTCATGGCTTTTAGCAAAATCCAACACAAGGTGAACACATGGGATCAACACTTTTCATTTTTCATACATTTGGCATCAATGAGCAATTGAATGTCCACCCTTTAAAAATTATGTCATATTCGCAAAACAACACTCTTATCCTAGTGTGCATGTATGTAACATTCCAATTCCATCATGCCACAATCACATTTTATTCTTGTTTTTAAGCCTAGATTGGAAGAATTCCTTGAACAATGTATAACATAATTCATTATTTATATATGGTTTGCAACACAATGCCACAATATCAATAATTATTTGGATCAAATAGGAAACCTAAATTAATATCTATCCATTCATGATAATAGGCTAAGAGCCATGCACCTAAAATGCTCATTTCTTGTGTGCTAATCTAAACAAGCTTGTTTTCCACAAAAAAATTAACGTTTTCTTTTCTAAATACCATGACACTCATGTTGACAATACATTGCTAATAGACAATACACCTTAAAAGAGTATATTTAATGGACTATTTAATGGCATTTTCATGGAATCATTTGATAGTTTTTATAGGGTGACAATTATTTGTTATAAATTATCCTATAATCTCTTCATCATTTTGAATTTGGTGTTAGTACTTTTGTACATCTGGACAATTCTTTGGGTAGGATTAGAAATATTATTCGCAAATGATCTTGGACATTATAAAATGTTATTCCAATGTTATGTGATAGGCGTGATATGTCATACTATACAAAATTTGGAGCTCAATACAAAGAAGCTGCCAAGTGTCACTTGAGGATTCCTGCTTTGAATGCCATGAGCCCTTCAATCACTGTTGCTAATTAATTACAGTATAGTACATCTTGGGATGAGGGGGAGCAATTTGCCCCCAAAATCATGTCTACAGCTACAAAAGAATGTTGCGAATTTGGTTCTACAACAGCATCCTACATACATGTTGGCTGCTTAAGGGTGGTGCTGCAAATTGCCAACTTTTCTCTAGTTAATTTGAGAGCAGACTTTGCGGATTTCGCCCTGTGAACCCGTAAGCACCCCGATTTTCCCCATTTTCACCATCGCCTGCCCGAAGCTACTCCCGAATCTGCTAGCTGGCCCAGCTAGTGACTTCACAATGCTAGACGTTGTGGGGTCGTGAGTGAGCTCTTGGTCGATCTGTAGGATGCCATGGTTCTTCTCCAACTGCTTGTAGTAGCTCTTGTCGAAGACGAACTCGCTCCCTTGGTCCAGTGCTATTGTGTTGCCCAGGCCCGCTGAGGCTTCGGGACAGATGGATTTCAAGGACTCCACCAGAGAGGGTGCCATACTGGGGTCTTGGCGGCCGGTTCCGCTGAAATTGTAGAGACGGTTGTAGAAAAACTCGCAATGCGCCACCCCCATTGTGTGAGCTCCGAGGAGAGTGACCATGTCCGTGATGTTGAGACCGCGGCCCTGGAACGCGGAAGCGGCAGAGGCCACGCTGAAACCGGGACCTGGCAGGTTTACCGAAGACGCCAGCGACACACGGCTATCTCTGCGCCCTGTCGGGACTGCGTAATACTCTCCTCCGGCCTGCATCAGGCC
>Ga0116227_10002904_pt1 | contig 38550 bp, 27 predicted proteins | sample S1TSphgellanicum_FD_89693 | JGI IMG/M metagenome (GOLD analysis project Ga0116227, IMG submission 89693) | Host-associated microbial communities from peat moss isolated from Minnesota, USA - S1T2_Fb - Sphagnum magellanicum MG | ecosystem: Host-associated > Plants > Peat moss > Unclassified...
GAATGGCATGTTGAACACAATTTTGTAGGGCATCTTTTATCTTTGAGCATCTACTGTTCACACAAACTTGCCATGTCAACATATGACTGAATTAACCTTTCTTCATTTGGTGTTCAAAATGTTAATTTGAGAAAAAATATGTTAAAATTTTTGATCAATCGTAGTTTATTTGGACCATCCTGAGCCTACAATCATATATATATATATATATATATATATATATATATATGTCAAAAACCCACCAATCGTGACCGTTTTGGCCAACGGACTAATGAACTATGTGCCCAACTTCCAAAAAAAATTATTAAAAAAATTGAGAAAATTTTATGACAAAAAGTTTGTAGACCAATCATGACTTTTATGGCTCATGGTGTTTTTGGGCTTTCAGGCTCTAGTGTAAAGGGGACCTTCTTGGTGTGTTCGTCAACCCCTTAGATTTTCTCTCTAATGTCACTGCCACACTAGTTTGCTTTTGTTTTTGTAGTTGATGATGCAGCATAGGACTGGCTGAGGCACCCCGCATATGATTCACCAACAAGCAAAGAAAAGGGTGGGACCTGTTACACATACTTGGGTGTTGAACTTGTTGCACATAGGTTTTAGGGTGGGTAGTTTACATGTTGAATATAGTTTTGGGTGTTGAAATTTTTTTATCATGCCAATGGACTCCAACAAGAATATCTTGAAACCAACTAGAATGAACCACACTAGTGTGCAGCATGAAAGATGGATGGTAAGTGGTTAGGAAACAGTTTACTAATGGTTTTCAATTCCATAGCTAACCATGGTGGTTAGCTCAGTTAATTTTTTAACTGCCTACCTACTAACAACTCACCCATGGTTGTTCGTAGGTAAGGTAAGTAGTAAAGACAGCCCTTACCTGTTTATAAGCCAGTGTTGTGCCTGTATGTTATTTTTATATTTCTTGGGAAAGATATATAATTTTTTAATTTTTATTTATTCATCAGGGAAAGATATATATTAACTTTCAAAAAAATTCATTTGGTTAGGGTTTGGGTATGCAAAAATAAAATTATTTAATAGATGGGTTGGGCATAGGTATCCCTTATCATATAACTTTTTTTGGGCTAAAAATTGGTGTATGTATTTTTAATTTATTCAATTAAATATGAAAAAATACCAAATTATTTAATTCTGAAACAATTATTAGAGGCCAAGTAAAATGTCAAAATGCAACAATTTAAGTGCTTGATTCATCCTTGACTAACATGTGGATTTTTTTAATATGCTAGTAGTCCTTAATTTTATATGGATGGTTTGTACAAAATTCTCCCCTTCTCACCTATATAGCTAGGCCAAAGGGGAGGCTCTACATTCTCACATAGAAACTTCTATTTTGTGGAGCTTTCAAAGTTTTAGTTTTTCTTTTCTTTTTTTGTTTTGATGGGCCAATCAAAATGGTTCATTGCCAACAAAACAAAGAAAAAAAAGAACTTAGGAATCACCCCTATCTAATTAATAGAATTAATAAAGTATAAGGCTTAAGTCATACTTACCCTAATTTGTTTAACCTAGATGCCAAAACATATCCAACTTTGGGTTTGGGCATTTTTTAACATAAATCTAGGGTCACTAAAAGAATACAAATTTTTTATTTGCCCACCACTAAATATGCATTTCATTTGAATATATTAATTTTATTAAAATATGTTAAGGTAAAAATTATATCCTATTCATACCCAACATGTATATCTAGATAAAAGATATACACACAAAACACTAGTATAAATATAAACCATCTACAAATATGTGGACCCAAACATCAATCAAATAAAAATTGACATGGCTAATGGTTGACCCGTGCCTTTTAATTTCAACACACATTAAATAGTAGCAACAAGTTAAATGTGGCACTGGGTTGGACATTATTATCCTATAATATAGTAAAGTGCCTAACATGAAAAGAAAATTTAGAATTTTTTTTATTATATTCACATAATGATTACTGTTTTTTTTTTTAATTACATTATTTTCAAAGACAAAACAATGCAATGGTTAAAATCCCCCTTACAACCCATAGGTCATGGGTTTGAACATTTTCTTGAATTTTCTTTTTCATTCATGAACAAAATGGATAAAAATAAATTGCACATCAACAATTTTTTTAAGTTAATTACCCAAGAACAATTTCATCAAAAGAACCATGTTCTCAAGGGAACAATGGCTTAAGTTGCCCCGAGGAACAATCATGTTCCCAATGGAAAAAAAGGCTTAAGTTGACTTAGGGAGCAACCATGTTCTTAAAGGAGAAAAAAATCATTCTCCCCAGGGACATGATTATTCCCCAAGAGAAAAAAAAGGGCTAAAGTTCTTCCTTAGGGTAGTTTAAACTCTTTTTCCCCTGAAAAATGATTGTTCCTTGGGGAAAAAAAAGTTTAAATTTCTCCTTAAGGCAATTTAAACTCCTTCTCCCTAGGAAAGGCCCAAGTTCTCTAGGGAAACAAATGTTTCAAATTTCTTTGCAATCATAATCATCTCATGTTCATTTTTATTTATGTTTGTGACTTATCATTTGAAAGGTCTTGAAGAGAGTTATAACTTTGTAGTTGAAAGCACTTCAATTAAAATTTATCTACAAAGTTATGATCACACAAAGTTTCGAACACAATTGTTCCATGAAGAACATGGTTGTTCCCCATGCAACTTAAATGTTTGTTCCCCTAGCACTGTTTAGCACAAATTTAGCACTTACTTAACACCTTAACCTAGGCCACTCCCTTTTACCCCCTTATAGATCATGAAAAGGGGGAATCATAATTGGTTATTTATATTTCATAACCCCACTCCTAACAACTATATTTTTGGTTATTAGTTATATTTCCCTTCATGTATATGCTGTAGATAGTTATTTTATTTCTTTCTACCACCTTTTTCCTCTTTTCTTACCTAGCTACAACCCTAACCTATGCATATTCATGCAAACATCATCACTCATGAATCCCAAATTTTGACCTAGATTCCACACCCCTACTCCTTCTAATAATGTCCTTCTTTGGTTCTTAATTATATTTCCCTTTTCATGTTTGCTGCAAATAGTTGTCCTATTTCTTTTTAACATTTTTTTCTTCTTGCACTTAACTAACTACAACCTTAATTTGGGCATACTCATGTAAGCATCATCATTCATGAATCCCAACAAATCTTGGCACACAACAAACCTCACATCTTAAAAAAAAAGGTTACAATGTATTGCTTTTAAATTCAAGTTCTCCCACTCCTTGTTCTAGCTAACTCCTAACATGGCTTCTATACTACCTTCCCTTACTACAAATCCTATCTCTACAACTTCCTACACCTCCATAGCTTTCTATCTCCCCCAAAATAACCATTCACACATTTACTTTGTGGGACATCCGCCCCCTAGTTCATTTTTTTCTCTTACCCTCACAAGAGGGCATACCATCACTTGCTTGTTCCTAGGCCCAACAACCAACATTGTGCAGCTCTCTCCTTTTTTCTAATCATATCTCCTTGTTTCAACAACAGGTCTAAGAACTTTTTCTTTACTTCCACCATTTGCCTCCAATGACCATGCTCATGAAATTCTCCCACTTGCATCGCCACTAATGCCATCATTTGATGATCTTGCCCCCATTTTCCAAAACAAATGTTGATTTGACTATCCCTTGAGAAGTTGGCTTCTTCATGATGTTGTAGCCTCCTCCCCCCTTCACCTACCTTGCCTTTTCATGATATGACAAGATCCCTTTGCCTTCCTTACAACCATCATCATCATTCCTCCTTTTTCATAACCTTTCATGCCACATTCATCATTCAAGAAAAGGAAAAAGAGGTCAACAACTAGCTCCCTTCCTTTCATTTCCATGGAGATGCCACTAATATTGTTCTACCTTAACTTTAATTGTTATAAACTTTTGGGAAACTAGTAGACGTGGATTTAATTCCTCTAGAACCATTCCACACTTACTATAACAACATATTTGCACTACAAATATACACTCATTCACAACTATGTACTGATTCTAAACACAGATCTATATGCAATCCATCAAATACATCATATTCATGATTATTTTTGATAACCAAAATTTGTAATCCAAAATACAATGTCAAAAACTATGAATGGAAGTACAATTCATTTTCATGATATTTTAATACCATAGGGGTGCCATCATACTAATATGTACCAAAAATAGTCATAACCATTGCTTAGTTTTTAAAACTTTGGATTGTGAAAAAAATGATAATAATAATTTTTTTTAAAAAAAAAATGTTATTGTGAATACATTATGTACATATCATAAAAATTTGGAATCAATATAATGAGTGAAAAATATGTATAAATATTTTTAACCTCTTATAACCACTGTTCAAAAATTGCATAAAAACAATTTTAAAACAATTTTGACACTAAAAGATCAATTTGAAAATATTTTTTAATGACATATTTGGGATTTTTTTAATATGCACCTTAACATAATAACATTACAAATTTTTTAAAAAATTTTAATGTTTTTTTGAAAGATGTATTTAAATTTTGTAAGAATAAAACAATGGTCTAAAGGGGCACATGTGGCTCTCAATAGCATGGTTAGACCCATAAATGATTCACACATCAAATTGAATATGGAAATTAATGGAAAAGTGTGTACTTCCTAGTTTACCAAAAAAACTTCAACAAAATTACAGTAAATAAAATCTATAATATCCAACACCAAAATTTGTAGTTTCTTTACAAAGTACTTACATATTTATTCTATTCCAAAAAAGTGTGTATACAAATGTCTTCAACTTTCCCAAAACTCCCACTCTTGGGCAATCCCCAAATCACCATCAACATGAACAATAAAACAAAATTCAACAAGAATTCAAAATTCAAACCTCCAATTGTCCAATGGCCTATCCCTATCTGTAATGCCTTATAAGTCCTAAAAATTATGTAATCTACCTACTCCCTTAACATTACCCCCCTTGTACTCTAGATTCTGTCCTTGAAATCCTTGTAGAATAGGAGAAAAATGAAATGTGGTCATGCTATAACATCATGTGCTTTTGGTTGTTTAGCTACAACTTTTGTACTCTCATTTTGTATAGCAACATGTGGTTCTACACCTATTTCTAATTATGTATTTCTAACCTCCTCTTCCACTAACTTATTTTATGGTTCTAATTCTAATGACTACATCTGTGACTGTTCTTATGTTTCTAAACAATCCACCACCTACGAAAGTAAATGCCCACCAGCCACCAGATCATGGCCTGTATGACATAGAAGCACATGTTGAATTTGTCCAACATAGATAGTGGGTGCAGTTGTCCCTCTGGCAAGGCTGCCACACAAATCCACTAAAAAGATTGCAAACATACACAACACCAGGCCTTCATTAATAGCTACTCGTGTGGTGGCATCTGCCATTGAGCACATATTGTAATATTGAATGAATTCTGAAAGAGCAAACTATACACCTTCTTTAGATCACCTCTGAAATCCAATTTTCATTTATAAAAATTGTTGATTCTATGATGACAAATACTCAAAATTCAATATTTCTCCCACCCTAGGTCTACACCTATATGATATCCTACTCATCCAGGGCTTTCCAACAATGCTAAGAGGACACCCCCATTTCTGTAAAACATTAAGTTCATGGAGGTGAATTTTTTTTTAATAATGTTTTGTGCAAAAATTTTGGACTTAAGGATCAAGAGATATTGAAGTTTAAGTTATTTTTGTCAATGGAAACTCATTAAAAACCAAAATTATATCTTAATGGAAATTGGATTTCAGACTTAGATTAATGAACATTTAGAGTATGCACCAATTTCTCTGAATTTTTAAATTTCAATATTACTGAATTTTCAACAACAAAACTATTCAAAATTCAATAGTCCTTGCACTGTATGTCTAAACATTACAAGAACACCTTTGTGCACCCCTTCTCTTTGTGGGCTTTCCAATGGTACCAAGAACATCAAGGGTGGCCATTGGGTTTGCCATAGTTTGCAAGATCTCAACAAGACAAGACAAGCAAACAACCTTCCTAAAGAGCAAGATGTTTGAATTTTAATGTACTTCAGTTAACCTTACAAAATAATCCCTTCATCCTGTGCTGGATTAGTTTTGTGACTGTCTATTTCCTCCTTTTGTAATCCAATTCATGAGTACATAGGTGAATAAAGTAGCATTGAACTATTCTATGCATCACAATGTCTCTACATCTTCCAATTTTCTTATTCATAGGTCTCTAGACATTTGAGGGCCAACCTTTTTCCAAGTCCAGCAAAGGGCAGTTGATCCTAACAAATTCCTAGACCTATTGGACTAGTTATACTTGTTGTTTGTTGGATGTGATGAAGAGGCACATTCATTTGCTAGTTTTTTGTTGGACATGTGGAACAACAAAAATGCCAAAAGGTGTATGATATTAAAAATTTAAAACACAGGACACACATGGTATATAAATCAAATTTATTGCTTTTGAGCTTTTTCCAATGCAAATTGTGTAGAAGAATCAGGAGCCCATGGTTGCTCTCTCTCAGGCTGCTTTTTCCAATTAAATAATATGATAGGAAAATTATATATTATATATGTTCAACATGGAATTGTTCATCGTGCTTAACACCAATTTGGGTACTTATGGAGATGTGAAATCAGTGTTCTAAACATGGATTCTCCTTTTCTTTGGTGTTAGACATGGTGCACATGCTAATGGAGACTACTTATACATTAGATTATGTTATTTATGTGTCTTACTTCTGGCTTTGATCTTGGCATTCTACGGTTGATGGAGGGGCACTCCCCAACAAGATAAGGACAGGGTTACAAAAGTTTAACATACTCTTATGTTTCACATGTTTAGCATAATATTGTGTTTGGCTTGTTACACATACTTTTTTTTTACTGTACTCATTTAATGAAAAGGAAGCCAACCATTGAAGGGGGGGAAGAAGACAAATCTGAGCCTTTTACTGGAGAGTCTTTAAGCCAACATACTAGAGTTATCCATAAAGGCTGGCAATCCCCTTTCTTAAAAACAGGTCAATACAGACTATTCTAACCAACAGAACCCCCAAGTAATAGTTTACCGTGATCCATGGTCCCCAAGTCTAAAGTACACAGTCTGCCTTCCACTGGACAAAACTAGGGTTGATGTGTTTGATATCTGTGTGGCTTGTATGTTAACCAAAAGATGTGTTGGACAAGTTACACAACAAAAATGCCAAAAGGTGTATGATATTGGAAAAGTAGAATCCAGGACACATATGGTATATAAAAGTCAGCAACTTTATTACTTTTTCAGCTTTTTTCAATTCCAATTGTCTAGACGAGTCAGAAGCCCATGGTTGCTCTCTCTAAGGTGTCTTTGGCCAATTAAATAATATAATATATATGTTTTAAATCAGAATTGTCAGTCATGTTTAGCACAGATTTGGGTACTTTTTGCATGTGTGGAATCACTGTTTTAAACATTGATATTAGTTTTCTTTGGTGTTCGACATGATGAACATGCTAATGAACACTCCTTATACATCAGGTTATATTACCTGTGTGTCTTACTTCTGGGTTTGATCTTGGCTTTCTATGGTTAATGGAGGGGCATTCCCCCAACAAGAAAAGGACAGTGTTACACAAGTTTAACATACTCTTGTGTTTGACATGTTTAACATAATATTGTGTTTGGCTTGTTACATAGAGTTTCTCCTACTGTGCCCATTTAATGAAAAGGAAGCCATCCATTCAAGTGGGGAAGAAGACAAATCTGATCCTATGTAAGAAGGAAGGTCGGTAGTTTGTTTTGTTTTGCACCAAACTGGGATGCTTCGTATCGTGTTCTTGGTGTGTTTGGAAAGCTCTTCACAAGGAGGGGTGCATGGGCTTAGTTCCATGAAGTTTAGACTTGTGGTGCAAAAGTTATTGAATATTGAATGATTTCTTCACTGAAAATTAAATTAAATTGTAGCTGAAAATTTCAGAGGAATTGGAATGTGCATTTGGTGTTGGAAAGATCTTGATGAGCAGGATTTAATGAAATTTATTTGGTAGATTTGGATTCAGAATGTGGGAGAAATTGATTTTAAAGTGATTTCCACCACTGAAAATTGAAATAAATTCCAAAAACCCAGGTTTTGGAAGGAAAAATCAGTTGAGAACGTGGTGACATTTGAAGGCTTACCATTCAGATAAAGCATGATTTCCTTTCATATTTGGCTGTACAAAAAATCAATACATACATTGCAATGTACACATGTTGAGTTTCCCTATTTTGTAATGGGTTCACACTAGGGCCAACCGCACAGGCCACGCTAGTTCTCTTTAAGCCAACATAGTAGAGTTATCCATAAAGTCACAAGATTAGGAGGCAAGAATGGCTAGATTTGGCATAATAGAGCATCAAATGCGTAATTTGGAATGAACATTTTACAAAACGAAATAAGTGGGACCCAAACTAGTTTTTCCATGAATTTTGATGGTAAATTGAGTTTCATCCTGTCTTTCCTTTTTCCTCAGTGCCTCCACTGTTGCTACATATATTTTCACTGCTCCTACCTATACAATTACTATAATTAGTCTTGAACCTTGTACATTAAATCCTGAGTTTCAGCATTTCATACTGAGATTTAATAAGATTTCTTTCCTTTGCAGATACCACTTAAAGAGGGGATAAGGGTGAAAGCAGGCCCAAAGACAGGGTGAAGACAGGGTGACTTTACAGGTAACTCTAGTCAATACATAAAGTTTCTAGCACATAATGGAACAGAGCTTCCTGGTTAAAAGTAGTTGGGTGCTAAGATTGTCAAGGGTGTAGTTACATGTTGATACTTTGACAAATTGTTTGGTCCATCCACTTTGCATTGCAAACAAACCATCCAGAAATTTCAGTTTGTTGGTAGCTTTGAACCACACTCAGTACCTTGCCTTGGTATTGGACATCGTTGTGTTCAACATGTTGAACATCAAATAAAGATAAATAAAATCATATCCAGTGACATGCAATGTTTCCTACCTTCCTCCTGGACACAACTCTGATCCAGATGTTGAACATGAAATAAAGAAGGGTTAGTTAAATCATATAATTGGCATGGAAAGTTCTTGTGAAGAATCTGAACAGGAAAAAATGTAAATGTTGGACAGAACTGCATTCGGCGTGCAGTTGTAATTGGATCCTACAAAGTAATTTTTATAGGAATGTAAGCTGAGGTTACTTAGTGTAAAATGAGAGACTCTGCCAACAACAATGAGATTAGCCAGCAAACTCACCACCACAATTTAGGGTGGACATGGGTTGGATGTCACCTTTGTTTGACATAGAGATAGAAATAGTTTGGGCTTGGACATGTTGCACATAATGGGGTGTGGAATTTGTTGCGCCCAGCAGTTACAAGGAACTAGGTGGTATTTGTTGAACATGCTCCCAAAGTGTCCATGCAGATTGGGCACATTGCCACCTGTCAGAAGTCTTGAGCTGATTTTAACTGATGATTGCCCTGGCTCAAAATCTCGTCTGTTCGGCCTCTCATTGGATATGCATCTTTTGTTCAACATGTTTGCTCTCCCCAAATATGTATTTTATGTCAAACATGTCCAATTAGGAAATACCTGGAAAATATAAATAGAGTAGAGCAATCTACAAACAATCATTTTCATTTTGATGTAACTCCTGGGATGCCGAGAGGAGTGTTTGAGGTGCTGATCAATCCAACCAGTTCATAGAAGCTAATTTGAGCTTTTGTTTATTCCACCATCAGACTCACAACAAAGTTCAGGAAAAGCCAAGAGATGGGTCGGGTGTTGTCATTCACTGATGCAGTTGCCAAGTCCCCTGCACAGGCAGTCCTAGCTGCATCAGGTGCTTTCTCTGCTGATGACATAATATTCGCGATGAAGGTGGGGATTGTCTTCATTATCATCATCACAGTAGCCTTCAGCATTTGGAGGTCACTTTCATCTGCATCCCCAAATGCTGGGAATCTGATTTCTTCTTCACCAGCAGGAACTGTGGAGTCTGCAGGTATGAAGACAATACACCAGTTACAAGCTTCATTTCTCCCTCTTCATGTGGTCTTTGATTTTATGGTGCCTAGCAAGAGTACAATTGCTTTTGAGATTGGCAGCGTTTGAATTAACTTGCTTCCTTTACTGCTATGCAGTAGGATTGCTAGACTAGGCATTGAATGGGCAAAGTGCTCAGTTGCTTGATTCCAAGCTCCTCTACACTCCGGAGTTGTGATGCTGGGAGATGATCAATCTTCAAGTCCAATCTCGGAATTTGAGAGGAGTTCTAGCATCAAGTGCAATACAAAATTAGCAGCAAAAAGTCTGGTTGTAGGAGATTTCGACTACTAAAAAGCCATGAAATTACATGGTGTGTGCTGTACATGTTTGGGTTAGTTCATCATGTCTAACAGTTTTAGTTCTTTGGCTCAGACAGGAGTCTAACTTTATATTTCCATAGCAGACTTATATGTAGATAATCAAGCTAAAGCTCTCTGCAAAAATATGCGAATAAGGCATGGTGCAACATGTAGAACATTGGGCTGCAGTTGCTATGATTTCCAATCTGTATGCTCTGTTAGTTTCCAACCTTTTTGTTGAGGCTAATGCCCCTTTCTTAGATTTGCCTTGTCCACGTCATGCCGCCTTCATTGCTTCTTAGTTCTTAGTTTATTAAACCTTCAATCAAATTTGGTTGTTATGTCAGATGATGATAACATAGTGTTTCAAGATGTGGCTGTGTTGCTGGGCAGCTAATCAAGATGGAGGAATTTCAAACAGAGGTGATGCACGGACATTGCTGGAAGGTGGAATCCTGATGAACAATCTACTCACTGGCAGCTCAGCCAATGAAGGGTCCACAGATACTACTGGTGTGCCAGCCCCTACCATTTTGGCTGTAGGTGGAGCAAATCAGCCGATGATTGGGCTGGCTTCCTTGGCACTTTCTGTCTGAGTTCAGAATTTAAACCCTCTCACAAAAAACACTTTTCCAGCAACTTTTAATTTGGTTATAGCAAATTGTATTTATGTGGTGCTTTTCTTCTGTTGCATTTTCTTCTGAGATTAGTATTCAATGTTCAATGGGTGTCCAAAACTGGGAGAGGTGGTGTTGTGGTAACTTATTGTGGGCTCGGAAAAATAGTTTTAAATGTCGATAGTCTATGTTTGATTGTCATAAGATATAACCAAGACAGACTAAACACACTGCAATGGATGTATGGTGGTGTGTAGTACCAGATCTTTTTTCAATTATGAACTTGCCCCCCTTGTAATCCTGGTGGTTAGCTTATTTTGTGTGCCTTATCTTTGGGCTTTTACCAATAATTCTTTTTTTGGTTGCTTTTTCATCCTCTTTTACTACACACACAAATCATTGGTTTATCCTTTTTATTGCACAGAAAATGTGCACATAGTAATTTAAAAGAGCTTTTTATTTAGCTTTGTATATTTTGTATTTATTCAATATGGATACATTGCTTTACTATGGTAATCTAGTGCACTGGAGTTAGGTACCAAGCTTGTTCACATGGAGATTTAAGGTTTAGGAACATGAGTATGATGAGTATGTTCAAACCAGTGAGTTTTTCTGTGGTAATATTTTGCTATTTTGCGAATTTCTTCAGAAAAATGTGCTTTTCCAATGAAACGTGTATTTTCAGCAAATTTTTGGCAGTTTTTTGGAATCAATTTTTTTTTGGAGAAAACCAACAGTTTGTATGCAATGGAATTTGTGATTTTTGGTCATTAGAATATAAGTGTACACAATCTTCATGAACAATGGTGTTTTGTTTGGAAACATTTTGTCATAATTTGAGAAAAAAACATGGGAAAAGTTTGGAAGATTTTGTTTATACAGTGTGAATTCGACTAATATGGGCTATTTTGTTGGGAAAATTCTTGAATTTCAATATCACAAAATTGAAACAAAAAACTGCTGTTCATGAACAGTGTTCTGGTCTGGGCTAAATATCACCCCTTGGTGACAAAAAGAGGAGGTTGTGAATCCAGCAAAGCTCTTTGGGGGAAAAACAGCACAATATGCCATATTTGGAGGAAAAAAAGTACAAATAACTAGATTTAGACCATAGCATGTCACCAGAATATTGGATTCCAAAAAAATTATTCTTTCCTCTATGACCTATAGCAAATTTGGCTAAGTCATCTTGTTGATAATCACCAGTCCATCTACCTCACAAAATTGGAAGGAAAACCCCCCCACCCCCCCAAACAACCTGTTCATGAAGCTATATTTTCACATCTTGAAATCTCAGAACCATCATTTAGCCTATGAGTTTCAAAAATTTTAACATTTTATCATGAATTTGAAGACTTAAGTTGTGAAAACAAAAAGTGAAACTCAACCGTCTTGAGGATGTGGCATACTAATAGGTGGCTCAACATGTTAACATGAATGCAAAAATTCAAAGTGAATTAAATTCTAACTTTTTAACCCCTAAATGTCCAATACACTGAATTTGGGTTCTTGAATGATTTCACATGGGCCTTCTTGGCAGCTATGGAGTCCAGTTCTTCGAACTCAACATTTTACCCTCCAAAAGGATTTTTTTCATAATGGGCAATATAAGCAAAGGATTGACACCTTCCATATTTTCCTGCGAAATTAAAAGTAACAACATGTGAAGATTGTAACATGTTTTGCAGCTTCCTGAGCTGTGTGAGGGGCCCATGAGCCAGCTATTTTTGGAGGGACCCAGAGAAATGTTTAGGCTACAGGGCAAGATTCCTTGTGTCCACACCATGGATCTCTATGTGAACTGCTCCTGGATCAATTTATGCACTATGTATTTCTAGCTCATGTATGGCAATGGTTTATTTGGGTGCAAAATTTCATGCTATTGCGAAAATTCATGTCACTATTCCCTATTTCCTGGGAAATTTTCTGCCAAATTTTGAAATTTTTTTGCGGCATTTGGACTCAGGAAGAAAAGAAAAGTGTGGGACATCATTTTGCAGATACTTAAGTGCCGTTGAACTTGTTTTACATAGTCATAGTTATAACTTGTTTTACATAGTTATAGGGTGATGGTCTAAATGTTAGACATAGTTTGAGAGTTGAACTTGGTCCTATCCATTGACTGCATTGAGAACAAACACGACAAAAATCCTTCAGATAATTCTAGCCTTTGTCGTCTCAAAATCTTCTTACAGATCCTCAAAAGTTGTGTTTCATTGTTGAGAATTCCCATGATGAACATTGAGTTGTTCAATATGTTGATCATTGATTGTTCCTATAGTGGAATATGTAATTTCTGAATTGAGCATGGATTATTAACCTTTTCTTTCAGTGGTTGACAGAGGGGCATATTATTCACAGGAAAGGAAACAGAAAGGATGTGACATCATTTTGCAGGTACTTGAGCCTTGTTGAACTTGTTATACATAATGTAGGGTGGTGGTCTAAATGTTCCATATAGTTTGGTTGTTGATCCTGTCCATTGACTGTACATCCAGAAAGAACATGGCAGAACCCTTGAGAGGAAACAGGAGGGCAGAAGCCTCAAACTAGGTTTAGCTGAGGCCTCTGTGGTGTAATAATCTTGCTAGATATCCTCAAAAGTCATGTCTCCAAGGCTGGCTCCTTAACTCCATGTGAACTTGGTAAACATGGAGCTGTTCAACATGTCAATCGAACCTAGCATGGATCATTACACCTATGTCGACCCGGGCTGCAACTCTTTTGAAACACCAGTCAAATAGAGACTGGGATGGGTGAGCCTTGTGTTTTGGCTGTTTTCACCTTTTGGTTCCTTGTGGGACAATCGATCAGCAGTTGAGAAGCTCATAACTTCTCTTTTTTATTTTAAATTATGGAAGATTGAAACCCCGGGGAATCACTATTTTCACTAGGTGTGAAATGTTGCCCCAAAAAGCAAAGCATATATGTATGCACTGCATGTAGTGAAGGGCCATATCAGCCTTATTCTAGAGACTCATTCATATCCTAGAAATGCTTGACATTCCCCAGTAGTTTTGAGTCAGGTTCAAATAGAAGGTTCAATATAGTAAATAGATTGAACTTTTAAAACAAATTGTTGGAACTCTAGAAGCTAGATGTGGGAAAATATCACCTTTTGGACCAAGTTAAGGGTTGTCATGTCCAAGTCAATTTGGGCCATATTACATTGGTGTTCTGGCTGTGGTGGCATGGTCTGGGACACCAAGCTACAGACCTTGTAATTTCAAAGAAACTGTCCCTCGAAGTGTCAGGTCTAGACCTAGTCCCCATAGTACATAACACATGCTAACATTGTTTCATACATGTGTGAGTTTCCTTTGAACTTCATTTCTGTAAACCATTGCAGATAATTGAATCCAATCACAGGTGAGAAATTTGCACAGAAGAGAGAGAAGAGAAGCTAGCTTCCTAGTTAAACATAGTTGGGTGCTAGACATGTTTAACATAATTGCATGTTGAGGATTCAACATATATTTTGTGCCATTAATTTTGCATCAAATCAAACAAACCGTCCAAAAACCTTCATCTTATTTATTTATTTATTACTTTGGCCCATGCTTGATTGCCATTCCATTGGGCATGATTATATTCAACATGTTGAACATCAAATGAAGAAAGGATACTTCAGTCATATGTTGACATGGCAAGTTTATGTGGAGAATAGATGCTGAAAGATAAAAAATGCACTACAAAATTGTGTTCATTACATAGTGTGTATAGTATAGTGTGGGACCATATAACCCCACAACTAAGTAATAATTACTGTGAACTATACTTTATTAGCATAGTATTAATTAGTTGGGGAGAACCCAAATGTTCAATTTTCTTTTGGCTTTTTGGTAATGAGCATCCTTGATTTGCCCATCACAAAAAATTGTGATCAGACTTTGGGAATTCCCAAACTAGATATATTGTAGGTTTCTCCTTGTAGGTTACAAGAGGAGAACTTTTGGGCAAAGGATATGGGGTTAAGTGTGGTGCTATTGGGAACATTTTGGGAACATATTGAGAACTGGGTGGAAACATGATAGAACCATATGGAACATAGTGAGAACATAAAATTCCCAACGAATCCCATGCTCCCACCCCCACCCTAAGGAAAAAAATTGAGCATCTTAAATGCATGTTTCCTCACTTTATTAGCTGGGTGGGATTTCTATTTTTAATTCTGTTGGTAGCCATTTTTGGCCTAGGCTAATGGAAGGGGCATGAATTGTGGGGACATAGTCAATCATACCTATTAGTGAATGCTTCAATTACCATAGCTGAATTTTGTGCCCTTGGAGAGAGTCCGCCAACAAGGAGAGGCATCAACCCCTACACCACACAGTATATTGCGGACACGCTTGAATACCAGGTTTGTTAGACATAGAGATAGACATAGTTGGAGGTTGGAAATCTTGCACAGAATGGGTTTTTGAATTTGTTGTACCTATTCGGGGCCACAGTGAACCACCACCCACCAGCACACCATCCACTGGATGCCTGTTATTACTCAGTTGTGGATGAACCTCAACTGAGTTAGTATATGGTTTCACCCTGGTAACCAATAATGTAAGAAATAGGTCTCATATATAGGTAGATAGGTAGGAAAATAGGTAACTACTAGGTAAGTAGATGGTTTCTATATAGGTAAGGACTGTTTTTACTATCTACCTACCTGCTTGTGGGTTGTCAGTAGGTAGGTAGTAAAAAAAAGCAACTGAGCTAACCACCATAGTTAGCTATGGAACTGGAAACCAACAGAAAACTGTTTCCTGACCACTTACCATCCATCCTTCATGGTGTGCTGGTGGGTGCTGGTTCACTGTGGTCCCTATTTGGAATAACCTAGGTGTTAATTGATGAACATGCTCATGTGCCCATTGAGATTCAGCACCAGCCACCTGTCAAAAGTCTTGGCCTGATTTTCAACTGAGGCCCATGATGAAATCTCCCAATGATCTGTCGTTCATTGAACATACAAGCATTGTTCAACATGTTTAACATAGTTGTGTTGAAGTTGTTTTCACACGGGAGATGTTGATTTACATGCAAAAAAGGACAAAACCAAAATAAATGTTGTGTCAATTGCAAAGGAAGATTCACTCTCCTTGAGAACTTACCATGGACACCTATACAACAACATCCTTGGCATCAGTCCAGTCCCTGCACATACATAGGCAGAGCCATCTTCAAATAATCACCTTCATTTGATAGTCTTTGGGATTGAAAAGTCTTAACAGATCAATCCAACCAATTCATAGGAGCTTCAGCTGTTTTCACACTCAATTCCAACATTGGGCTCACAACATAGTTCAAGAAACTCCAGTCTAAAGATGGGTAGGATCCACAAGGATGTAGTTGTAGGATATAACTATTTTGTTGAACATGCTTGTCGCACTGTAAGAGAATTACTTGTTATACATACCACAAAGGAGCTGGAGAAATGGTAGGATGTGTGCAGTGTGACCAATCATGAACTGTTGGGTTCTGCATGCAAAGTTTCCGCCTCCGAGAAAGAGAAACTCATCATTATGTCAGCTTACCTTTGGAACCAACATGGCACAGATGGTCAATTTAAGCTTTTTTTCCAATTTGTTTGCAAATAAAAATCAGGATATGGTATCATATCAGAAAGCCCTTGATTTTCCCAGGGAACACCTACCCTTTTCCACCAGATAATTTAATAGTTATGTCCAATATCAAAGCCTTGTACATGTTCATCATACATGTAAACTGGGGGTACTTATTCTGTTTCATATGAATCAGTTGGAGGTGCCTCACAAGTCCAACTTTGTTTTTCTGCAATGAGCCAATTTGATTGGCCCATCACAACAGGAGGTTGAAACTAATTGAGGCTCCCCAAAATAGAAGATTCTATGTAAAGATGGAGTGCCTCCCCCTTTGCCCCACCTATATAGGTGAGAAGGGGAGGACTTTGGGCAAAACATATGAGATTAAAGCGAGGTGCTATTGAGAACACCTTGGGGAGCACATTGGGAACCTGATGGGTACACATTAGGACCTGGAAGGGACACATGTTGGGAATACCCCACCCAAAATTTTAAAAAAACAAGGCACTTTGAGTGCATGCTGAGCCTTCCCATTGGCTGCATGAAATTTCTATTTTCAAAACTATTCATCAACATTTTTTGCCCGGGCTAATACCCCCATTAGAAATTGGGGGTACTTATATATATACATACATTGTTTGCAACATTTTAAAGTGGTTTGTTGAATGTGAACCTTTTGGGGAAAAAAATGTCTAATGTGGTGTTGAACATATCAGAATTACTATGTGAGACTCCTGATTTCTGGGGTGACACTACTACATTACCTGTGCCTGATGTTCAACTCTTTCCAAATTATGGGAACAACACCTTTCTTTCATAGGCTTTTCTGGGTATTGAAAGAGTTTACACATGGGAGGGGCCCCACTTGCTTATAATTCTCCCTTCTCCTGGGATCATGTGCTGACGACATGCTGCACCCATCGCATTAGAAGACCTCTGGGCTCGTGGCTGGAGGAACTACGCAAAATTAAGCCCTCTTAACACTATGGTGAAGGACCATGACCAGGAAAATGTGGGGCCCTGTAGCCCTCAAAACACATCCAAAGGCTGTCCCATGGAAATTCAGAAAGCATTTATGTGTGAGCCGAGGTTGTGAAGTATAACGTAAAGTGAATATAGACTTTTATTGATGTACCAACGTATTATAATGAAGCCAAAACAATTAATTAGTTTTTGTAAATTTTGATTTAAAATTTTAATTCTATGTAACTTTTTTTTACTACTGGTTCAGAATTTCTCCTTTCTTTTTCCTTCATCACTTTCCTTCCAAGTTTTCCTTTCTCCATTTTCTTCATTTTGGCATGTCAGCAAGTAAGATCACCATTTATAGAAGAGAAAAAAATATCAAAGATAAAAAAAACCAATCATGGCTTTTTGGGCTAATGAACTTTGCCCTCACCTTTTCTAAAAGAATATTTTTAAATTGTGAGAAAAAGTTATGTTAAAAACTTGATCAATCATAGTTCTTTTGGACCATCTCTAACAGACTTTGTGCTCACCTTCAAAATTGAGAAAAAATTATGATAAAAAATTTGTAGACCAATCATGGCTTTTTGGTCTCATGGTTTAATGAATGCTTGACCCAGCTCTAAAAAAAATTATTAATAAAAAAGAATTTAAACCATCAAAATATGACCAATCATAATTTTTTTGAGCTCATGATCTAATGGAGTTGGTGTTCGGCCCACCACAAACACCAAGTCCATTAGACCATGAAACATTATTCATAGTGCATTTAATGCTAATTTTTTATCCATTTACATTTCCTCAGTTCCTTGTTCCTTCAACCTTTCTGTAAAGTGAACTTTAGCCCTGAACAGCAGTTGTTTCAATCATAGGTTTCCTATTATGATGGTCATGGGCTTTCAGGCTCTAGTGTAAAAAGAGCATTACTAGTATTGTCTGTTGGCCCCTTAGATTCTATCTTTACTTTGGTGTTTGTAGTTGATGGTGGGGCAGCAGGCTGCCTCATCAGCCAACAAGGAAATAAAAGGGTAGGACCTGTGTTACACATATTTTGTAGGGTGGGTAGTTTACATGTTGAACATAGTTTTGGGTGTTGAAACTTTTTTGTCCTGTCAATGGACTCCAACAAGAACATGGCAAAAACAAGGGGAATGAACCAGCACCCATCAATGCACCATGCACCATGAAGGATGGATGATAAGTGGTCAGGAAACAGATTTTGTTTGGGTTCCAGTTCCTTAGCTAACCATGGTGGTGAGCTCAATTGTTATTGTTATGTAGGTACAACCCTTGCGTGTGTATAAACCAGTGTTGTGCATGTATGCTATTTTTAATATTTCTTGGGGAAGGACATATGGTTTTTTTCAATTTATTTATCCATTGGGGTTAGCATTCAAAAACATTTCATCAGGTTAGCGTCTAGGTATACAAAAAAAAAGTTTTCTAATGATGAGTAGGGCTTGGGGTATCCCCTTACCATATAATCATTTTTGAGGTAAAAAAATTAAATCTATTTTTAATTTATTCAATTAAAATTTTGAAAATTTGAAGACAATTATCAAAGGTTCAATACATTGTCATAGTGTAAGAATCAAAGTGTTTGATTCATCCTTGACTAACATGTGCATTTTTAACTATATATTAAGATTCCTTAATTTTATCCATATGGGTTGAAATGAGTTTTCAACCTTTCCCCTATATAGTACGAAAGGGAAGAAAAAACCTTATAAATAAAAATCAAGGATGGGAACCCATCCATCAAAAATACAAAGGCAAATGAGAACACAAGTAGACACAAATTAAAGAAAAAACAAAAGCAAATAATTAAGAAAAAAATAGGTAAAAACCCTATGCAAAAAGGACTCATAACTACAAAATGACAATTAACAATAACAAAGAAGACCTAAGATGAAAGAATTGTAAATTGTCACAAATCAACTAATGATAGAGGTGCATTAACTATGATGTGTGGAAGAGATGAAGAACCCTAACCAAGTGCAAGAGCTCATTGAAGAAATGTTATAACTTGTGCACATTGTAAGGCTATAAACATGTATTGTTGATAGTAAAAAAAACATCAAGGGGATTCAAGAAAACCACTAATGACACACAATAGTGGTTTGTGCATAGTGATAAAAAATGAATCAAAATAAGAATGAAAACACCCATATGTGTCAATAGCAAGGGGAATGAAGTCATCGTCTACTGCTCATTCAGTGTATGATCGTGTCTTCTCCTTAGTAGCCATCATCATTACATGTGTTGTTGTCATCAATATTCATTGCACCATATTTGTGTGAATTGGGTTAGTAATGACGACATCCATCAAGGTTCGGAAGTTGTTTATAATAATAAAAATATCCATTTGTTGTTAGGTGTGGTGAGGGAAAAGGTGAGAAACCTCTTTTTAAATATGTGTTCCACTTTCCAAAACAATAGTTACAACAATATCTTGTTCACTCTCGTAGAAGCACTAAAGCAAATGCGTCCTTCAATCAACAATGGTATGACCACCTTGATACAATGAAAAATGAGTCACTATAAGATGTGACAAGCCAAAACAAATGCGTAGTGTTGTAAGGAAGAGGGAAAAAGGAAGGCACTACATTTTCACATAAAAACTTCTATTTTGTAAAGCTTTCAAAGTATTTATTTATTTATTTTTGATGGTCCAATCAAAATGGCTCATTGCAAACCAAAAAAAAAAAAAAAAAACTTAGGAATCACCCCCATCTAATTAATGAAATTAACAAAGTTTAGGGCTTAATTCATACTTACCCTAATTGTTTTCGCTTAGATACCAAAACATATCCAACTTTGGGTATGGATATTTTTAACATAAATCCAAGTTTATACAAAGAACACAATTTTTCAGATTTACATACCACTGGATACAGGCTTCATTAGAGTATATTAATTGTAGGAAATAATATTAGGGTAAATAATATACCCTATTTGTACCTGGCATGTACATCTGGGTAAAAAGATATATTCACAAAACATTGGCATAAGTAAACCATCTACAGCTATGTGGACCAAAACACTAATCAAATAGGGATTGGCATGGCTGATGGTTGACTCCTGCCTTTTAGTTCCTTGTGTGATATTAGACCCTTGAGAAACTCATAACATATTCTCTTTTTGGTGAAAATTCATCAAGTTTGGATATCTCCAGGAAATACTACCCCATTAATAGGCAAAAAACCTTCCAAAAAAAATGAAGTATATATCCATTACTTAATACTTATACTTGCAGTCAGAGGGCCAACCATGTACTAGAAACTCATGCATAGGCCTTGAATTTGAAGGGTTTCCCAACGTTCCCTTTGAAGGGCTACTGTCAACTCTGCCCTTCAAAGGGAAGGATTTGGACTCAAACTTTTCTCTTCAAAGAAGCAAAGAAGTTCACAAACAAATTTTGCATACAAATTTTCAAGATTAAGGATTGATATGTATGGTGTATCATACACTATGTGGTTATAATATCAGCCATGAAAATATGTAGATAGGTTTGCATAACTTGGGTATGTGAAAAAATATGATTCCGAGTTCGATGTCTCTCATCTTGAAACTTAGAACAAATATACCACTGATTGCAAAAAGTCAAAAATATAACACTCCTAAGTGTGGGATCTCCAAGTGCTTTTCAAATTTCAAATAAAGTATTAATGATTTCATTTTTGGCTCTGGTGTTTCTTTTTACATTGTCTTCCTGAGAGATTGGCACTTAAAGGGTCTCCTAAATTAGGGCTTGTTGTTGTTGCAGCATGGCATGTTTGGGCATTTGCATAATAGGTTACACGATTTTAAAACTTTGCTACTTTTCTTCAGCCTTCAGCAAGGAGAAGCATTTTTTTTTGACCTGAAACTCTTAACAGTAACCCATGGAGACAAATAACTCTCGTGAGAATCAAGAATCTCTGTGCTCACAAATTAGAAAGCCAAAACAAGGTTTCCTTGGAAGTCAAAGAAAGACTTCCAGATACAGACTTTCAGAACTAGGAGGGAGGACCAACACATAAGGAATGAACTAAAATGAAGAATCAATGAAACAAGCAGTATGAACAAAAGTGAGAGTCTCTCACTTGTTCAGAAACCATGATAGTGTATATGATAGCAACTTATGTATCCCAACTTCCCCACTAACTTCATCAGCTCCCTGCAGTGCATGTAGGCCAATGTAACTACGAACCTAGGTACTGAGTTTCTGTTGCAAGTCTAGAAGCAAGGGGAGGACTCAGCCATGATACTAGATTGCAACTAACAACATAGAAAGCGAAGAAACATAAAGACAAGCAGAGGGGGGAAAAGAAGAAAAAACATAGAATAACTGACAGCAGGGGAAAAGACAAACAGGGACTAGCAAGCTTTAAAAAGTTCCACACTTACAAGACTCTATACAAAATCAGTTCACAGATTCTGAGTTCTGAAACTCCAAAAAGAAAATTCCCGTTATTGAGCAACCCTCTAGTCCTCTTTTACAGACCCTTTAGAGGGTGGCCTATGTTCTTCAGAAGGATGATAAGACTGACCATCTGAGAAACAAAGAAAACTTTAGAACCATAAAGCCTCAAGAACCTTTAAAACTGGCTATTGATAACGGCCTCAGAGAGTGAAAAAGATGACTTGAGAAAGGGATCCCCAACTAGGCTCTACTTTAAGGCTGCTGGTAGTTGTTTGCTTTGGGACAATTGCTTGGGTTATCAATCTGCAGATCTGAGCTTTAACCACAAGCTTCAGTGATTCTCAGTTGATGGAAAATTTTGTAACTGAGCATTCTTATAAATCCACCTACTCCACCTTGTCCCTGCAAACAACATGGTTCCTGGATCATAGCTTCACCCAAAACCTTCAGTCACTTTGAATCCAGAACAATGAGGCCCACAGCAACTGGAAGGCATTCTAAGTCAGCAATCAGAGATTGACCATCACAATCTAGCCACAGCTTGAGCATCACTACTCCCAACTGCAGCAAGAATGCAACTTCATACAATGCTGTAAAAAACTTCTGACAGTCAACCAATCAACAATGTCAAAAAAATTGATTTCACAAACAATAAAGGAGCTTAAAAGATATGCCATGTATGGACAGATCAATGAAAAAGCAATTGCTCATTTAGAAACATGATAACTTGCAGTTCCCCAAGAGAATCTGCTTGTTTGCAGGCTGGCACTTATTGTTGAGACATCTTACACAGTGACAGACTGTGAAGGAAAAGGGTTCTCTTGACCTGCCTAGGATATGCCCAGACAGAAAATAAAGTGCCCAACATTTAGCTAGCCTGATAATGTCATCACAACCAAGCTTTGTCTCTTGACATTGGTAATGGAAGGACCCTGCCTGACAGAAGCTAGAATTAACATCACCACATTTGCACAGTGCTAGTGCTGGTGAGACTAAACAGGCCATTATCCAACACAGTCATGGCATCGCCATGACAACCTAGATTTTGGGTCATAAGCCCAGCGAGGCAGGACACACCTGCATTTGTAGCTGAGAAACTGAGGCGACTCCGAAGCATTGCAAGCATATGGACTGCCCTGATTACAATGATACCTCATCAAAAAAGCAAGTGCACTCTTAGCAACTGATCTTACTTGGTAGTCCTCTGTCATCTGGCTCTAAGCTTGGGACACACTTTAGGGAAGGGCCACAATTTCTAGAAGGGGGCAACAGCACCATATATAGGAGCACTGCAAAAAAAGGTGGTTAGGCATATCCATTGCCTCTCCGTCCCCCTCCCCCTGCAACAAGAGAACCAGGGGGCTTGTTAGCCAAGCGCCTCTTATACCGCTTCAATACTGATGCCAAGTTTTCTTTTCCTTTCGGGAATGCAACATCTCCTGCAGCTGTTCCTGTACGACCCTTACGAGAGCCAACTGCTGCCTCAACCTCCTTGATCATCTCCAAGAAGATGGTAGCATCAGCCCCCCTTCCTTTCAAGCTAGATGACTCATGGCCCCAAGGCCAGGGGTATGCATCACTCAATCCACCTCCTACTGAAGGACTGTAAGGATCCCCAATTCCAGAGTCCCGGGAACTCCTCTGTCGATTCGCAGTCAGTCCTTGTTTCCCCAGGTTCTCTGCTGATCCTGGTTCCAAAAAGCAGCTACAAAGTGATGGTACTACACGTGGCTTTGAAAATGCTGGTTCCAAAATGCCCTGGTCACAGATAACCCAATGCAATTTAGTGAGGTGCTTCTTGAAGATGTGATGTAGAGACTAGAGACACGGGTGTACCTGGGGTGTTGTAACTGATGTAAAAGACAAAGAAGAATTCAGCAATCCAGGTCAGCCTTATGTGTAATTACTCAATCACATGTTAATATGGGCAAATACCTGAAGGCGATTCAACACATAAGTATACTTCCCCCAGAGCTCAGGACGGCTTTCCATCAGAGACAACTCCAACACACGATGTATACACCATACTCCAAAGCTAACGAGTAAGTTACTCCCCCACACACAAAAAACACCGCAGTATGAGATCCTTTGTGGGTCATTGCTGGCAAAAAGTGATGGCACAGGATGACCATGCACTTGCCACTGCTCTGTACTGCTACTCTGATCATGGGCCTCTGCTTCCAGGGTCAAATTTTGTGCCTCTGCAACAGTAGCAATTAGATCCTCATCTGACCCATTGTCCCATCGGAAGAGCCACTCTGAGCCCTCCAACTGCAGAAGCTTGCTGAGACACAAACGGAGACTCTCCATCACTTCAAGCTCAAAATCCCCTCCATTAACAGGACTAGTGGCAGTGTTGGTGATGCCTTCTGGGCCAATTGCTGTTGTGAACCGATCAAGATTCCCATTCTGTCCTGAGGCTTGGACACTACCACCCTTAACCCTACCAAGACTCCCATCGAGAGCACCAAAGAGCTGCTCAGAGGGTTCCCTTGACCACAAGGAGGACTGCTTTTCCAGATGCCCTGACTGAATGGAAAACCCATCTCTACAAGATTGAGAAGGGGAGATTTGATCAAAAGAAAGAGGAGCTCGGTCACCATGTCCTGCTCCTCTTGTGACAGGAGAATGAGCAAAACCAGTGGGTATGTCCAGTTCTCCGGTTGCTCGGTATGCTAGACGACCCAGAGCTGCACGTGTCAGCAATGAGTCCCAAGATCTAGGACCTGAATCTGGCTGTCCCCCATACCCTTCTTCAAAAACCAAGTGGTCACTTACTTGGGAGTGAACTGGAATCCTTCCACCCAGTGAATCAACAATCTGCTGAGATGAGCGAAGCGATTGAATTGTATCCTGCAAAGAGATTCTACTATCACTTTGAAGACTATGGCCATACAACTGGTAATTGTCATTCTCTCTTTCCACCCCAATGCCTAGAGGTTGCTGTGGACGAGCTTGACCTGATAGGGTGCGTGCTGACCTGAATGCATGCATATCCATGTGTGCAGGGCTTGTTGTGACAGTGCGACCTAGAAATGAGGGAGATCGGTAACCATGTATTGTGGCAGGTTGCTTCTCTGTTTCTTCTGGATACAAAGGAAAATGCAGGCTTGAGTATTGCCGCTCACTGGTATATGGAGAGAGGTTCTCTGATCTGCCAGAGTAGTCATGTGAATGTCCAGGAAAGTGCAACGAAGTTGAGGCTGCTGCATGAGAGTGTGCTCTCATGTAGGCATCCATCTGGCCCACTTGGTCACTGAGACTACCCTTTTTCGGCAGGCCCCATTTTGGTTTCAAGAGCAAGCCATAGTTATCCCTGTCATAGGTGTCTATGGAGCCTGACTGTACTGGCAGTGAACCATGATCCACCTGCTGCTTGATAGGTGGTCCTCGTCCTACTGCTCCACCACCAGTCATCCTGCCACTGGTTGCACTGCCATGCCCTTTTACAGGCTGCCCATGCAAGTCAAACAATCTGCTCCAAAAATTATCAAGAATGGCTGCAAACTGTCGACGAGCTGCACGTCCAAGTCCTGAAATACGGGAGAGGCTTCCACTTCCACTCCTGCACACAATTTCTTCAGTGGTCTCAGTCCTACCTCCCACACTCCTGATGGAAGAGGAACTGTCATGCGCAATGGAACCCAAATTGGCACCAAGGCTTCCTGTTACCATTGTATCAACCACCAAACCTCCATGCTCAGGATTCTCCCAGCCATCACCCTCATCATCATCTTTCTCCAGCAGCTCAGTATCCACCTGAGACTCTGCTTTTTTCAAACCCATGCACCCCAAATCATCTGCAGACCCCACATCACCTGCAGGCAGCTCAGCGCAGGGTGGCGTTGGCACCATTCCTGTTTTTGTTATTAATGTTACTTCAGCTGGTAAATCTGCACATTTGGAGTCATCAGCAGAAATGGAGCCTGAAGAGTTTACCAACCTTTCCAGCTCTGCATCTTCTAAAACCTGGGATTCTGGTTCAGGGAGAGTTACAACATCCTCAGCGGAGTCTAGGTCCGCCAAGATGTCATCTTCCACAATAGCAGATGAACTGTCTAGTGAATCCATGCGATCAAGGTCATGGGGAACTACTTCCAGTACCTTGAAGATTTCTGTAACATCTGGGTGGTCCCCTAAGTTTTCACCAAATCTTAGATCTTGTGAGGTTTCTACAATCTTGGGTGGAATTTCATCCATAGTGGCTCTAGACTCCTCAGAAGGTTTCAAAACCTCCATAAGGGCCAAGTCCTCAAAAGTTCTAGAAATTTCAGGCATCCTTCGAGGATCTGCTGCTTTCATGCCCTCAGTTTGTGTCACTAGTTCAAGGACTTGGAGAAGATCAGGTGATCGCAGAAGCTCCCGAATTTTGGAGCCACTTTCTTCAGGAAGGCTGTATGTAGATGTCCTCATTGATGGTACTTTCCAAGCAGACAGATCATCTCTTTCTTGATTTATTCCATTTGTTTTTGACAGTTCATTCATGAACTTAGGATCACTCAGCTCATAGTGTATGGGAGCCCCTATCCGGAGCCTCTCAGCAACTTCATTCCTCTCAAACTGTTCATACTCTTCGACCCACTTCCTCTCCATTGCTTCCCGGTCAACCCGCAGAGGTGTCACGACCAACCAAACCAAGAACCCGATACACAGACTGATCCCTACTAGTGCCAATGCAAATACAGTCGCATTTACAGTCTCCCCTCCATAATTGCTGAATGAATCTGTCCCCAGCAGATGTTCCAGGTGCGCAGCAAAGCCAGCAAACTCGTCAATTTCTTGAAGAACCACATCAAATACCAGCCAGATGTCGGCAACAACGACCATGGCAACAGAGACCCATGCCAGAGCCTCAACTGGCAGTGACATTCTAAACAAACCCATGTGTGCCTCTGAAGCAGATGCTTTGATAAGAGGAAGTGCTGTGAAGGGAAGCAGCAGGGCTAAAATCACCTGTGCAAGTACCAGTAATTGGTATAGACCTTCATTTCCATAACGCCAGGCAAAGAAAGCAGTGGGTAGTATTGCAGCCATCCTGACTGCTGACTGATGAATCCAGGGCTGTATCTTAGTATCTAAAAAGCCCTCAAGGGCTGCCTGTCCTGCCAAGGACCCAGTGTGTGTTGACATTTGTCCCACACAAAGCATAGCCAACCCAAACACTGCTGGCGCAATTGACTTGCTGAAGACCTACACAGCAATACCAAAAACCCTGTAAGAACTCAAAACTATTCCTTTCACCATCAACATGGACTTGCATGCCATGTAAACCTCTTACCCATGAGCACTGCCTGAAACCAAGGCAACTTCTCAGGCAAGACCAACATACAAAGAAAAAAAAAATGAATGAGAACTGAAATTCTCCATTCCGTATGACCACCAAACCACTCTGACACTAAACCATCCACTTTGTCAAAGTTCCCCCAGTGATCTCTCACCTTCAAGCTACATTCAAGCTGTCGCATATAACATTCAACAAGAAACAAAACAGGGGCCTCAACTATACCTGCTCAACAAGTGCATGGGCATCCTGGAGTGTAAGGACCACCAACCCAGCATTATAGAAACTGGTTGCCGAAACAATTAACAACACCACATTTGCCACTGTTGCCAACCCAAAAGCTCCAATTGCATCCCACATACTCTTTTCACATTGAGCTTCAACAGACTGGCCTCCATCTGTGATTTGCCTCTGCTCAGTAGAAAGAACCACAACCCAAATGCCAACACTTCAGTTATATGAGGACTAAATGCACAATGCTCAAATTTGAAGGGACTTGCAATATCAGCTTTGGATTCATGTGAAAACTCCATGTGGAGGCCATCATCCCATGACAATACCTTGGCAAGAGGTGAGTAAAGATAAAATCTGCGAGGCATGACATTAGCCCCAACCAATGCCATTGCAGTGTACAGTGTCTCTCCCCGGATATTTGGCCACATCCCACCAGCAAGTAATACTGCATTTGGCTGGCTGAGCAGTGCATCCAACCCAAAGCACACCATAATCACACCTACAACTGTTCGAGTTAGGACCTCCACACTTTGCACTCCCTGAAACAACCCACAAAAGTTCAACCCAAAATCAGAGTGCAGACAAGGGATATTTGTCACCTACCGAGCAGCTAAGTCAGACTGTGTACAATTATGGGGCATTTTTGTTAACCCATGGTCCAATTTTAGGAACCAAAAGAGCTCCTACTGTTACTATAGATGATTTGGAACCACAGAGTGGCAGCCAGTACTTGTGCTGAGTGCCTCTACAATGTTGCAGAGTGCCCCACCACCCATGTAATTTCTCAGTAGCACAAATTCAAAAGGAAGTTGAATATTTACCAGAAGAGGTAAAACCACTTGAAAAACCATATTATCAAACACCAACAAAAAGACACCAGGAAGTATTGGGATCCCCAGGAGCAAGTTCAAGCCAGTAGCCATCCCAAGAACCTGTAAAATCAAGAACATGGTGGTCAGCTTGGTCAAATTTCACATCGTCACTCAGCATGACAATCTAATGCCACATCATACGCTTCTTGCATTTCATGCGTGGATTGTGGGCACTCACTCTTACCATTCTAAAATGGATTATGGAACCAAACCCCCACCACTGCTGACCTAGTACAATTATCAGGCCTTTTGTTTCTAACTCTCTTATTCCCCTCAGCTATCTCTATGGAATTCACTGAACATCTTATGGAGTTAAGGCACAATCCAACTTTATGGAGGTGGAAAATGCAACAGCTGGATGGGTATTCTTCAAATTCTTCATCAAACAGAAAGAGAAACTGCTGCTTATGGACAGACAGAGAATTCTGAAATGGGTGTGAAAACAGACAGGGCAAAATGATGTGCATGTCCTAATCCCATATGCCTTTTTCCACAGAATCTGCATGACATGGGAGTTGGGCAAAGCTCTCCCCATCACTGATGCACACACTCTAATCACAAACTATACTAACCACATGGTGAGCAATTATATGTAGCTCTCATCCTTCACCCCTTCAATACAGCAGACGGACTCAAGGCAATATACAAGAGTCCGTACCATTGTCAATTCAAGGGCAACAATAGATAGCTCAAAGAGCACCCACAGAGAAATGCACACCGGTTGTGGATAATCATCCCTGCAGATCTGCATCACATGATACACATCCCACCACAGCAATTCAGTTTGCAAAGCTTGTGAAAGACTTTGACGTCTGGAAAATGTTTCAGATAGGTACTGAACAAGACAAAACATGTGAATGCACTGCATTCAATGGTCATATAACCTCTGTGATTGAAACCACCATGGCAGGCTTCATTCAACACAGAGAAAGAGAGGAACCCACAAAGAGAGAAGAACAACAATACTAGGGGCAAAAGAATGAACCTGTGCAAGCCGCTTCCCAGTGACCAATTCAAGGCGGATGGCCAGGGTTTGGAAAAGCACTGCCATCATGTTGGACAGAACCACCACCCACAACAACTCGAAGCCAAACCTGGAACCACCTTCAATGGCAGTGGCCCAATTGCCCGGGTCCATGTACCCCAACGCAACAAAAACTACAGGTCCGACAAAAGGTGCATACTTGTCTATGGAATCCGAGCTCCCCACATCCCCTTCACTTGCTTTTGCCATTGTTTTTGATTCTACAAACTAGGTCATGAATCAATCCTCCAAAAAGCTTTTCTTCACAGCTCAGGAATTGCACAATTCACAAAAATGTCGCCATCCCGAAACCTTCCTCACCAAAAATCCTGAGTCCTTTTCCGAAAATCCAGGAAGCACAGACCTCCTCCCATTTGATGATCCTCTGCTCACGGAGTAGACTGAATAGACTATTTCCCAACAACCCATCACGACCGTGACGGAAACAAACGATTTACAAACACAAACTACCTCTAGAAACGCCCAAAACCCCCTTCAAACAATCCCTTTTGTTCCTCCTCTTCGCAACAACAATGGAAAGACACTCTGATAAGCTTGATGGGTATCACAGGAAGACAGCCATCTGACTTCTCCGCCATCTACCAGCTAGCCCACCTAAGCTGACGAAGAAACTGTGCCGTTCGCTGTACATGGGGGTCATCAAAACCTCGTGTTGACGCATCATCACAACCCATAAGGGTTTTTACTTACTTACTCTCTCTCACACTCTCTCTCTTCTCCCACAAATACATACAGAAAAAGGGTCTTGTCCAAAGAGCTTGCAAACCGCAAGGACTCAGAGACACAACACATATAAACCAGTACCCACAAAAAATTACACAATCCTGATATTCCAAGCCAGGAAAGAAAACACCAAAAAAAACAAAAGGGAAAGAAAAGAGAGAGGGGGGGGAAAAACAACAACAACAACAAGAAGGGTGATTGCACAATCCCCTGCAAGTTCTATACTAGTTGTGAAGTGCACGATGTTTTGTCGGGTTCTGTAAGCTCCTCATTGAAGAAACCCAAAACAAAAAAAAAAGAGAGAAAAAGAGAACAACGACAACAACAACAACAACAACAACCACTTTGCTTTGCTGCTGCTGCTGGGTGGCAGCAAAATCATTGACGCAACTTGCACCGAAAAGGGTCCTTGTGTACAGGTCCCACTTGTGTACTTACTGCAGATCAGATGCTCTGATCCGCTGTCTCTCTCTCTCTCCCTCTCTCTCTCTGTGCAACGCGCGCGCTGTGGCGCACGAGGATGAGCTTTGCTGTGCTGCGACAAAGACTCGGCAATTCGACACGCTCTTCGAGGGGGGTCTTTTTTCTTTTTTTTTCCCTTGACTTTGCACTTTGCCACCATCCTTTTTGTTTTGTGGTTCCCATTTTTTCCGTTAATTTAGAACCCTGTTTTTTTAATAGGTACTGTTTTTCTGGATTTGGGGTCCCTATTGGATGGCCAGGGTGAACCAGCACCTACTACACTGGTAGGCTTATTACCTTCAGGTTCTTCTTCAGTGAGGCCTTCTAATAGGAAAATGTTAAACCTTTTAGAGGCCATATTTGACCCAGTAAATATTGAATTTGGACTCTAATGAGACCTTGATTTGGTCTTAGGATGGGATATTTACCATGGTTTAAGACCTTGATTTACTCATAGGATGGAATATTTACCGTGGTTTAAGACCTTAGTTTAGTAATTGGATGGGATATTCACCATGGTTTAAGACCTTGATTTAATCTTAGGTTGGGATATTTATCATGGTTTAAGACCTTGATTTAGTCATGCAATGGGATATTTATCATGGTTTTTGATTTAATCTTAGGATGGGATATTTAACTTCAATAATTTCCCGGTTTCTACTTTTAACCATGGATGGTACCATGGTGTGTGTGTGAAGTTCTGGGTTCACCCAAGGTTCTATTGGAGTGGGACATGGAACTAGTTCCACAACTAAAAACATTGAAAGTAAAGAAATAATTAAACACCATTTTGTTGGATTCTTTTCTCATAACAAACTTGGAGTTTATTTGAGGTTACCTACTTTTGCTTACTTTTTGGTTTCCCTAGATGACAATATAATAAGTATAGGGACTTGGGAGGTTAGTGAGTGTAACCTCCCAAGTCCCTCTAGTTATTCCGTGGGGAAAAGAGTAAATTAACCATGATGGAATGAACAAAAGAATGACACAAAGATCACGAGGGTTATTTTTTTTCTTGGGAGGGGAAGGGTAATGGCAAGTACAAGTAGTTCAAAAGGTTATGTTTGCCGGCCTCATCCGAAGAACTAGGTAACTTACTTTGTGGCTGTGAATGATGGCCACACAAATATACTTTTTTTATTTGCAGTTTTTGTGCATAAATGTACAATACTATAGAACGAACATATGAACCAGTCTACCAACACCCCAAAGCTTTTAGTTCTTGGGTGTAAATTGACAAGTATGGTAAAGCTCGAGGGCCATGGGTGAGGGCCATGGGTGTTCCAGGAATATGGGCATAGGACAAGAGCACTCCCTCACCCTTCCATTTTGAGAATCTGGCCCACCCGGAGGTGCTTCACTGGTTGTAAAGTGTGACATAAAGGATCATGAACCTAAAACATGTGCAGATCGTGAGGCTTAGGGTCAGAATTTTTGTAACGTGACTTAAAGTAACAAAGGGAAATGTCCCCAAGCTTGTTAGTTCAACCTAAGCTCGCTCCCAACCTTAAGGAGTGAGTAGGTGTAAGATCCCTTCCTGTTTTCTAAGAGGGATTTTCATGGATGTTAAGGTGCCTCACAAATACACTAGGAAATTTCTAATTGCATGAAGCACGAGTAGTTTTTTGTGTAGTGCAGTTGCAGGTTGGCTTCCACTACTTTACATGTGGTGGGCCATTTTGGAAAACATGAGGCTCATGGAGGTGTGCATTGCATTGTTTGAAATGCCCACTGGCATTTTTACTTTATTATCCGTGATACATGGTGGGTATTCAATGGGTACCCACTGGGTATCACTGATTTTTTTATTAAAACAATCGTGGCAATCTCTATGCCTTGCCCGTCCCTTGAGGGCCGGCTTTATGGAATTGGGCCCATGCATGGAATTGAGCATGGGCCCCCATTCCTCTAAAGCCCAACCCCCTTAGGGTTTGCCTAAGCTTGATGAGGGGGGAAAGTGGCAGGTGTCCAGGGTAGTAGTCAATAGCAAGTGTATGTTCTTCAGAAACAAGGGAGGCATCCACCGCTTGAAAAGAGTGAGGTGGTGTTAGAGAAAGTTTTTTCTCGTGTGAAGGCGGAGAATATGGCATTGGCACCGGTGGTCTTATTGTTGCCACCAATTTTGCACCCGTGAAACCTGAAACATTCAATCCATCTATCTATCCTTCAATCCATCCATCCATCCATCCATAGCCCCCACAAACAATGAAAATAAAATACTAAACCCCATCTAATGTTGATATGCACACGTAATGTCTATGCACGGGCATGAGAGTGTTGCCAAGTGTTGCCAAGCATTGCTCAGGTTGAAGTAATGCTTGTCTTTGGGGACACATCTTAAACGGTGTATTGTTTACAAAATCAAAACTCCCACCTATACATATATGTACTATGAAGAGGATGGGTTTTCCTCTTCATTCATAGTACATATATGGTTGTGGCTTGGATTTTTTTGCTCCTTGTGTTTAATAAAAAAATTTAAAACTACATGTAGTTTGGGAATGAAAACATTGACCCTAGTGGTGACATGGTGGGTGATTACTTTGTCTTCTTCTTTCCTAAAGAAGTATTTCCAATTTGTGTATGATTGAAGATCATTTTTTTCAAGTCCTGCATATCTGAGGGCTATGTGTCTTTTTGTCCATGAAACAATTTTTTGCTTGGCTTTGCACCTTATGTTTTGATCAAACTCCCTAAAGTTAGGGAATCAAAGCATCAGCTGCATGCTCTTGCAACGTGAGTACCACCACAAGTCACCATGCAGCATCTTTCAGGGGTTATGGACACACGTTCAAAAAAAAAAACTCATCCTCACCCGCATAGTGTTCATTGACAATTTGCACACAATCGGGCCGTATTGATAGGTAATGCATAACATGCTCATCACAATATGACCCAACTTCCAACTCCCAAGTCCCAAGTGGAAAGCGACCGACCCCCCCCCCCGCCCCCAAACACCTCCCCCAACAAACAAGGGACCCATTTCTACAAGAGAGAAACTTAGCCACATACAGGCTTGAGGGTTTTGGGGGTGGGGAAGTATGAAAGAAAAGCACACACTCTCTCTCTTTCTCATCCTTGTGTCAGCAAAGCATACAATCCATTTGTCTTCTTCTAGGGAAGGACAAATGTGGGGGGGGGGGGAAGTGGGTGCTATGGAAGAATTTATTTCTCGGTCTCTTATTATTGGCCAAAATCATCTTTTTTCTCTTCAAAATTTAGGTTTCCACCCTAGCCCACATCAACTTGTGCCCCCCATGCCACGTGCTGAGGTTGTGCCCACCAATGAATTAGGCACATTTCACATTCCCACGCCACCGACCATAGAGAAAAAAACAAAAAGCCCCCCAAAAACAACATTAAAAGGAAAGCTACACTAAAAACGGTATACTATGCAACAATGAATAGACTTATGCAGACGCAAACCTTCCACTAAAATTAAATAACCTAAACCTAGTAACTAGAAACAATGCAAAGCCAAGTTAATACTTAAAATACACAATAACCCACTCCACATTGCCCAACATCGGAGGTGGTCCAACACACTCTGGTCTCTCTACAAACAATTAAAAACTTGGTGTCAACGGAGTGCTTAGATCCAGAATCTGGATTTTGGATTTGCTAATAAGAGTTTCATTCAATCATGTTCGAAGCTTCCAACTCAACAATTGGTTAACAACTAATAGATTGACTAATAAGACAACATTTGCATTCCTGGCCAAATGCTTGTTGTTAAGGTCAATGTGGTGCCTCAATAAAAGCCAAGTTGGGCAAGACATGTAAGAATGTTACCCATATCATCAAAAAAGGATTTACTAGCCTATTTGGTGAGTCGCTTATGAGGGATGAATTGTATGTGAGCCGTGAATAGATAAATTAATCTTGTAAAAAATTGGCAAGAAAATGGACTAAACATTAATGTAATATGGAAGGGGCCAGGCTTGTACCCACTTGGGAACAAGCATGCCTGGTAGGATGAGATGGATTGGATTTCCTAAGGTGTAATGGGTTCTACTAAGGTCACCATTATCAATTAACATAACTAGAGTGTTCCCAATAGCTGATTCACATCACAAGTGGAACTGACAAAACCAAAAGTGGAACCAACAGATATGATTTCCACACACTTAGGAAAAGTCCTAAAGAATTGCATGCAAAATTGACACCAAAACAGGTAGAAATATATTTATTTGGAGTTTGGTGCCTAAGTTACATGTCTTATTGGATTTATTGTGTAATTGTATTGAAGTTTTGAAGTTTTGAAGTTTCCAAGAGCATTGAAGTTTTGGAACTGAAATGTTTCAAGTTGAACCTCTTTTCTACTTGAAAGGGATGAAATAAAAAATTGAGAAAGAAAGTAAAATTAATGATGGAAGGTAATTTACACCATTTATATATTTTGGTCCATACTTGTGTAAAGCACTTTACATGTTGCCATGGTTTTTTCATTTTCAAAAGCTCAAATGGTCCCTTAATTTCTTTTTCTTTTTTGGATTTTTTTCACAATTCCCAATGATTCCACTTCAAACATCCTAATTGGTTATATTGTTCATAGATGCAACTTCAGCTTGATAGATTTCAGACCATTTGATTCAAAATAGTTGGGAAATGGAAATGAAAGATGATGATTTAAATCTTAAAAATTGGATCTGGCCAAAATTCTCACCACCCAATATTTTAATCAAATTCAAAATCAATAAAAATAATTCCCTTTAGATAGATTTCAGACTCTGATCATCCTTTATAAACTTGCACCTTTCTATTCTGATTGGTATAAGTGAAGGTATTTATATTATTGTATGTTCACCATGTAATTCAATATTATTAATTAGTTGAACAAAATTAAGCAAAATTTTAATTCTTCATTTGGTTGATCAATTTTAACCATTCAATGCGATAAATTCAGAGATTTTTGGATGCATTCTTTTTTTCATTTTTTAAACGGACCATGAATTGATTCATAACTTTAAGTCTCCAAAAAACATAAACCTAAAACTTTTAGACCTACAACTTCAATGTTGGATAATCTCATAAACTAATAAATTTAAGCCTAACTCCAATTGAAAAAATGTCTATTATGAGTTCACATTTGTAATGTTTCTTTGAAAAAAAATTTATGATCTTAATTGTTATCCTTACATTGAAATTGTAAGTTTTAACTTTATAAGTAGTGAACATTGTATCACAAACCCTTTGACTTAAAACATATATTGTGTTAATAATACACACCATTTGGATTTTCAAATTAAACTGATATTATTTTCAATCCGAAATAGTTTTTCATTCGTACTTTGTTCTTATTTATATTAAATAAAATAATTCAACTTGTCATTTTTTTCAATTTCAATAATTAAAGTTCATTTTGGCATTAATGAACTTTAAACAAAATGAGCTTTAATTATTGAACATTAACTAATGTTCAATAATTAGTTAAACATTTCCAACAATCTTTTTCAAAAACCTGAAAACACTAACAAGAAAGGCAAGGTTATCATGACATAAATGTCCACACATTTATGAATTGTTCACACATTCTCATAGATTTTTTTATATATAATTTATGAAGCACATGTGATAAAAGAGTATTTTTTGCATGATATGAAATAATAAAATATTTTTAAACATATTTTGTTAAAAAATGAAAATATTTTGGATATGATAATCATAATCTAATTCTTGACACTCTATTTGCATCAAAGTGAATTATAATTTTTTTCATTAAGTTGCATTGTATGTTCTTTTGAATGTCATTTAAAAAAATTGAAATTAACCTCCCTAGGTTAGACATAGTTGCAATAGTCAATAATATCAAAACTATAAATTACAAATGTTCATAGTACATAGATGTTGATTGTTAATCGATAAGTAAACTACCAACTATGTAACATGGTTCATTATTTCAATCATTAATGCCTCTGATGGTGTTTGATGTTAAATTACTTATTATCGTTTGAAATTTACAAAATTTGTAGATTCATAACACTATCATTAGCACTACGTTATTAGTTTCAAATCACATATTGTAAACTATCAATCTCTTCATTGAATTCCTACTTTTCATGTAAGTTCCATGTTTATTTCTATTTCTATTTTTCATCCTCTTGAAATATCCAAGAATTTCCATTTTCTTGAAGTGTTTAAAACAATTATCATGAATATTTGTGAATTTATGATCATTTGCAACATTTGCATCTTCACAAAGTTCAAAATCCTAGGCCCACAATATCATTTGTTGTCGGGTTCAAATTAGCTTAACTTAATCTTGACTAGGAAAGGGTAGGATGGCTAAGGAAATTTTGGGGTTAACTTTAAGTCTAAAGGTATTAAGTTAAGACATATGTCCTTATGTCGATAGGGTTTGAAGGGTTGGTTAAGATAAAAGGGGAAGTAGGTTGGCCGGATTAAGACAAGGTCGAATTTTTTATGCTTGTCCAAGATTGGCTAACCTTTTTGAATAAGGGGTATAACCTAAGATAGATGAAAGTGGGAGGTTATAACATCATGAAGCAACCAACTTTTCAAGGTGTGGTCGAATCAACATGTGTTTTGGTGAATGGAGACAAGATCTTCAAGTGGTGACGATTGTGGGTAGCACAAGTGTGGGGGGAAGAACTCATGAATATGGTGATTAGGAGGTGGCTAGTGGAGGTCAAAAAAAGGTACTTAAACCTTTGCTAAACTAAGAAACTAGGAGTAGAAAAGATGAGGAAATTTGGGGTTGTTGTTATGGGACCTAAGAACAAAGGTAAAGGTCTGCCCTTTTGTGTAACAAGATTAAAAATAACTAAAACTTAGGTTGTCCAACAAAGGAGAATAGAAAAAAAGACTGTTTGGGGATGTGGTAGAGAGCTTTGGAAATATAGGTAGTTAGGAGGAAGTGTGTAGTGAAGGAAAATAATGTAGAGATGGTGTTAAGATTCAGTAAGGAAGAAGGAGTAGAAGACTTGAAGATTGAACCAAAACTATATTGTAACCACTTCTTGGAGGTGTGGCACTTGTTTTATTGGTAAAGACTTGTTATACTTCTGGTCTGAGTATGTTTGCATGAAGTTAGCCTAGTTCAAGGTTGTAGTTGGTTAAGTGCAAGGATAATGGAATGGTAGAGAAGTATGATAGTTGTCTGTAGCAAATAGGGGAAAATGATGAAGAAAGGAGTGGTTAGAAGAAGAAGTTGGATAGTTGTCCATAGCAAACAAAAGAAGAAATATAAAAAAAAACAATCAAAGGGGAGAGGAGGATTGGACTAAGGTTTAAACACAATCAAGCCATGCCCTTTGGAATGGTTGCTAGATAAAGGAATGGATAGGAAAATTTATAGATTAATTAAATAAAAAATTAGAGGGTAGAGGTGGTGGGACTGGTCAAGAATTTGTGACACCCACTTTTAATAATCTCAAAGGAGGGTAAAGGGGAATGGCCCAGGACAAGGTGTTGAGAGCATGCTAAATTTGTGCCTAACATTTTTTTCATAAGCTTATAATATAATGTCTTTTAATCACAATAATAATACAATATCACACACATTAATTTATAATGGATGCAACCAATTCAACAAAAAAATAGAAAGGATTGAGAAGAGGAATAAATGTAGGATCTAGCAATGGTAATGTGGCTTGTTAATGGCATGACAATTGGAACAATGTAAAATTTTAGCAGTCATTAAATGCAATGATGACAATTATGTTGTTGAAAAGGACCTTGTGAATCCTAAAACACACATGATTCCTACCACACAAGAGTGAACCAAAATTGCAAACAAACTTTAAAAGATTATCAACATGTGCACCCATGGTGAGAAATGGCAAGATGTGCAAGGATAAGTGGAACAATTTGATTTTTGAATACAAAAAAAAAATATTATCACAAGAATATTGGCCACCACAATTCTTTTGGGGAATTCATGGATCATTAATGAACATGACAAACATCATTTATTGAAACAATACAAGGTAATTGAAACCTTTTAGTGAAAAGAAAATGTGAATGTTTTACGTCACATGAAACATTAAGGATTTGTGCCTTGATGTGCAAAAGAATCACTTTACATACTAA
>Ga0116227_10002905_pt1 | contig 38548 bp, 32 predicted proteins | sample S1TSphgellanicum_FD_89693 | JGI IMG/M metagenome (GOLD analysis project Ga0116227, IMG submission 89693) | Host-associated microbial communities from peat moss isolated from Minnesota, USA - S1T2_Fb - Sphagnum magellanicum MG | ecosystem: Host-associated > Plants > Peat moss > Unclassified...
ATTGACGTGTATTCGCTGCGCCAGCCTTTGGGCGTGGTGGCGGGCATTACCCCCTTCAATTTCCCGGCGATGATTCCGTTGTGGAAGGCCGCCCCGGCGATTGCCTGCGGCAATGCGTTCGTGTTGAAGCCCTCCGAGCGCGACCCTTCAGTGCCGCTGCGTCTGGCCGAATTGTTCATCGAGGCGGGCGGCCCGCCCGGCATTTTCAACGTCATCAACGGCGACAAGGTCGCGGTGGATACGCTGCTGGAAGACCCGCGCGTGAAGGCGATCGGCTTTGTCGGCTCCTCCTCGATCGCCAATTACATTTATGCGACGGCGGCGCAGCACGGCAAACGCGCGCAATGCTTCGGCGGCGCCAAGAACCATGCGATCATCATGCCCGACGCGGATATGGACCAGGTGGCCGATGCGCTGATCGGCGCGGGCTATGGCTCGGCCGGCGAGCGCTGCATGGCGATTTCGGTCGCCGTGCCGGTCGGCGAAGCGACGGCCGACGCGTTGATTAAAAAGCTCATCCCGCGCGTGGAATCGCTCAAAATCGGTCTCTCCAACGATGCCGGGGCGGATTACGGCCCGCTGGTGACCAAGGCCGCTTTGGGCCGGGTGAAGGATTATATCGGCTCGGGCGTGGAAGAGGGTGCGAGCCTGCTGGTCGATGGCCGCGGCTTTAAAATGCAGGGCTATGAGAACGGCTATTTCATCGGCGGCACGCTGTTCGACAACGTGACGCCCGAGATGAAAATCTACAAGGAAGAGATTTTCGGCCCCGTGCTTTCTGTTGTGCGCGCGAAGAATTACGAGGACGCGCTGCGCCTGCCCAACGAGCATGAATACGGCAACGGCGTTGCGATTTTCACGCGCGACGGCGATGCGGCGCGCGATTTCGTCTCCCGCGTGCAGGTCGGTATGGTGGGCGTGAACGTGCCCATCCCTGTGCCCATCGCTTACCACACCTTCGGCGGCTGGAAGCGTTCGGGCTTTGGCGATCTGAACCAGCACGGGCCGGATTCCATCCGCTTCTACACCAAGACCAAAACCGTCACCTCGCGCTGGCCCTCCGGCGTGAAAGACGGCGCCAGCTTCGTCATTCCCACGATGGAATGACGATGAGCGCAGGGCTTTCCTTCGAGCTGAGCGAGGAGCAGGCGGCGATCCGCGACATGGCGCGCGACTTCGCCGCCGAGCATCTCGCCCCCTTTGCGGTGGAATGGGACCGGGAGAAGATCTTCCCGGTCGAAACCCTGCGCGCGGCTGCGGCACTCGGCATGGGCGGGATTTATGTGAGCGAAGCGCATGGCGGTTCCGGCCTCTCCCGGCTGGACGCTGCGCTGATCATCGAGGCTTTGGCCACCGGCTGCCCGACCATCTCGGCCTATATCTCGATCCATAACATGGTCGCCGGGATGATCGACCGCTATGGCAGCGACGCGCAGCGGGAAAAATACCTGCCGAAACTCTGCACGATGGAGCATCTCTCCAGCTATTGCCTCACCGAGCCCGCCGCCGGCTCGGATGCCGCCGCGTTGCGCACCAAGGCCGTGCTGGATGGCGACCATTACATCCTCAACGGCGTCAAACAGTTCATCTCCGGCGCGGGGGCTTCGGATATCTACGCCGTCATGGTTCGCACCGGCGAGGCGGGGGCAGCCGGCATTTCCACCCTCATCATCGAGAAAAACACCCCGGGCCTGTCTTTCGGCGCGAACGAGTACAAGATGGGCTGGAATGCGCAGCCGACGGCGCAGGTGATCTTCGAGGATGCCCGCGTGCCCGTTGCCAACCGGCTCGGCCCGGAAGGCATCGGCTTCAAAATCGCGATGGGCGGGCTGGATGGCGGCCGGGTGAATATCGGCGCGGCATCGCTCGGCGGCGCGCAGGCGGCGCTCGACAAAACCATCGCCTATCTCGGCGAGCGCAAAGCCTTCGGCAAAACCATCGGCAGTTTCCAGGCCCTGCAATTCCGCGTGGCGGATATGGCGACCGAGCTCGAAGCCGCAAGGCTGCTGCTCTGGCGCGCCGCCAGCGCTCTGGACGCCAAAGACCCGAACGCCACGCTGCATTGCGCGATGGCCAAACGTTTCGCGACGGATGCGGGGTTCGAGATCGCCAATGCGGCGCTGCAGCTGCATGGCGGCTACGGCTATCTCGCAGATTACGGAGTCGAGAAAATCGTGCGCGACCTGCGGGTTCATCAGATTCTTGAAGGCACCAATGAGATCATGCGGCTGATCATCTCAAGGCAGATGCTCGCCGCCCAATAGGGGGAAGCAAAATGGCGACAATCGGATTCATCGGTCTCGGCAATATGGGTCTGCCCATGGCCGCCAACCTCGTCAAAGCCGGGCACCACGTTACCGGGTTCGACGTCGTGCCCGCGGCCAACGAGGCTGCCAAGGGCCACGGCATCGCGGTGGCGCCCAGCGCCATCGACGCGGTGAAGGGCGCTGAGACCGTTATCACCATGCTCCCCAATGGCCGGCTGGTGCTGGAACTCTACAATGGCGGCATCTTGCGGGAAGCCGCCCCCGGCACCTTGTTCATCGATTGTTCGACCATCGACGTCGCCAGCGCGCGCCAGGCGCATGAGCTGGCCCAGGCGGCCGGCATGGCATCGCTGGATGCGCCCGTCTCCGGTGGCGTCGGCGGCGCGGAAGCCGGAACGCTCACCTTCATGGCGGGTGGCGCGGATGCCGCCTTCGCTCGGGCCGAACCCATCCTGGCACTGATGGGCAAGAAAATCGTGCATTGCGGCGCTGCCGGGGCCGGGCAGGCTGCGAAGATCTGCAACAATATGATCCTCGGAATTTCCATGATCGCGGTGGGCGAGGCCTTCGTGCTCGCCGAAAAACTCGGACTGGAGGCGCAGAAACTCTACGATGTCGCGAGCACCGCCTCCGGCCAGTGCTGGTCGCTCACCACCTACTGCCCCGTTCCTGGCCCCGTTCCCACCAGCCCGGCGAACCGGGAGTACAAGCCCGGCTTCTCCGCCGCGTTGATGCTCAAAGACCTCCTGCTCTCGCAGGAAGCTGCTGCCGCCGCCGGGGCTTCCACCGCCCTGGGACGCCACGCCGCCAATCTGTACCAGGATTACGTGGATGCGGGCGGTGCCGGCGTGGATTTCTCTGGCATTATCAACGCGATCCGCGAGAAACCCGCCTTCTGAGGACAAGCCGCAACCCCGGCCAGCCATTGCTCCATCGGACTAAATACCTCTAAATACTGGCTGTGCTGCAATTTCAGCATAACGGGGAAAGAATCGAGTGAAACGCTTCAAACGCCTGCTGGTCGCCAACCGCTCAGAAATCGCCATCCGGGTTTTCCGCGCCGCCGCTGAGCTGGGCATCCAGACCATCGCCATCTACCCCGAGCACGACAAGCTCTCCCTACACCGCTTCAAGGCCGACGAAGCCTATCTCATCGGCCGCGGCAAAGGGCCGATCGAGGCGTATCTCTCCATCGAGGAGGTCATCCGCGTCGCCAAGTCCGCCGGGGCGGATGCGATCCATCCCGGCTACGGCTTCCTTTCCGAAAACCCGGATTTCGCCGAGGCCTGCGCGGTGGAAGGCATCGTTTTCATCGGTCCTTCGCCGGAGACGATGCGCCAGCTCGGCAATAAGGTGGCGGCGCGCAACCTCGCCATTTCGGTAGGCGTGCCGGTGATGCCCGCGACCGACCCGCTCCCCGAAGACCCGGAGACCATCAAGCGCCTTGCCGCCGATATCGGCTATCCCGTGATGCTCAAAGCCAGCTGGGGCGGCGGCGGTCGCGGCATGCGGCCGATTGAGAGCGAAGACACGCTGCTGGAATCTGTGCAGGCCGCGAAACGCGAAGCCAAGGCCGCCTTCGGCAATGACGAAGTCTATCTGGAGAAACTCGTCCGCCGCGCCCGCCATGTCGAAGTGCAGCTGCTCGGCGATTCCCATGGCGGCCTTGTGCATCTCTTCGAGCGGGATTGCTCCATCCAGCGCCGCCACCAGAAAGTCATTGAGCGGGCACCAGCCCCCTATCTGGCCCAGGCGGACCGCGACGGGCTCTGCAACGCAGCACTCGCGATTGGCCGCGCGACGAATTACTGCAATGCCGGCACGGTCGAATTCCTGATGGATATGGATACCGGCAAATTCTATTTCATCGAGGTCAATCCGCGCGTTCAGGTCGAGCATACGGTGACCGAGGTGGTCACCGGCATCGATATCGTGAAAGCCCAGATACACATCGCCGAAGGCGGGCATATCGGAAATCTGGACGAGACCGGCGTGCCCGAACAGCCGGACATCAAACTGCGCGGCCACGCTTTGCAATGCCGCATCACCACCGAGAATCCTGAGAATAATTTCATCCCGGATTACGGACGCATCACCGCCTATCGCGGCGCTTACGGTTTTGGCATCCGCACCGATGGGGGCACCGCCTATTCGGGCGCCGTGGTGACCCGTTTTTATGACGCGCTGTTGGAAAAAGTAACGGCTTGGGCGGCAACGCCCGAGGAAGCCGTGGCGCGTATGGACCGTGCGTTGCGCGAATACCGGATCCGCGGCGTCGCCACCAACCTCGCCTTTTTGGAAGCCTTGCTGAACCATCCGGATTTCATCGCCAACAAATACACCACGCGATTCATCGACAATACACCGGCACTTTTCCAGGTGCAGAAGCGCCGGGACCGTGCGACCAAGCTACTGCGCTACATCGCGGATGTGACCGTCAACGGCCATCCGGAAACGCGCGGCAAGCCCCGCCCCGCCGCCCATGCCCGCACCCCCGAAGCCCCGCGCTTCGGCAATGAGCGTTCGGACGGCACCAAACAATTGCTGGACCGGCTAGGCCCAAAAGGCTTTGCAGACTGGATGCGCAACGAAAAACGCGCGCTGGTCACCGACACGACGATGCGCGATGCGCATCAATCCCTGCTCGCGACCCGAATGCGCAGCTACGACATCGTCACGGCCGCCAAAGCCTATTCGGTCGGCCTGCCGCAGCTCTTCTCCCTGGAATGCTGGGGAGGTGCCACGTTCGATGTCTCCATGCGCTTCCTCTCGGAAGGCCCTTGGGAGCGGCTGCGGATGATCCGCGAACGCACGCCCAACGTTCTGCTGCAAATGCTGCTGCGCGGGGCCAACGGCGTCGGCTACACCAACTATCCCGACAACGTCGTCAAATTCTTCGTCAAGCAGGCCGCTGAAGGCGGCATTGACGTGTTCCGGATTTTCGACTGCCTGAACTGGGTCGAAAACATGCGCGTCTCCATCGACGCTGTTTGCGAATCCGGCAAACTGGCCGAAGGCGCGCTCTGCTATACCGGCGATATTCTCGACCCGGACCGCGCGAAATATTCGCTCAACTATTATGTCGGCCTTGGCAAAGAGCTGGAAGCCGCCGGCTGCCATATCCTCGCGATCAAGGACATGGCCGGATTGCTGAAGCCATCCGCCGCCGGCGTGCTGGTGAAGGCGCTGAAGGAACAAATCGGCCTGCCGATCCATCTCCACACGCATGACACATCCGGCATTTCGGGCGCCACGGTGCTGGCCGCGGTGAATGCGGGTGTGGACGCGTTCGATGCTGCGATGGACCCGATGTCCGGCCTCACCTCGCAGCCCTGTCTGGGCTCGCTGGTCGAAGCCCTACGCCATACCGAGCGCGATACCGGGCTGGACCCGGACGCAATCCGCCGCCTGAGCTTCTACTGGGAAGCCGTGCGCGGCCAATACGCGGCCTTCGAGAGCGACCTGCAATCCGGTGCCTCCGAAGTCTATCTGCACGAGATGCCAGGCGGGCAGTTCACGAATCTCCGCGAACAGGCCCGCTCGCTCGGCCTAGAGACGCGCTGGCATGAAGTCGCCCGCGCCTATCGCGATGCGAATGAGTTGTTCGGCGACATCGTGAAAGTCACCCCCTCCTCGAAAGTGGTGGGGGATATGGCGCTGATGATGGTGAGCCAGAACCTGACACCTGAACAGGTCACGGACCCGGCGCGGGAAATCTCCTTTCCGCAATCCGTCGTCGAAATGCTGCATGGGGATCTCGGCCAGCCCCCCGGCGGCTGGCCCGAGGCATTGCAGAGAAAAGTGTTGAAAGACAAAACGCCGATCACCGTGCGGCCCGGCTCGCTGATGCCGGCCGCCGATATCGAGGCCATCCGCAAACAGGCCACGGAGCGTTGCGGCATTGAATTTCGCGACCCTATTCTGGCGTCTTACCTGATGTATCCAGAGGTATTCACGAATTTCAACGCCGCCATCCGGACCTACGGCCCGGTCTCCGCTTTGCCAACGCCGGTATTCTTCTATGGCATGACGCCGGGGGATGAAATCGCCGTCACCATCCAGGCCGGCAAGACCATGATCATCAGCCTGCAAACGCTGAGCGAAACGGATGAGGACGGGAATGTCCGCGTGTTCTTCGAGCTGAACGGCCAACCGCGTGTCATCAGCGTGCCCAATCGCAGCGCCACGGCCACCCGCGCTGCACGGCGCAAGGCCGATGAGGGTGACGCCAAGCAGGTCGGCGCCCCGATGCCGGGCACAATCTCGGCCATTCTGGTCCGGGAAGATCAGGTGGTCACACAGGGCGAACCCCTGCTCGCCATCGAGGCCATGAAAATGGAAGCCCAGCTCGCCGCCCCGCGCGACGGCACGGTGAAAACCATTCTGGTCCGGCCCGGCGAGCAAGTGGACGCGAAAGACCTGCTGATCGAGTTCGCCTAGATCAATCGTCACTCGGGTTGAACCGGAAATTCCAACCAGGTGACTCAGATTGGCAACGAAATAAGGGCGGTCGGCGTCCGTCCGCGACGCGGTTTATCGTTTAACAAAGTGTTAGTTAGAGTGCGATGACATTAAGATGAACCGCTCGCGGTTCAACTTAATGTCATCCGGCTCTAGTTTGTGGGACCACAACATTACGCCATTAAAATCTTTTGTTCATCAAGAAATATACAATGAAATAAAGGGGTTTTGGCTCACGCACTTGGGGCGCCCCTTGCACCGGCTGACTCGCAAAACCTTATTCCACGGATGCAGGAGCAAGCAGAGGCAGACGACAAGCACGATATGACGGAGGGCTCTCCGCATCTCGACCAGGATGAGCAGGAGCTGGCCGCGCGCCACGCAACGCCGCGCGCCCTCATCATCCACGAGATCATCCGCGAGGAAGGCGAGCAGGAGCTGGAGCGCACGAATATGGCGCTCGCCCTCTCCGGCCTCGCCGCCGGACTCTCGATGGGCTTCTCCTTCCTAACCGAGGCACTGCTGCAGGCGGGGCTACCAAAATCCGTGTTGCAGCACACGCTGGCCAGCTTCGGCTATTCGATCGGGTTTATCCTCGTCGTGCTCGCGCGCCAGCAGCTCTTCACCGAGAGCACGCTCACCGCCATCCTGCCCGTCGTCACGCGCCGCAACGTCAAAACGCTCATGGCTGCCGCACGGCTCTGGGGCATCGTGCTGATCACCAACCTCATCGGCACCTGGATTTTCGCCGCCATGGTGCATGTGCCGCAAATCTTCCCCGCCGATGTGAACGCGGCCATGCAAGACCTCGCCCAGCAAGCGATCCCGCCGATTTTCTTCGCGACCTTGCTTCGCGCCTTCTTCGCCGGCTGGCTCATCGCGCTGATGGTCTGGATTCTTCCCAGCGCCCAGTCAGCAAGGCTGCTCACCGTGCTCATGGTCACTTATGTCGTGGCCCTGGCGCATCTCTCCCACATTGTCGCGGGGTCAGCCGAAGCTGCCTATAGCGTGCTGTCCGGCACCGCGACATTCGGGCAATATTTCACCCTCTTTCTACTACCCACCCTCATCGGCAATATCATCGGCGGCGTGCTCATGGTCACCGTGCTGAACCACGGCTCCATCGCCCCGGAGATCCATGGGGGAAAAAAGAAAAGTTAGAGACCGTTCAAAAAGTCGCTTCGGCGAGCCGTATAGCGGTGATTTTTGAGCACCGGAGCGGAGCGACCTTCAGCTCGTGAGCACCGGAGCGCAGAAAATCGCCGCTAGAGCCGGATGACATTAAGTTGAACCGCGAGCGGTTCATCTTAATGTCATCGCACTCTAGAGCGACTTTTTAGACAGTCTCTTAAACGAATTTCGTGCGCCGGACGACGAGCCGCACCCCGATATTGATCGCCAGCACTACCAGCATCACCAGAAACGCCGCCGCGAAGGCCAGCGCATGGGCCTCCGATGTCGGCTGCTCGAAGGCTGTCCAGATCACATAGGTCAGGTAGCCCACCGGCTCATGCGTCAGCTTGCCGTGCCAGAGGGAGGCCGACCAGCCCGCCGTGTAAATCAACGGCGCCGTCTCCCCCACCGAAATCGCCAGCGCCAGCAGCGCGCCCGTAACCACGCCGGAGAGCGCGCCCGGCAGGACGATTTTGAACACCACCGTCGGCTCCGTCGCACCCAGCGCAAACCCGGCCTCGCGCATGGAAACCGGCACCTGGCGCAGCGCCAGCTCGGTGATGCGGGCAAGATAGGGGACGATCAGAATGGCAATCGTAATCGCCGCCGCAAGGGCCGAGAAATCCCAGCCCAGCGAGATGACGAACACCACGTAAGAAAAATACCCCAGCACCACAGAAGGCGTTCCGGTCAGCACATCGGACATGAAGCGGATGGTCGCGCCGAGCTTATTATTTCCGTATTCCGAGAGATAAATGCCAGCACCAACGCCGATCGGCACCGCGAAAATCATCGCGCCGACGGTGATGATGAACGTGCCCTCGATCGCGTTCAGCAACCCGCCGCTGGTGCCGTTGCCCGTGGTCGTGAACAGCTTGACCGAGAAGGCGGAGAGCCCGTTATACCCTACCACGCCCACGATATCGATCAGCGGGCCGATCACGCAGAGCAGCGCGATTCCACAGGCCACCCAGCCGATATTGCCGGTAATGACCCGCCTGATCTCCTGCGCGGAGCGTGCGGCCTTGCCGCTTTTACTGCTGACGCTTGCGGACATGGAACGCTCCAGAGGAAAGGATTTTCGCCGCGGCATTCACCGCCAGCGTAATCAGGAACAAGATCAGCGCGACCTCCGCGATGGCGCGCACCGACATATTCGTCGGATCGCCCTCGGCACTGTCCAGATTATTGACGATGAAGGAGGCGATCGAGGAAATCGGCGAGAAAATCGAGGTCGGCAGAATGTTGAACCCGCCGCCGGAAACCATGGCGACCGCCATCGTCTCGCCCAGCGCACGCCCCAGCGCCAGCACGATCCCGCCGATCAGCGTCGCGCGGACCATCGGCATCATGGCTTTGGACACCACCTCAAAATGCGTGGCACCCAGCGCGAAGGCGGATTCGCGGTTTTCTTTCGGCACCTGCAGCAGCGCATCCAGCAGCGTGGTCGCGATAATCGGCGTGATCATCAGCGCCAGCACCACGGAGGCGGCCAGCAGGCCATACCCGTTTCCGGTCGGCGAGAGATAATGCCCGATGAACGGGATCAGCACCCAGATGCCCCAAAGCCCGAACACGATGGAGGGCACCACGGCCACGAGTTCCACCAGCATCGAGAGTGCGGGCCGGATTTTCGGCGGCACCGCTTCGGAGAGAAAAATCGCAGCGCCCACGCTCAGCGGCACGGCGATGACAATGGCGATGAAAGAGGACAGCAGCGTGCCAGCAATAAAGACCAGAATCCCGTAATTTGCGCCGCCGGGCACCAGCATGCCGCGGGTCATCACCGGGTCATCGTCAAAATCGCCGAAATTCCAGTTGATATCGGTCAGGAATCCGAAGCCGCTGAACCGTATGGCAGGAAATGAATAGATGAGCAGAAACAAAACAACCGCGCAAAGCGCGGCCGGAATGAGCAGGCTCAAACCAAGTACGGATAAGCGAAAAGGGCGGAGTTTCATCATAAAACCCTCAAAAAATACCCCCTTCCGGCGCGCGCCGGAAGGGGGCTGGCAGGCTTACTGAATTTTCGCGATCTGAGCAGCGGTCAGCGCCTGCACGGCCGGCGGCAGCGGCAGGAAGTGAACCTGATTCAGGAAACTCGCGTTATTGCCCTCGGTGGTCGAGTAGGTGAGGAACGCGCGGATCGCCTCGGCCACAGCGGAAGCCTGCTGGTTGCTGTCCACGATCGCATATTCATAGTTCACGATCGGGTAGGCGTTGGCGCCATGCGCGAAGATCATGCTGATCCGCTCATCCGGCGGGGTGGAATTTTCCACGCTCGCGGCGGCAGCAGCAATATTCGCCTGGGTCGGCAGCACATACTGGCCATCAGCGTCCAGCAGCGCAGCGGTTCCGAGACCCGCAGCGGCAACCTTGTCGGCATAGCTGACGCCGATATAGGCGACCGAATAGGGGTTGGCGGCAGCGGCGGCCAACATGCCGGCATTGCCCTTGGCGCCGATTTCACCGGAAATCGCCGGCCAGGAAATGGTGGTGCCGTATTTCAGCGTGCTGGCCCAATCCGCGTCCGAAGCGGAGAGATACTGGCTGAAAATGAACGTGTCGCCCGAACCATCCAGGCGGTGCACCGGAATGATGACATGCGCCGGCAGGCTCACGCCGGGATTCGCGGCGGCAATCGCCGGATCATTCCACTGGGTGATCTTGCCGGTGTAAATCCCAGCCAGGATCGGACCGGAGAGGTTCAGGCTGGAAACGCCCGGCAGGTTGTAGTTGATCGCCTGCGCGGAAATCGCGAGCGGAATGCTCAGCATGGTCGGATGCTCTTTAACGATCGAATCCGACAGATACGCATCGGACGCGCCGATATTGATCAAGCCCTTGATCGCCTGCGCAATGCCCGCACCGGAACCCGTCGAGGTCGTGGTGATGTCGGCATTCGGATTATCGGCCTGATAGCTCTGGACCCAAAGGTTAAACAGCGGGTAGAGCAGGCTGGAACCGCTCTCAACCAGCGGCACGTCCACCTGGGCTTTGGCCGTGCCCGTGAAGGCAACAAGGCCGGCGATCGCCAGAGCGGCAACCCCCGAGCGGCAGAATTTAGGGGAATATTTCACAATCGCGTTCCTTTGTTTGAAGTCCCTGAGGAGAGAACCCTGTTCGATAGCGGAACTTGCCCGCATCGCCCCGCAATAATTGAACCGCATGACAAAGGCGACATGGTTTGGATTGCAGTTGTGTGACATTTGTAACCGAGGGCTGGAAGCAGCGTCACAAATCAAGGCCGGGGCGTGCGCCCCTGGCCTTAAGCGCCTTCACCCCAAAACGGCAGCATGGGCGACGCCGGCCAGGGCTTCCATCCGTTCGCGATCCGCCGCTAAAGCGGCAGCCGGGCCCTCATGGACGATTTCACCATCCGAGAGCACATAGGCGCGGTCAGCCAGTTCCAGGGCAAGGAAGGCGTTTTGCTCGACCAGGAGGACGGCGATGCCCTCCCCTTTCATCTTGCCGATGGTGCGCATGACTTCCTGCACGATCACGGGCGCCAGACCCTGGCTGGGCTCGTCCAGGATCAGAAAACGCGGGTTGAGCAGCAGCGCGCGGGCGATGGAGAGCATCTCCTGCTCGCCGCCGGAGAGCTTGCCGCCCTTGGAGGTCCGCCGCTCCGCCAGACGAGGAAACAGCTCATAGACGGTGTTGATCTGCCACCGCCCTTTGGTCGCCGGCGGCACGAGCAGGTTTTCATGGACGGTGAGATGCCCAAAAATCTTCCGCCCCTCCGGTACATATCCCACGCCCAGCTGCGCGATTTTATACGGCGGAAATTTCGTCGTGTTCTTCCCGAACAGGGTGATGCTCCCCTCACGCGGCGGGGTGAGGCCCATGATCGAGCGCATCGTCGTGGTCTTGCCCGCCCCGTTGCGGCCGAGCAGTGCCACGAGTTCGCCCTCGCGCACCTCCATGCTCACGCCATGCAGAATATGGCTCTTGCCATAATAGGTATGGATATTCTCGGCCCTGAAAACCGGCGCGCTCACGCCGCCGCCCCCAGATAGGCGGACTGCACGCGCGGATTGGCGGCAATCTCCGCCGCATTGCCCTCGGCCAGCATCGTGCCGTTATCCAGCACCGTAATGCGGTCGGCCACGCCGAACACGATATTCATGTCATGCTCGATGAATAAGATACTGATCTTCTGCGCCTTGTTCAGCGACCGGATCAGCCCGGTCATATGGTTGGTCTCTTCATCGCCCATGCCGGCCGTCGGCTCGTCGAGCAGCAGCAGCTTCGGCTGGCGCGAGAGCGCGATGCCGACCTCCACCACGCGCTGGTCGCCATGGCTCATCTCACCCACAATCCGGTGCGCCTTGGGCGCGATATTGACGATGTCCATCAACTCATCCACCCGGCGGTTGATCGCCGCGCGCAGCCCCCGGCTGATCCAGGGGCGAATATTCAGCCCCATCGCGGTCTCCACCGCGACGCGCAAATTCTCATACACGGTGAGCGAGAGAAACACCTCGGTGATCTGAAATGTCCGGATAATCCCCTTCTTCACCAAGGCCGCCGGATTCACCGCGCCGATCGGCGCGCCTTCAAACAGAATCTCCCCATCGCTCGGCGGGAAAAACCCGCTGATGAGGTTGAACAAGGTGGTCTTGCCGGCCCCGTTCGGCCCGATCACCGCGCGCAGCTCCCCTTGCTCTACGCTGAGCGAAATATTGTTGAGCGCCGTCAGCGCGCCAAAGCGCCGGGAGACGTTTTTTAGCTGCAACAGATTCATGTCTCGCTCCGGCGGCGGAAAAATCCCAATACGCCCAATGGAAAGAAGATCACCGATAATACAAAGACGAGCCCGATCACCGTCATCCAGTTCTGTGTAATGGCGCTGACATAATTCTGCACCAGCACAAAAATTGCCGCCCCCACCAGCGGGCCCCAGAAATTCCGCATGCCGCCCAGCACGGCGATGATCAGAAAATCGCCCGAAAGCGTGTAGCGCAAATCATCCGGCGAGGCGAAATTATCCAGCAACGCATTCAGCCCGCCCGCCAGCGCGCAAACCAGCCCCGAAATCGCGAAGGATAGCGCAACGTAACGGTCCACCCTGATGCCCAGAAAGGTCAGCCGCTTTTGATTCTCGCGTATGGCGACGAAGGTATGACCCAGCGGCGAATTGAGAATCGTCCAAAGCAACAACGCCCCAACGATGAAGAAAAACAGCACCATGTAATAAAACTGGGTGGAATTCAGCGGCAAGCCGAATACCGGCTGCCGTGAAAACCCGGTCAAGCCGTCTTCTCCGCCGGTCACCGAATTCCACCGCACGGCAATGAAGTAAAACATCTGCCCGATGGCGATGGTGATCATCGAGAAATAAATCCCGCGCCTGCGCACCGCAATCGGCCCCAGCATCAATGCCGCCAGCCCGCCGGTGAGCGTACCGACCAGCAGCGCGAGCAGCGTGTTGCTGGTCTCGTAATCCAGCATCAGCCCCGTGCCATAGGCCCCGAGCCCGAAATACGCAGCATGGCCAAAGGACAAACCGCCTGTAAAACCCAGCAACAAATTCAATCCCATCGCCGCCAGCGCGTAAATCAGCACGCGCGATGCAAGATCCGTATAGCCGCCGACATACCCAGCCCAGAACGGCACGGTAAGCAGCAGAACCGCCGTTACCGACATCACGATTTTATCGCGGTTCATTCAAACAACCCTTCCTGCCCGAACAAGCCGCGCGGCCGCACGATCAGCATCACCCCCATGATGAGATAAATCACCACCTCGCTGGCAGCGGGGTAAAACGCCGTGGTAATGCCCGATGCCACGCCGATGATCAGCCCACCCAGCAAAGAGCCCAGCAGACTGCCCACGCCGCCCACCACAATTGCCACGAAACTCGGCATGATGAGCGAATCCCCCATCGTCGGGGTCAGCCCAAGCTGCCCCGCCGCGAGAATCCCGGCCAGCCCCGCGAACATGATACCCAACACGAAATTCGCCGAGCGCAGCAGGTAGATATTCACGCCGAGCGCTGCGATCGTCTCCAGATCCGCATTCCCCGCCCGTATCCGCACGCCGAGCCGCGTATAGCGCAGCACCGCGAATAACGCGCCTGTCGATAAAATCGCCAGCGCCACGACGAAGATCCGGTACCCGGTGACGAAGAAATAAACCTCGCTCACCGGCTGGTTCAGAAAATCCGGTATCGCCAAAGGCAGGCCCTGCGCGCCCCAGATCGTGCGCATCAGATCCTGCATGATCAGCGCCAGCCCGAACGTCGCGAGCAATGAATAGAGCGGATCGCGCAGATATAACCGCCGGATGATCAGCTGCTCGACCGCATAGCCCACCGCGCCGGCCAGCAGGGGCGCGATGATCAGCGCGCCCCAGAACCCCACATAGGGCACCAGCGTGAAGGCAAAATACGCCGCCAGCGCCATGAACCCGCCATGCGCGAAATTGATCACGCCGTTGAGGCCCAGAATCAACGACAAGCCAATCGCCATCAGCGCATAGAACGAGCCGACGATCAGCCCGTTGAACGCATTAAAAATTACGTCGAGGAGCAAGCCTGCCTCCTGTTATGTCACCAGACCCGCCTCGGCCTCGCCTTATGCAGGATAGCTCAGCGTGCAGCCGGTCTGGGAGGGCGGCTGCGCGATCGAGGCGCCTGGCACGTAATCGAAAATATTCATCAGATGCGGATACACGCCTTGCTGGTTCACCGAGCCCGGGAACATCCCCAGCATCAGCTGATGATCCTCCGGCCGGAACACCGGCGCGCCAGGCTGCAAGGCAATCTCCGGCGGCAGCACCAGCCCTTCCAGCGCCTTGGCCACCTTCACGGAATCCGTGCTGTTCGCCTTCTTGCAGCCCAGCGCAATCGCATGCACCGAAACATAACCGAACCAGCTGCGCTGGGACGGATACAGCCCCGGATAGGCGGTATTATAACGCTGCACGAAATCCGCGACATGCGGCACACCCGGCTGGTTCCAATACCACTCGAACGTCCACACCCCGTAGCGCGCCTGCTCGGGCAATGCGGCGATCTGCTCCAGCTCAAACAACGCGCCACCCACGGCAACGCTCTGATTGATGCCGAACTGCGTGATCTGCTTCATCGCGTTGATCTGGTCATCGCCCGCCAGCAACAAGCACAACACATCCGGCCCCGCGGCCTTCGCCTGAATCAGATAAGACGAGAAATCCGTCGTCCCCACCGGCACCAGCGCGCCACCCAGAATCGTGCCACCCAAGGCGGTCACCTGCTTGGTGTAATCGGCCTGTTCGGAGTGCCCGAAGGCATAATCGGTCGTCAGAAAATACCATTTCTTGCCGAATTTATCGACGAGAATCTTGGAATCCCCATCCGTCAGAATCCATGTGGTGGAACATACGCGAAATGTCGCCCAGTTGCACGCCGAACCCGTGAGCTTATCCACATGCCCGCCCGTGCACATATAAAGCTTGCTGTTCTGCTCTGCAAATTTACTGACAGCGAGTGATACCGCGGAACTCGTCGAGCCCGAAAAAAAATCGACCTTCTCCTGGTTCAGCAGCCGCCCGGCTTTATCAATCGCGGTTGCCGGCAATCCCGCATCATCCTCCACCAGAACCTGCACCGGCCGCCCCAGAATACCGCCCTTGGCGTTCAACTCCTTGGCCGCCAGCTGCGCGCCTTTAATCTGGCTATCCCCCAGCACCGCAAAATTGCCGGTCGTCGAATCAATATGCCCGATCTTCACCGGCGCTGCCTGCGCGAACGCCCCAACAGGTGCGGCCGCCAACCCAACCGACACCACAGCACCCGATTTCAGCAGATTACGACGGCCAAGTTGCTCAAGCTTTCCGATATCCGGCATTCGTTGCGCCCTCCCATGATTTTGTAGCGAGCCAAAACCCAGAAAAACGTTGCCAACTAGAAAACAAAGGAACGCCGCTGCGCCCCACGACGCAAAACCGTAATTTTGTTTTCCGCAAGCCAAACCAAGAACGTTTCCGGGCGATTTGTACCGCCTCTGCCCCATTTAGTCGCGCGCCCGGGCGGTCCTGTCAATGGTGAGCCGGGGGTGTGAATGGCGTTGAAAGGAAGCAAGGCCAAGGGGCCCTGCCCCTTGGAACCCCGCTAAGGGCTCAGCCCTTAGAACCCAGTAGATTCGGGTTCCAAAGGCGAGCCTTTGGCGGGGTCCAGGGGACCTGCCCCTTGTCTTACTTCCTCAACACCCTCACGCCCCCGGCTCACCCTGTACAGGCTCAGCGCCCTGGGCGGCGATGAGGGTGGTGGCTTCGGCGATGGCGGATTCGAGGTTTGGGATATCGGTGCCCTTGGCGACGATGGCGACACCGCCTGAGGATTCGCGGCGGAAGGGGTAGCTGCCGAGGTCGAGTTCCGGGTAGCGGTCTTGGATGGCGGAGAGCCCCGCCGCGATGCTGCCTTCCATGACGCCCATGCCGTAGACGGTGCGCATCGTAATGGGTGTGCCGCGCGGCAATTCGGGTTCAAGGGCCAGGAACATGGCCTGCATGATCTTCGGCACGCCGGCCATGACATGGACATTGCCGATGGTGAAGCCGGGGGCGAGGGAGACGGCATTGGCGATGGGTTTGGAGCCGCGCGGCATGGTCGCCATGCGCTGGCGGGCGGCGTTGAAGTTTTCGCCCATGCGTTCGGCCATCATGGCAAAGGTTTCGGCATGGTGTTCCCAGGGCACGCCGAAGGCGGCGGCGACGCATTCGCTGGTGATATCGTCATGGGTCGGGCCGATGCCGCCGGTGGTGAAGAGTTCGTCATAGGCGGCGCGCAGCTCGTTCACCGCGCCGATGATCCGCCCGGGCACATCGGGGATCACGCGTACTTCCTGAAGCTTGATCCCGAGATCCGCCAACCGCCGGGCGATGAACTGCACGTTGATATCCTGCGTGCGGCCGGAGAGGATTTCATTGCCGATGATCAGAATGGCGGCGGTCGGGTTGCTCATAAAAAATCTCTCAGCATGGGGATAAGCGGGCGGTCGGCGGGCGGCATCGGGTATTCCACCAGCCGGTCCGGCGCCACCCAGGCCAGCGCCTGGCCCTCGCGCGGCGCGGGCGTGCCCTTCCAGCGGCGGCAGAGGAAGACCGGCATCAGCAGATGGAAACTCTCATAGGGGTGAGAGGCGAAGACGAAGGGCGCGAAATCCTTCGGCGCCGTATCGATGCCCAGCTCCTCCTTCAATTCCCGCGCCAGCGCCTCCTCGGGCGTTTCGCCGGGCTCCACCTTGCCGCCGGGGAATTCCCACATCCCGGCCATTTTCTTGCCCTCGGGCCGCCGCGCCAGCAAAATCCTGCCCTCAGCGTCGATGAGCGCCACCGCCGCCACCAGCACGAGTGCGGGTTTCTGCACGCGCGCCACCACGGGCGCTTCGCGTTCCAGCGCGAAATGCCGCACGGGCAGTTTTTGCCCGGGGCGGCACATGAAAATCTGCGAGCCTTTGCCGGCAGGGGCGAAGCCGAGCCGGTCCAGCACGGAAACGGAGATGTCGTTATCCGCCGCCACGGTGGCGGTCAGCCGCGCGATGGGGTGCGCCGCGAACGCCCATTCCACCAGCCGCCGAGCCGCCTCCAGCCCGAATCCGCGCCCCTGATACGCCCGGCCCAGCCAGTAGCCGAGATCGGCGGATTTTCCATCCTTGCCCATTCGCAGCCCGGCGCAGCCCAGCAGGGTTCCGGTTTCGCTTTCCACGAGCGCGAACTGCTCGGCGCGCCCCGCCCCCCGATCCGCCGCGGCGGCGGCAATCCACGCGCTCGCCAGCGCGGCTGGGTAGGGGAAGGGCGCATCGGGCAAACGCCGGCAAATCTCCCAATCGTTGATCAGCCGGTGGAATTCCGGCGCGTCGGTCGCTTCCAGCGGGCGCAGCGTCAGCCTTGTAGTGTGCAGCAGCGGCGCGGCGGCGGGCGCGATTTCTTGCACGAGCGAATCGAGGAGGTCTGGCATGTCCCGTTCAGGTTAGCCTGCTGTTGATCTTCCCGCCAGGACTCGGCAACGATACCGCGCATGAACGAAGAGACTGATACTTTCGCACAACAGATCGCGACGGCCGGGGCCAAAGCCCGTGCGGCCGCGCGCATCCTCGCCCGTGCGGACGCCGCTTCGCGCAACGCCGCACTCCTCTCCGCCGCTTCCGCCCTGCGCGCCGCCGCGGCCGATATTCTGGCCGCCAATGCGCAGGACATGGCGAGCTTCACCGGCAGTGCCGCTTTCGGCGACCGGCTGCTGCTCACCCCTGCCCGCGTGGAGGCCATGGCGGTCGGAATTGAGGAAATTGCGGCATTGCCGGACCCGCTCGGCCATGTTCTAGCGGAGTGGACGCGCCCGAACGGCCTCGTCATCCGCCGCATCGCCCAGCCGATTGGCGTGCTGGGGATGATCTATGAGAGCCGCCCGAATGTCGGCGCGGATGCCGCCGCGATCGCGCTCAAATCCGGCAATGCGATCTTGCTGCGCGGCGGCTCGGAGAGCTTCCATTCTGCGGCTGCGATTCACGCGGCCATCACGCAGGGGCTGCGCGCAGCCGGGCTGCCGGAGGATTGCGTGCAGGTCGCCCCCAGCCCGGACCGCAAATTCGTCGCCGCCATGCTGGGCGCATCCGGGGTCATCGACCTTATCATCCCGCGCGGGGGCAAAACCCTGGTGGAGCGCGTACAGCGCGAGGCTCGCGTGCCGGTGCTGTCCCATGCCGAGGGGCTGAACCATACTTATATTCATGCGGCGGCGGATTTCGCCATGGCGCGCAGCATTCTCGCGAACGCCAAAATGCGCCGACCCGGCGTTTGCGGCGCGACCGAGACGCTGTTGCTCGATGCCGCCATCGCCCCGGATCTGCTGCCCTTGCTGGTGGCAGACCTCGCCGCGCTGGGTTGCACCTTCCGCGCCGATGCCGGCGCCCGGGACATTCTCCCCACCCTGCCCGCCGCCCGCGCGGAGGATTTCGACACCGAATGGCAGGATGCGGTTTTGAACGTGAAAATCGTGGCCGGCATCGACGAGGCGCTGGCCCATATCGCCACCCATGGCAGCGAGCATACCGATGCGATCGTCACGGCGGATGAAGCCGTGGCGGAGCATTTCCTCGCCCAGGTCAGCAGCGCGGTCAGCCTCTGGAACGCCTCCACCCAGTTCTGCGACGGGGGAGAGTTCGGCTTCGGCGCGGAAATCGGCATCGCCACCGGCCATATCCATGCGCGCGGGCCGATCGGGACGGAGCAGTTGACCGTTTTCCGCTATGTCGTGCGCGGCGCCGGGCAGATACGTCCCTGATTCCCCATCTCGGCCATCGGCACCATCAGCGCATCGGCGTTCTGGGCGGTTCCTTCAACCCGGCGCATGAGGGGCATCTGCATGTTGCGCGCCAGGCGATCATCCATCTGGGGCTGGACCAGCTCTGGCTCATGGTCTCGCCCGGCAACCCGCTGAAGCCGCGCACGGGCATGGCCCCGTTCGCGCAGCGCCTCGCCTCGGCGCGCCGCATCGCCGATGGACGGCGCATCATCGCGACCGATATCGAGCAGCGCCTGGGCACCCAGTATACCGCAGATACGATGCGCGAGCTGCGCCGCCGCTTCCCGAATGTGCGCTTCGTCTGGCTCATGGGTGCCGATAATCTGCGCCAGCTCCCGCGCTGGGGCCATTGGCTACGGATCATGCACCGCATGCCCATGCTCGTGCTCCCGCGTCCCGGGGCCACGCGGCTGGCGCTTGCCGGCCAAGCGGCGGCGCGCTTTTCCAAGCATCGCCTTCCCGCGCGGGCTGGGCTATGTCTCGCATCGGCAGCAGCGCCCGCCTGGATTCTGCTGCCGGTGAAGGAGCATTCCGCCTCCGCCACCGCATTACGCCAGAAATTTAAAGGAGCGCCGCCATAGTCCGCCCACCCACCCGCAGCACCGCACCCCGCGGCGCCGCAGCCCCGCGCAAACGGGCCGCCAAACCGCCTGCCGAGTCGCTCCCTGCCATGCCCGGCACGCCGCGCAAAAAGGCCAGCATCGCCGGTCCGCGCCGCAAAAAATCCGAGCCCAAGGCGGCGCAACCGCAGCTGGACCTCATGCAGCAGGTGATCCTGAGCAGCCTGGAGGATGACAAGGCGGAGGACATCGTCGCCATCGACCTTGCGGGCCGCGCCAGCTTTGCCGACCGCATGGTCATCGCCACCGGCCTTGCCGACCGCCAGATTTCCGCCATGGCGACGCATCTCAACGAGAAGCTCGTCGAAGCCGGGTTCAAGAAAACCCGCAGCGAGGGTGCCGGCGGCACGGATTGGGTGCTGATCGATGCGGGGGACATCATCGTCCATCTCTTCAAGCCGGAGGCCCGCACGCTCTACGCTCTCGAAAAAATGTGGAGTGCGGAGCTGGACGAGACGGACCCGGCCGAACCGGAGGCGTAATTGCGCCTGCTGGCGATCGGCAAGGCCAAGCCGGACGCGCCGGAATCCGATCTGCTGGCGCGCTACGCGGCGCGCATCAAACCGGCTTTCACCTTGGTGGAGCTGCCGGATGGTTTCGGCAGCCCCGCCGAGATCAAACGCCGGGAGGCTGACAGCCTGCTCGCCGCCATCGGCCCTGATGAATTCGTCATCGCGCTCGATGCCGGCGGGCAAACGCCGGATAGCGCCGAACTCGCCAAGCGCCTCACCCAATGGACCGAGCAGAGCCGCAAACTTGCCTTTGTTATCGGCGGCGCCGAAGGGCTGGAGGCACGCATCATCGCCCGCGCCAACGCCAAACTCTCACTGGGCCGCCTCACCTGGCCGCATATGCTGGTGCGCCCGATGCTGGCAGAACAGATCTACCGCGCCCAGATGATCAATGCCGGCCACCCCTATCACCGCGCCGGGCGGCCTTAGGGCCTGATCGCCATCACATCGCGCAATCCACGACCCGCACCGGATATTTCGACGCATTCCCATCGCCCGAGAGAAACGTGACATCCTCCGCCATGGCCTGCGCGATCAGCAGATGATCGAACGGGTCCCGGTGATGCAACGGTAGTTTTTCCAGCGCCGCCAAATGTGCATCCGATACCGGCAGGCTTGAAAACCCGTCCCGGTCAATCGCCTCGGAAATCTCACGAAAATCCGCCCGAAGTTTCCCCACCCGAGATTTCACGACAATCTCCCAGAGCGATGCCACGCTGACGAGAATATCATTCCCGGGATCGGCAATGAGTCCACGCGCCTGAACCCCGAGCTGCGCGTCATCCGCCAGCCACCACAGCAAGGCATGGGTATCGAGGAGGAGCCTCACCCCGCCTCACCCTCCATCGCCGCCAGCACTTCCTCGGGCAGCGTATCGAAATCCGGCGCGATCCGGATTTTCCCCCGCAGCGCCCCGGGCTGCCGCGGCCGCAGCGCCTGCACCGAAGGCGGACGCAGCTCCGCGATCACCTCGCCATGCGAGGCGATGAGGAACGATGCCCCCTGCCGGGCCTGCCGATAGCTTTACAACCCAAATCCGCCACCCCTTGGGCTGGCGCGACCAAATGCCCTATTAGGAGGTCATTCACCGCCCCGGAGGACCCAGCCTATGCCCAAAAAACCTGTCATGCTCGTGATTCTCGATGGTTTTGGCTGGCGTGAAGCCCGTGAGGACAATGCCGTGGCGCTCGCCCATAAACCGAATTTTGACCGTCTCTGGGCGGAAAACCCGCATGCCTTCCTCACAACGTGCGGGCGTGTCGTCGGCCTGCCGAACGGCCAGATGGGCAATTCCGAGGTCGGCCATCTCAATATCGGCGCGGGCCGCGTGGTCATGCAGGAACTTCCGCGCATCGACAGCGCCATTGAAGACGGCTCGCTGGCCAAAATCCCCGCGCTGACCAACCTCATCGCCGCCTTGAAAAAATCCGGCGGCACGGCGCATCTCTTGGGCCTCGTCTCACCCGGCGGCGTGCATGCACATCAGGACCAGGCCGTGGCGCTTGCGAAAATCCTGCATGATTCCGGGATCAAGGTCGTCGTCCATGCCTGGATGGATGGGCGCGACACGCCGCCCCAGGCCGGTGCGGGGTATATGGAAAGCTTTGAAGCCGCTCTGCAGAACACTGCGAAAATCGGCACGGTCATCGGCCGCTACTACGCGATGGACCGGGACAAGCGTTGGGAGCGCGTGCAGCTCGCCTACGACCTCATCACCGCCGCAAAGGGCGAGCATTTTCCAACCGCCGCTGCCGCCATCAATTCCAGCTACGCGGCGGGTGTTACCGATGAGTTCATCAAACCCGCCGCCATCGGCGACTATATGGGCGTGAAAAACGGCGATGCGATCCTCTCCTTCAACTTTCGCGCCGACCGGGTGCGCGAAATCCTCACCGCCTTGCTGGACCCGGAATTTGACTGTTTCCCCCGCACGGCGCCCGAATTCGTCGCCGCTTCCGGCATGACCGCCTATAGCGACGCGCTGGCACCGTTCATGCAAACCCTTTTCGCGCCGCAGCGCATGGAGGAATTGCTGGGCGAAGTCGTCTCGCATCACGGCTTCACCCAGCTGCGCATGGCCGAGACGGAAAAATATCCGCATGTCACTTATTTCCTGAATGGCGGCCGCGAAGCGCCGTTCGAGGGTGAGGAGCGCATCATGGTCCCCTCCCCGAAAGTCGCGACCTATGACCTCCAGCCGGAAATGTCCGCACCCGAACTGGCTGAAAAAGCCGTCGCCGCGATCAACTCCGGCAAGTTCGACATGATCATCCTGAACTTCGCAAACCCGGACATGGTCGGCCATACCGGCGTGCTGGCCGCCGCCATCAAGGCCGTGGAAACCGTGGATGCCGGTCTCGGGGCTATTGCGGCGGCGATCCAATCGCAGGGCGGCGCCTTGCTGGTCACCGCCGACCATGGCAATTGCGAAACGATGCGCGACCCTGAAACCGGCGGCCCCCATACCGCCCACACGCTCAACCCCGTGCCCGTCTTTCTCGCCGGCGGCCCGGCAGGCACGAAGCTGCATGACGGTATCCTGGCGGACCTCGCACCGACGCTGCTCGCCTTGTTGAATATCCCCCAACCCGACCTCATGACCGGAAAATCCCTCACCGCGTGAGGGCATTCCGCACCTTCCTCCTGGTGTTTTCGCTCCTGCCCGGCCTTGTTTGGGCGGATGCGCAATCGGACGCTGAACACGCCATCGCCGCCCATCGCCAGGCCGAACAACTCGCCCGCGAACGGGCGCGCGAGGATTCCACCCGCGCCGCCCTGCTGGCCGAGGAACAGGTGGAGGCCGCCGCTTCGCTGCGCCGGCTGGAAGACCAGACAAGCACAGATACCCAGCACCTCGCGGATCTTCAAACGGCCCAGCAGACGGCCAGCCAACGCCTCTCCATAGCCGAGGCGGCGCTGGAGAAACTCCTTCCCGTGATGCAGCGCCTTTCCACCCAGCCTGCCGCGACCTTGCTGACCGTGCCGCAATCCCCGCAGGACGCGGTGCGCGGCATCGCCATCATGCAGGGCATCGCCAATGCCATCGCAGCACAGGCAAAGCAGGTGCAATCTCAATCCTCCCAGGTCGCCGCGCTGATCGCCAAGGGCCGAACGGCGCAAACCCAACTCGCCGCCGCCGCCGCCGCCCAACAGGCGGCCGAGCAGCAACTCTCTGACCAGATCGACTCCGCCAAGGCCGCCGAAATGGCTGATTCCGACACCGCAACCCGCGAGGCGGAAGCGAGCCTCGCCGCCCAGCGCAAGCTGAACAGCATCACCGCCGCCATCGCCAGCCTCGCAGCACCCGCACCCGCCGCGCATAACCTGCCGCAGGGGAGCGGCGGCGCGCCGGTTGCCGGGCATATCGTGCAGTCTTTCGGCGCCACCACCCTTGCAGGCCCGGCGGAAGGGGTGAGCTACAGCGCCGCCCCTGGTGCGCGCGTTGTCACACCCTGCGCCGGCACCGTGATTTTCGCCGGGCCGTTCCCCGCCTACGGCCTGATGGTCATCGCCGATTGCGGCGGAGGCACCAGCGTCGTCCTGGCCGGAATGAACCATCTGGACGTCGCCACCGGCGAGCGTCTCGCCCATGGCCAGCCTGTCGGCACCATGCTGAACTTCGACGCCGCCGACCCGACACGCCAGCCGGTTCTTTACGTAGAGTTAAGGCAAAACGGGAACCCGGTGGACCCTGCTTCGTGGCTTGCCGGCGGCGGCTCTGGATAAACGCGCAACTATGCTATCTAATATAGAAGCCGGAAGTTCCGGAAACGTTTAAGGACAGAGTGTATGCGGTTGCGTAACGGATTGATGCTGAGCGGGATTTTTCTGGCGGGCCTCGCCATCGGCACGGTTGCCCAGCCGCTGCAACGCGCCATGGGGCAGGATGCACCCGATGACAGCACCTATCAGCAGCTCTCGCTGTTCGGGGACATCCTCACCCAGGTGAAGGAAAATTACGTCGTCGACCCGCCCTCGGACAAGCTGATCTACAACGCCGTCAACGGCATGCTGGCCGGGCTGGACCCGCATTCCAGCTATATGAACGCCCAACAATATTCCGACATGCAGGTGCAGACGACCGGCCAGTTCGGCGGCCTCGGCCTCGAAGTCACGCAAGCCGACGGCCTGCTCAAAGTCATCACGCCGATCGACGATACGCCCGGCTCGCGCGCCGGCATCAAGCCTGGCGATATTATCGTGGAAATCAACGGCCACTCCACCGACGGGCTCGGCCTGGATGATGCGGTGACCAAGATGCGCGGCGCGCCGGGTACGCAAATCAGCCTCACCCTCAAGCGCAACGGCATCACGACACCCGTGCATGTCACCCTCACGCGCGAAATCATCAAAATACAGGACGTGAAAGACCGGCTCTTCGCCACGCCCGCCGGCAATATCGGCTATATCCGGCTCGACAGCTTCGATGAAAACGCCGACCCGCATATCCGCAACGCCGTGACCGACCTGCTCAAACAATCCCATGGCAGCATCCACGGCTATATCCTCGACATGCGGGACAATCCGGGCGGGCTGCTCGACCAGGCCGTCGCCGTCGGCGACGATTTCCTGAACACGGGTGAAATCGTCTCCACCCATGGCCGGCACAGCCAGGACGATCAGGTCTGGTACGCCCAGTCCGGGGATATCACCAACGGCGCGCCCATCGTCATCCTCACCAATGCCGGCACCGCCTCGGCCGCCGAAATCGTCACCGCCGCCCTGCAGCAAAACCGCCGCGCGCTGGTGCTCGGCACCAAAACCTTCGGCAAAGGCTCGGTGCAGACGATCATGCCCATCGACAATGCGGGCGCGCTCCGCCTCACCACCGCGCTCTATTTCACGCCCTCCGGCAAATCCATCCAGGGCTATGGCGTAACGCCGGACATCACGGTCTCCGATACCGATACGCCGGACGACGCCTTCGCCCAGCTGCGCGAAACAGACCTGCTGAACTCCTTCACCAACCCCACCGGCCAGACCGGCGCGCAACTGCCCCCCGCCCCGCCGCTGCCCGCCGTGGCAAAAACGATTCCCAATAAGCCCCCCGCCAATTGGCCAACCTTCGACCCCACCAACCCTGCCACCGATTTCCAGCTCCAAATGGGCCTGAAACTCCTCGCCGGCATGGGACCAGGTACGACTACGGCATCCAATTGAGGCTTCGGAAGCAAGGCCAGGGGGACTTTGCCCTCCTGGTCCCCCCACCAAAGGCTCACCTTTGGAATCCGCTAAGTAGGGTTTTGGGAGGGAAGGGTCGTCGGCCCGGAGGGCCGCCGCTTCTTGATAAAATCGGCGCGCCTTGGGCGCGACGGGACAAAGCCCCTTGGCCTTACGTCCTATGACCCAATGGACGTCATTGCCCTACCGGCTCAATGTCGGGGCGGTGGTCTTCGGGCGCACTGGGCTTGTGCTGGTGGCGCGGCGGGTTGGGTTGGAGTCATGGCAATTGCCGCAGGGCGGGATTGATGCGGGGGAGGACCCGCGTTTGGCCATAATTCGGGAGTTGCGGGAGGAGATCGGCACGTCGAACGTCGAGATTTTGGGCGAGCATCCGGACTGGCTGGATTATGACCTGCCGGTTGAGCTGATCGGCAAGGCGTTCAAGGGCAAGTATCGCGGGCAGCGGCAGAAATGGTTTGCGCTGCGGTTTCTGGGTGAAGATTCCGAGGTGGTGCTGGATGCGGATTCGCATCCGGAATTCGATGCGTGGAAATGGGTGGCATTGTCTGAGCTGCCGGCCCTTGCGGTCAGCTTCAAGCGCACAATTTACGAGGTGCTTGCGCGGGATTTTACAATCTACACGCGCATTTAACGCGAACAGGGAGAGACCGGGCGATGCTGAACCTAACCGCTGCTGACGGCCATCAATTCACGGCATTCGAGGCCGGCAATGTGAACGCCCCGCGCGGGCTCATCGTGGTGCAGGAGATTTTCGGCGTGAACGCGCATATGCGCTCGGTCTCGGAGCGTCTGGCGAGCTTCGGCTATCGCGTGCTCTGCCCGGCGTTTTTCGACCGTACGGAACGCGGCGTGGAGCTGGGCTATACGCCGGAGGACATAAAAAAAGGCCTCGCCTTGCGCGCGCAAATCCCCGAATCCGCCGTGCAGCAGGATATTGAGACGGCGGCGGCAGCGTTGGACGGTAAGCCGGTCGGCATTATCGGCTATTGCTGGGGCGGATCGCTTGCCTGGCTGGGCGCGACCAAGACCCACAGCTTCAAAGCCGCGATTGGCTGGTATGGCGGCGGCATCGCCGCGGCGCGCGATTTGAAGCCCAACTGCCCGGTGCAGCTGCATTTCGGCGAGGCGGATCAAGGCATTTCGATGTCCGATGTCGCGGCGATCAAAAAAGCTCAGCCCGAGGTGCAGGTGTTCACCTATCCCGGCGCGGAGCACGGTTTTGGTTGCGAGGAGCGTCCGAGCTTCAGCCCGAAGGATAACGAGCTGGCCGAGCTGCGCAGCCTGGCATTTTTCGCCGAACATCTGCGTTAGCGTGCGATTTAGAGGCGGATTCGGACATTAAATCGGATCGCAAAGCTATTCGATTTAATGTCATCCGGCTCTAAGCCAATATCAACCCGAGAAGCGCGCCGCCGCCCAGCAGCCAGAGCGGATGCAGCCTGCTCCGCCAGCTGAGCGCCGCGCAAATGAGCGTGATGGCGGCGGTCAGCGCCCCGGTATCGGATTGGCGCACCAACACCCCGGCAGCGGCGAGGATCAGCCCCGCCGTGATCGGCAGCAATGCCACCTGCACGATGCGCCGCCAGCGCGCCTCGCGGTAACGGTCCCAGATTTTCGAGACGATCATGACCAGAATCCCGGCCGGCAGCACCATCGCCAGCGTCGCCACCACGCCGCCCGCAATGCCGGCCATATGTGCGCCGATGACGGTGGAAATCATCACATTCGGCCCGGGTGCGGCGTTCGAAATCGCGTAAAGCTGCACGAATTGCGCCGGGGTGAGCCAATGCCGGTTGGTCACCACATCGCGGGCAATCTGCGGCACGGTGCTGTTCACGCCGCCGACCGCCAGCAGCGAGAGCCGCCCGAACAGCAGCGCCAGCGACCCCAGAATCGGCATCACCCCTCCCGCCAGGCGAGGAAAAGCGAGACCGGCAGCACGGCCAGCATGGTCAGCAGCAGCGATAGGTGCAGCAGCATCACCAGCGCAAACACCAAAGCCGCCAGGGCGATATTCACCCGCCTGCTAAAAATCGGCGTGGCGATTTTCAGCGCCGTGCCCAGAACCAGCCCGGAAGCCGCCGCTGCCAGCCCCACCAGCGCATGACGCGCCAGCGGCAGGCCGCCATAGCGCCCATAAGCCGCCCCCAGCAGCATGACGATGCAAACCGGCGCGCCCAGGAGCCCCAGCACGGCCGCCGCCGCACCGCTGGCCCCCCGGTTCCGCGCCCCGAAGGCGAAAGCGAAATTTACGATATTGGCGCCCGGCAGAAACTGGCACAGGCTGAACAGATCGTTGAACTGCGCCTGGGTCATCCATTTGCGGTCATCCACGATCAACCGCCGCGCCACCGGTAGCACGCCGCCGAAACCGATGATTCCAGCCTGGAAAAAGCCGAGAAACAGCGTACGGCGGCTCAACCGGTCGGAACCCGTTTCAGCGCTCAAACAAAATTTGCGAAATACCGCCCCCCAAACTTTGGGGGACGGTTTTCCGCTCTGGTCAGATATAGACTCAGCGGTTGTTGCGCTGGCCGAAAAGCTGCAGCAGGAACAGGAACAGGTTGATGAAGTTGAGATACAGCGTCAGCGCATCGTAAACGCTGCGCTTATTCGCCATTTCCATCCCGAAAGACCCGCCATATTGCAGATAGCTGGTCTTGATCCGCTGCGTGTCATAGGCCGTCAGACCCACAAAGATCAGCACGCCCAGAATACTGATGGCAAAGGCAATCGCCGGCGAGTGGAGGAACATATTCACCACCATCGCGATGATGATGCCGATCAGCCCCATCATCAGAAAACTGCCGAAGCTCGTCAGATCCCGCTTCGCGGTATACCCGTACAGGCTGGTGCCCGCGAACGTCCCGGCGGTGATGAAGAACACTTCCGAGATCGAGGTCTGGGTATAGACCATGAAAATACTGGTCAGGCTGGCCCCCATCGCCGCGCAGAATACCCAGAACAGGGCCTGCGCCGCCGTGGTGGAAAGCTTGTTCACCCCGAAGCTCAGCACCATCACGAACACCAGAGGCGCGAAGATGGAAATATAGGCCAGGATGGAGGGTGCCCGCACAAAATCGCCGCTTGCTGTTTGCACCAGCGGATAAAAGGCGTTCATGGCGGAGGTATGTGAGATGGCAAAGGCGATCAGCCCGGTCAGCACCAGACCGGACGCCATCCAGTTATATACGCGCAGCATATAGGCCCGCAGCCCCTGGTCGAGCACCGCGGTGGAAGAGGCGGCAAAGCCCGCCTGCGCCGTGCGATAGGAATTGCCGTTCGGATTATAAGCCATGGAATTTTTCGCTCCTGAAAGTGGCGCAAAGGCCACACCATCATGATTCTCTCGTTTTCATTTCTTTTCAAGTCGCACAGTGTCCGCGCGACATAAGAAAGGACTGAGAAAGGCCCGAGATAGGCTTGTGGCGCTCTGTTTCGCGGCAATCCAGCAGCGCAGAAGTTGCGGGAGGCCGGGGTGACCCTGGCCTCCCTACCTGCTTACCTACGCCACCAACCGCGTTTTTTCTCGGCGGCAGGCGCGTCGGCGCCGATGACGATGGGTTTTACCAGCGGTTCGGCGGCGGCGGATTGGGTAACGGGCTCCAGGACGGGTTCAGCCTCGGGCGCGTAGGCGACCGGTTCCGGCGCGGATTCGACGATTTCCGGCGCCTCCGCCACAGGCACAGCCTGCGTTTCCGGTTCAGGCTGCGGCTCGGGGGCGGAGCGTGCGCGCTCGCGCGTGCGGGAGCGTTCTTCCTCCGCCCGTTCCGCCGCCTCGAAGATATCGGCGATATCGGCATAAACCGGCTGGGCAGGGGCGGCTTCCTCGGCGGGTGCGGCATCGCCTTCCCCCGCACGGCGGCGGCGTCCGCCCCGGGAGCGCTTGCGGCGCGGCGCGGTGTCTTCGACGGGGGCCATCAAAGCTTCGGGTTCGCCCAGTTCGGCGGCCAAAACCAGGTCAAACTCGGAAGGCTGGTCGTCCACCGGCGCGGCGGACGGCTCGCCATCGGCGATGTCAACAGGCACCGCCTCGTCGGCGTTCACCGGTGCGTCGCCGCCCGGCGTATCGCTGCGGCGCTTACCACGGCGGCGGCGGCGGCGGCGCTTGCGCTCACCTTCCTCCGGCGTGTCATTCGCATTCGGCGCATCGGCATCCGGCGTCTCGTCTTCCTCCGCCTCGGCCTCTTCGGCCACCGGGGCGGCGAGCTGGCGATCCGGCCGGCGCTCATGCGTGATCGGCCCGGCATAAGAGGCTGGCGCAACCGATGGCGGCGCCACGGTCTGCGCCTTGATCTTCTCGATCCGGAAATTCGTGCCGGTCAGCGCGGCATCCGGGGTGAAGAACACTTTCATTGAATAGCGCGCCTCAATGGCCGAAAGCCGCTCGCGCTTATGGTTGAACAGGTAGAACGCGATTTCCGGCGGCAGCACGACCGAAATCTCGGCGGCGCGGAACTTGCCGCCCTCATCCTCGATGGCGCGCAGAATATGCAGCGCGGCACTCTCTGAGCTGCGCACATGGCCCATGCCCGCGCAATGCGGGCAGACCACCAGCGAGGATTCGGTGAGCGAAGGCCGCAGGCGCTGGCGGCTCATCTCCATCAGCCCAAAATGGCTGATGCTGCCCACCTGAATACGGGCGCGGTCGTTCTTCAGCGAATCTTTCAGCTTGCGCTCGACCGCCGCGTTATTCTTCCGGCTCTCCATGTCGATGAAATCGATCACGATCAGCCCGGCCAGGTCGCGCATACGCAGCTGCTTAGCAGCCTCTTCGGCGGCCTCCAGATTGGTCCGCAGCGCGGTATCCTCGATGTTCCGCTCGCGCGTCGAACGCCCGGAATTCACATCGATCGCCACCAGGGCTTCCGTCTGGTTGATGACGATATACCCGCCCGAGCGCAGCTGCACGATCGGGTTCAGCATCGCATCGAGCTGCCCTTCCACCTGATATTTGGCGAAAAGCGGCTGGCCTTCGCTCCAGAGCTGCACCTTCTTGGCGTGGCTCGGCATCAGCATGCGCATGAAGTCCCGCGCCGCTTTGAAACCCTCTTCGCCATCGACCAGCACGTCTTCCACATCGCGCGTATACACGTCGCGGATGGTGCGCTTGATCAGGCTCGCTTCCTCGTAAATCAGTGCGGGCGCGGTGGATTCCATCGTGCGCTCACGAATATCGTCCCAGAGCCGGAGCAGATACTCGCAATCGCGCTTGATCTCCGGCTTCGGCCGGTTGGCCCCGGCCGTGCGCACGATCAGGCCCATGCCCTCCGGCACGTCCAGCTCCGCCATCGCCTCCTTCAACCGGCGGCGATCCGCCACCGAGGTAATCTTGCGCGAAACCCCGCCGCCCGAAGGCGAGTTGGGCATCAGCACGGAGAATCGCCCGGCGAGCGACAAATAGGTGGTGAGCGCAGCACCCTTATTGCCGCGCTCCTCTTTCACCACCTGGATCAGCATGATCTGGCGGCGGTGAATGACTTCTTGGATTTTGTAATTCTTGATGAAACGCTGGCGCTGGCGGCGCTCGCGCGCTTCGGCCGCATCATCGCCATCGCCGCCCAGATTTTCCGGCGGCGGCGCTTCCGGCCCCTGCTCGGCTTCCGGCTCGGCTTCGGTTTCGGTGTCGCGCTCGGCTTCCGCCCCGCTTTCGGTCTCTACATCGGTCTCAGCATTGATCGAAACCTTAGGTTCGATCGCCTCTGTCCCATCGACCTGCTCAACCTGCGCCGGCTGCGCTGCAGCCTCCAGCGCCGCTTCGGGCTCGATTTGGGCGAATTCCGCCGCCTCAACCTGCGCAGCTGCTTCGGTCAGGCTGCCCACGGCAATCTCATCGCCGATTTCTTCCGGCGGCGGGGCGGATTGAATCTCAATCGGCGTGATGTCGAGCGGCTGCGCGCTTTGCGCCTTCGGAGCCTCTATCGCGGCCTGGGCGCGCGCCTCTTCCCTGGCCTCCTCATCGGCGGCATCTTCCGCCTGCTGCGCGAGCAGGCGCTTCCGGTCGGCGACGGGGATCTGGTAATAATCCGGGTGAATTTCCCCGAAGGCCAGGAAGCCGTGCCGGTTCCCGCCATATTCAACGAAAGCCGCCTGTAGGCTGGGTTCGACCCGGATGACCTTGGCGAGGTAGATATTGCCTTTTATCTGCTTGCGATTGGCCGTCTCAACGTCGAAATCCTCAAGCCGGTTGCCGTCCAGTACCACCACACGCGTCTCTTCCGCGTGGCTGGCGTCGATGAGAAGTTTTTTCGTCATAAAAATTGGGGCTCCGATGCGCGGCACCGGCCGGCGAATATGGGCCAGATGCCCAGCCAGCCGCGCCGCTGCGATTTTTTGATGTGATGATGAAAGGGGCAGACCCGAGCCGCGCCATAGCCGAATTGGATTGGAAAAAATCGGTCGGCAGAGCGGTCATCGGTCCTTGATCTCGTCGGCCAGGAGAGTCGCCCGGCCATGGGGTAAATTCAGGGTTCGGGTGGCGATCCCGGCCAGTTGGGCCTGAATTCGCTCTTATTCGAACACCTAGACGTGTTGATGACGGAAATATGGCGCGCCCGCAAGGGGGTTGTTCACAGGGGTCTTTCCCGCCAACATGGCTGAAGAAAAGTTAACCCGCCAAGCGCCGCCGGCAGGACCGCCATGACTCCAGAAATTCAAGCTGAAAGCCCGGGTGAGACCCCCAGCGAGCGCTGCGCCGTTGTCCTGTTCGTCAAAAACGAGGCCAGCGACGTCGCCGCATGGCTGGCCTGGTACGCTATGCTCGGCTTCAACGCATGCATCGTCTATGACGACGATTCGACCGACGGCACCTGGGACATTCTGGAGCGGGCCGCCCGTGTGCAGGATATCCGGCTGGCCCGCGCCCCGGGCCCGCGCGATGGCAGCCACCGCCCCCGGCAGGATGCCAGCTACCGCGATGCCCTCGCCCGATACGGGCAGGAATTCGCCTGGATGGCGTTTTTCGATGCCGACGAGTTCTTGGCACTGTATCAGGACGACACGATCCAATCCTTCCTCGCCCGCTTCCCCCATGCGGATCAGGTCTGCATCAACTGGTGCAATTACGGCAGCAGCGGCCATTACCTTAAACCCAGCGCCCTGCCCTTTGAGGCCTATACCTGGCATGGCGATGCGCGGCAGGCGATCAACCGCCATGTCAAATCCATCGTCCGCCCCGCCAGCGTCGGCCCGCACTGGCTCTGCGTGCATTGCTTCGACGTTCCGCCCGGAAAATCCTGCCTCGCCAATGGCGCGCCGGTCTCCTGGAGCGCCACCTACGGCATTATCGACGCGGACCCGGATTGGTCCGCCGCCAAGCTCATGCATTACCAGTGCCGCAGCATGGAGCATTTCATCGAGCGGCTGAAAAAACGCCCGCAATTCCAGAACCAGCCCGGCCTGTGGAATTTCTACGACGTCCGGCAGGAGGAGGACCGGCGCCCGCTGGTTTTCGGCCCGCGTATCCGCGCGCAGGCAACCGCACTCAGCCAGGGCACGCGCCTTGCGCCGCAGCCGGACCTGATCTTCGATATCGGCATGTCTGAGGGCAACGACACGGAATTCTACCTTGCCAAAGGTTTCCGCGTCATCGGCCTGGAGCCGGATGTGAAAGCCTATTACGCCCTCTGCGAACGTTTTGAGACAGAAATATCAGAGCAGCGGCTGATCATTCACAACCTCGCCGCCGGGGCCAACCATGGCGATATCGTGGAATTCTTCCACCACGAAAAACACCAGGGCCTCTCCGGCCTCAGCCATGCCCGCGCGGAATTCGCGCAAGGCTATCGATCCTACCATGTCATGACGATCGACTGGGCGGCGCTCACCGCGAAACATGGCGTTCCGCATTACGCGAAAATCGATATCGAGGGGCAGGAGGCCGCGTTCCTGCAAGGTGCGGCCGGGAAATTCCCACTCCCCAGCTATATCTCCGTCGAATGCTACCAACTCGCCCCGGTCGAGGCGCTGCACGCGCTCGGCTATCGCCGCTTCAAGCTCGTCAACCAGAATCCGCCCGGCGGCTTCACCCTGCCGCCCCGGCAGCAAGAGGGGCGGCAAATCACCTGGCCGCATTTCTCCCACGCCTCCGGACCGTTCGGCGCGGATCTGCCCGGCGCGTGGCTGGATTTCGAATCCTTCCAATCCGCCTGGCGCGCCGCGCAGCCGGAAACGTCCCGCACCTGGTTTGACTGCCACGCCTGGATGCCGTGAAATCGGCGCAACAAAGCAGGAGCACGACCATGTCCGAACCCAGAACCAACGCCGCCGGCCTCAGCATCGCCAGCGTTTTATACGATTTCGTGGTGGGTGAGGCGCTGCCTGGCACCGGGCTGCAGCCCGAAGCGTTCTGGACCGGTTTCGCCGCGCTGCTCACCGAATTCTCCACCACCAACGCGGCCCTGCTCGCCAAGCGCGACGCCATCCAGGCAAAAATCGACGCCTGGCACCTCGCCCATAAAGCCCAGCCCTTGGATGCAGGCAGCTATCAGGCCTTCCTGAAGGAAATCGGCTATCTCCTGCCGGACCCCGCCCATTTCACGGTGGAGACCAGTAATGTGGATGAGGAAATCGCCCATATCGCCGGGCCGCAGCTCGTCGTCCCCGTCAGCAATGCCCGCTATGCGTTGAACGCCGCCAATGCGCGCTGGGGCAGCCTGTATGACGCGCTATACGGCACGGATGCGATTCCCGAGACCGATGGCGCTGAAAAAACCAAGGCCTTCAACAAAACCCGGGCCGCAAAGGTCGTCGCGCGCGGCCGCGCCTTTCTGGATGCAAGCTTCCCGCTCGCGAAAGGCAGCCATGCCGAGGCGCAGGCCTACCGGATCAAAAACGGCCATCTTGCCGTCACGCTGCCAACCGGGGAAACCGGGCTAAAGGATTCCGCGAAATTCGTCGGCTATACCGGCGCGTCGGACCACCCCACCGCCATTCTGCTGAAAAACCATCACCTCCATGCCGAGCTGGTCATCAACCCGCAAAACCCCATCGGCAAGGATGACCCGGCCGGTGTCGCGGATATCATCCTGGAATCCGCGATCAGCACGATCATGGATTGCGAGGACAGCGTGGCGGCGGTGGACGCGGCGGATAAGGTGGAAGTCTACCGCAACTGGCTCGGGCTGATGAACGGTACGCTCTCTGCCCCGGTCGAGAAAGGCGGCAAGACGATCGAGCGGAAGCTGAACCCGGACCGCGACTACACAAGCCCGGACGGCAAGGGCAAACTCACCCTGCATGGCCGCTCGCTCATGCTGGTCCGCAATGTCGGCCACCATATGCTGACCGACGCCATTCTGGATGCAAACGGCACGGAAATCCCCGAAACCGTGTTGGACGCCGTGCTCACCTCGCTGATCGCGATGCACGACCTCAAAGCGCATAAAAATTCGCGGAAAAACTCGGTCTATATCGTCAAGCCGAAGCTGCACGGGCCGGAGGAAGTCGCCAACGCCAACAGCCTGTTCGCGGCGGTCGAAAAGCTCCTCGGCCTGCCGACCTATACGCTGAAAATGGGCATCATGGATGAGGAGCGTCGCACCAGCGCGAATTTGAAAGCCTGCATCGCCGCTGCGAAGTCCCGCGTGGTCTTCATCAATACCGGCTTTCTCGACCGTACGGGCGATGAAATCCACACCTCGTTCGAGGCCGGGGCGTTCATTCGCAAGGACGACATCAAAAAACAGCCCTGGATCAAATCCTACGAGGACCGCAATGTCGATTTCGGCCTCGAATGCGGGTTGCAGGGCCGCGCGCAAATCGGCAAGGGCATGTGGGCCGCGCCGGATATGATGGCCGCGATGCTGGAGCAGAAAATCGCCCATCCCCGCGCCGGCGCCAATACCGCCTGGGTACCCTCCCCCACCGCCGCCACGCTGCACGCGCTGCATTACCATCAGGTGGACGTGTTCGCCCGGCAGGACGAGCTGAAATCCCGCGCCCCCGCCAAGCTGGACGACTTGCTCACCATCCCGCTGGCCGACCGCCCGAACTGGAACCCCGCCGAAATCCAGCAGGAGCTGGACAATAACTGCCAGGGGCTGCTGGGTTACGTGGTGCGGTGGATCGACCAGGGTGTGGGCTGCTCGAAAGTGCCGGACATCCATGATGTCGGGCTGATGGAGGATCGCGCGACGCTGCGCATCTCCTCCCAGCATATCGCCAACTGGCTGCATCACGGCATCGTCACCAAGGAACAGGTGCTCGAAACCCTGAAGCGCATGGCGCTGGTGGTGGACAAGCAGAATGAGGGCGATACCGCGTACCGGCCGCTTGCCCCGAACTATGACGGCCCGGCCTTCGCCGCCGCGCTGGACCTTGTTTTCGAAGGCCGCACCCAGCCGAATGGCTATACGGAGTTCATCCTCACCCGCCGCCGCCGCGAAGCCAAGGCGAAGGGCTGAATTTTATACGAGCCGTCCCACCACTCCTCCTCGTCATTGCGAGCGCAGCGAAGCCATTCATCTCTTGTTTTACGACCGGAAAGTAATGCGCGCTGGGCTGGTGGGGCGGATGCGCGCCAAAAACTCTTTTATCACGGTCATTCTTTATGACCTTTGATATAAAATGGATTGTTTCACGTCGTGCGAATGCACGCATCCGCGTGACGCTCGCAATGACGATCCTCTAACTTACCGTTAGTTTTCCGCCTCATCCGGCGCAATCGCGTCGCTCACTTTTGCCGCCAGTTCCAGATGCAGCTGGTGCAGCTCCCTCATCAGAATATGCATATCCGTCACGGTTTCCATCACCGCGTCATGCTGTTCCTTGCCCAGCTTGTCGGAAGCCCGCGCCGCCAGAATGGTCCCCACCCCCAGCAGCGGCAGCGCGACCAGCTGCAACACACCGGAACTCGCATATTGCACAAATGGCATCGTCCCCGGCCATTTCAGCGGAATCAGCGAGAAGATCAGACAGAACCAGAAAAAACCCATGGTCGCGAAAATCTGGTTGGACCGCAGCGCGATCGTATCGTTCAGCCGGGATACTTTCTCCAGCGGCTTCTTCAGGGTCTCGGGTGGTTGCATGGCGGAAGCTCCTTAATCGTTCCGCCGAGCTAACCACAAACCGACGATTCGCGCACAAGGTTGGCTGAGCGCCAAAAATCAGCGCGCCGGCACCGTCACCGGCGCAAACACGCCCACCCGGCGCTCCACCGGCGGGGGCAGGCGCCGGCAGCAGATGATCCAGTAGGGCAGCACGACCAGGAAGGTCCAGATGAAGTTGAACACCAGCTCCCCATGCCCTTCCACGGGCCATTGAAATGGAAACACGGTGAGGTCCAGCAGCCAGGCGGTGCGCCATAGCAGCCCGGTCGCCCGCGCCGCCGGGGCGAAGACCGCGCGCTTCGGCTCCCGTGACTCATGCACCCGGATCTGGATATAGGTCGCGACCACCATGATCCCGAGGCACAGCATATCCTGGTAAAATTCCACGCTCGGAAACGGGTCGAACCGGTGCAGCCAGATCACGCCGATCCCGGCACCCAGAACGACGCAGACCTTGGCGACCAGATAGCCCGGAATCCCCAGCCGCCATTCCGCCAGATTGATCCCCGGCTGCAATGCCCTATCAATGATGAAGTCATCGATGGCTCTGGCGATGGTGACAAGCTTGCCGGACATTCCCTTCCCGTCATTCCGTCTGAATCAGTGTTGAATCTTTAGCGCCCGCCGTAAAGAACCTTATGCGCGCTCAAGAAGATCTGATGCCTCAGAAACTGAAACGCCAAGCTTCAGCATTGCCGCCGCCTGCTTCACCTGCATCCCGCATTGTTCCAGCGCCGCCGCCGCCGTATCCTCGCTCACCCCGGCAATCCCGGCGGTCATCCGCACCGCGCGCCGCCGCAATTTCGCGTTCGTCGCCCGCATATCCACCATATACGGCCCGTAGACCTTGCCCAGCCGGATCATCACCGTGGAGGAGAGGGTATTGAGCGCAATCTTCTGGCTCGTCCCAGCGGAAAGCCGCGTGGACCCGGCGATCACCTCCGGCCCGGAGGCAATCCGCACTGCAATGCCGGCCAAATCGGCCAGCGGACTGTCAGGGTTGTTCACAATCGCGCCGGTCAGTGCACCCAACCCATTCGCATACCCCACCGCCGCCAGGGTGAAGGGCGTGACGCCCGAGGCCGCAATGCCCACCAGCACATCGCCCGGCCCGAATTTTTGGTCGCGCAGCGCCGCCACCGCCGCAGGGCCATCATCCTCAGCCCCCTCGGCCGCCAGCCGGATCGCCCCCGGCCCGCCTGCGAGCAGAGGAATGATCACCCCATCCGGCACGCCAAAAGTCGGCCCGCATTCCACCGCATCCAGAAATCCCAACCGGCCCGACGTACCGGCACCGGCATAAAATAGCCGCCCGCCCGCCAACATCCGCGCCGCCACCGCATCGGCCAAGGCAGCCAGCGGCTCGGCCACCGCCGCCAGCGCCCGCTGCGCGACAGCCTCCTGCGCGAGAAATATCCGCACAATCTCGTGCGTGGCGCGATCATCCAGATCCGCCAGCTCGGGCCGCGCATGTTCCGTGCCGCGTACGCTCCTTGTTTCCGGCACCGCCGCTCCGGCCGTCCAGACCCGCTGCACCGTGAAGTCATCGCCCCACCAAACCAGATCCGCCCGCGCGCCCGCCGCAATCCGCCCACGCTCAGCCAGGCCAAGCGCCGCCGCGGGACGTTCCGTCGCCGCCGCAAACGCGACCTCCGGCGGTACGCCCGATGCAATCAGCCGCCGCACGCCCTCGTCCAGCGTGATTCCGGCCCCGGCGATCGTCCCATCAGCCCGCAAACCGACGCCATCCGCGCCCATGCGCACCGTGGCACCGCCAAATTCACATTCCGCGCCTTCCTTCAGCCCGGCCACCAGAATCGAATCCGTAACCGCCATAGCGCGCGGGCAAGCAGCGAAGGCCAGTTGCAGCACGGCAGGGTCCACATGCACGCCATCGGCAATCAGGCACGGAAAAACCCGCGCATCCGTGAGTGCCACACCCGGCGCGCCGGGCGCGCGGTGCCTGAGCGGGGATTGCGCGTTGAACACATGCGTC
>Ga0116227_10002906_pt1 | contig 38541 bp, 23 predicted proteins | sample S1TSphgellanicum_FD_89693 | JGI IMG/M metagenome (GOLD analysis project Ga0116227, IMG submission 89693) | Host-associated microbial communities from peat moss isolated from Minnesota, USA - S1T2_Fb - Sphagnum magellanicum MG | ecosystem: Host-associated > Plants > Peat moss > Unclassified...
AACCCTAAAACCCTAAACCCTAAGTGCAAATGCACACAAAACTCTACAAAAAAAGTGCACACCACCTGCAAACCACCTGAACCCTAAAACCCTAAACCCTAAGTGCAAATGTACACAAAACTCTATAAAAAAAGTGCACACCACCTGCAAACCACCACCTGAACCCTAAAAACCCTAAACCCTTAATGCACAGAAAACTCTCTTTACAAGAATGGAAGTGGAGCAATTTGAATAGGGACTACTAACACACTAGTACTGGCTAGCTCATGCATGAACTATAGAAAGGACTTGAGCAAAGGGGGGGAATTGAAGAGTGCAATAGGGCGTACCTAAGGCAAGGCCAACTACCATGTACAGATCATGGCTGCTGTGTAAATATTGCTCATAGAAGAGGAACGTGTAGCCATACATATATGCAAGATTGGTGCCCAGCTTTGCATTAATGCCATCTACTGTTTGTCTTGTGGTTTTCATCACAGCTAGATTTGGACCCACATCCGCTCCCAAATTCAGAGCAAACATCTGCTCCAATAACAAAAATCCAGAACAAAAATTGAACTTGTAATTTGTATAAATTTAGGGTTTAGGGTTTAGGGCTTTAGGATTTCTTTCATAGAAAACATAAATTTCAGATCTAGGGTTTAGAGTTTTTTTTTCAATTCCAATTCTCCAAAAAAATTTCATAAATACATGTATCAATCTCTTATGGGTGTGTGTATGGGTTTAGGGTTTAGCTCTTCTTATGGTATTATTTAGCCCTCCTCATTAGGGCTCATGATATCTGCAAGAAAAAGACACAATAGGACGTTACCGCTGCTTTGGAGGCGCCAATACGGAAGTCAGGATTTGGTTGATAGCCAGGCGAATTGACATCCACGAAACAGCTTAATGGTTTGAGCGTAACCGCATCTTCACAGTAAATGTCGGGCAGCGACACTAATCCTGATTACCGATAGGAACCAACACACACACAAAGCTTTTCTTAAGCATGACTTTCACACAACAAAATCTCAACTTCAATAGAATCCAAATGGGCCTTACCACAAAGTCATAAAATCCTAAACCCTAAACCCTAAACCATTCAATACAATTCCAATGGGTCTTACCACAAAGTCATAAAATCCTAAACCCTAAACCCTTCAATACAATCCCAATGGGTCTTACCACAAAGTCATAAAATCCTAAACCCTAAACCCTTCAATACAATCCCAATGGGTCTTACCACAAAGTCATAAGATCCTAAACCCTAACCCCTAAACCCTTCAATACAATCCCAATGGGTCTTACCACAAAGTCATGAAATCCTAAACCCTAAACCCACAAAGTCATGAAATCTTGAGAGAGAGAGAGAAAGAGAGAGAGAATAGGGCAAATTCTTACCAAGAGGGAAAGATGACCAAATGTTCTCATAATCATAAAATGTTTGGTTTGCTGGGAGAGGCCAACCTATGCCTGTTGATGCATTATTCCATAAATAAAAATTGCCAAGAAACGAGAGTTCAAACACCTGCACCCATACCTTTGTATTTTACTTTCATATGCTTAATTTTAATTTAAAATTTTTGTAACACAATTTTTTTATTCAAAATTTTTTATTTTATTTTTTTTAATTTAAATTTGTTGATGCAGTAGAAAATTGGTTGTTGCTCTTCTATTGGCAAATCATGTCAAGTGTGAAAAATTCCTCTAGTAAACTAAAAAATTTACAAATCACAACTTACGCCAGGTTGAGATGGCGCCCATTCTGTTAAGTTCTGAATTGCTTGATAGATCTCAATAATATTTGATTGCTGTTGTGGAAGATTTACGTCCCGTGTAACAATCCACTGCAGTTTTGCCATAAATACGAATCAGATCCTTAAAAAAATCCTCTTGATTTGCCATAATTAAGCATATGATTAGTACCATACTTTAAAAATTAAAAAAAAAAAAAATCCTCAATTTACAAAACTTGTGTGAGAAAATGCAAAGTGTGTTCAGAAACTCACAATATCATAGCTAAGGAACTTTTGCTCAGTGATTTTGGCAAATGTGTTTTGGTACGACCCTGGCAATTTCGCCAAACCCAAACAATTTCATTCAATGACAAAGATATATATATATATATATATACCAAGTGGCACTAAAAAATAATAAACTACATTTTGGGTTCCACGAGTCTAAACTATATATATATAATTATTTATTTATTTATTTATTTATTTTGAGCATGCCAAGAGGATTACCAGTTAATGTAACATCCGAAAGATTTAAACCATGAGACACCTTGTGAAAGCCCAAATATGCCATTGATGCCAAAATTGCGGAAAATACAATCACCTGGCAGAAAAATAATAAAATTGCACAATTGGACCAAAAAAAAATTACTTGAAAAAGAATAAATAAATCAATCTTGTGTACTAAAACTCTCAAAGGTTTATAAAGGGACACAATATATATATATATATATATATATAATGTTATAATCCTTGTATAGAAGGGCATTGCTGGTAGGTGATGAATTCCATCAAGCAAAAAATCAGATTTTCAATTGAGGTGGAATCAGGATCAACTTACAACAGAGATTTTGAAGACATTGCTCTCAAATAATGGACCATAGTAGGTTGCCACCCAGCGGGAGAGTGTGGAGCTCCCCTTGTTCTCTTGGAATAGCATCTCAGACACATCAAAAGGTTCATCCATTGCTTGAGCTGATTGTTTTTCTTCTGCAACAAAGTTGACATCCAACATCCAATTAAAAAAAGAGTTGTTAAATATGAATCATATAATTTTAAAGAAAAAATTTATTAAGAAATTATTTTTTAAAAATATATATTTAAAAAAAAAAATCGACATATCCCTTAGTTAAAGAGATGAAGGAAAATTATAATTTGGTTGGTGGATGTGTCTTGTAGGGACTTCTTACCTTGTTTTACCCATCCTTTTGGGTGCCACCCAAAGATTACCCATAACACAGGGTCATTCACTTCTGCCTGTTTTCACCAAAAATTAAAAGTGTTAAAAAAAAAAAGTTAAAAGATACTTGTGAGTTTTTTTTTAAAAAAAAAATCTTCTCACCCAAAACAGTACCTAATCAGAAACACAAGTGAAAAGCTTTACTAATTAATTAATTAATTAATTTAATTTTAATGTAGGTTGGTAACTGTGTTATGTATGTCTTAAGTGGCAAATATGTGGATGGGTAGGTAGGAAATATCAGAATTGGTAGTGACAGTGGATTATGCGATTCAACACAACGAGAAAAACCGGCAGCATTTGCCAAGCATGATGATGGAACTTAACAAAAAAAAGCATAAGGCAGCAGTGGTTTAGGGTTTAGGGTTTAGGGTTTAATAGTAGCCACTTTTGTGCGACGAGCATCAAGCGCCATGAATGGCACAAATATAAGCAGCATGCCAAGAGTGTGGATGGCTGCCGTAATACCCATTTGCCAACAAAACCATTGTGAGACTGGCATTGGATTCTGTTCCCCAAAAATCAATTTTCAAAAAACCCCCAAAAACCCAGATCAGAGAAGCAAAGAGCAAAAAAAAATTAGGTCAAAGTGGATTGATTTTCAAGTGTGTTTTTATTATTCCCCCTCTAGCTAACTAGCTGCTGCTACCCTTTGCAACATTTTTGAGCTGGAACTGCAAAAACCCAAAACCCTAAAATTGAGGAGGATGGGAGATCTTTGAACCACCGTGGAAGAAGCTACTTACTTACCACAGATGAAATCAAGAAAGAAGCTAAGACAGAGAAAGTGGTAAGGACAACGGAGGGGCCTGCCAGGGCCACGGTTAGCTGCATTTCCACATCTGGTACCCGACTACCATTCCTGCCCTTCAGTTGTGGGTCTTCCAAATAATTGCGCAGGATGGTTACCAGAACAAATACATCATCAATGCCTGCAACACAAAAACAAACAAACAAATAAATAAATACATAAATGAATAAATAAATAAATAAATAATTGGGAATTCAGAACCCAATTAGGTACTACTTATATATCTCCTACTTGCAGAGTTGAACAGGTAAAATTCAGCCATGTAAATCTTGAAAGAGGATTACAATAGTGTCAGCATGACAAGGAAATTTTGTTAGGGTTGGTGTCTGGTAAGGTACCTAGGCCAAGGGCAAGAAATGGCACTACCGATCCAGCCAAGGGAGAAAACGAGATCCCGCAAAGGGCAGTCAGACCAAAACCCGCAATAACAGCAAATGCCACCACCCCCATTCCCTGCAACAGATTTGCCATGCATAACTCTCTGAGAGAGTTAGAGCCAGAGCTGGTTGTTGCCCAAGGATGGATGCTGCCCGAGGTCAAATCTGGTTGTTGCCCCCTATGGAGGACAGCAGAGATTTTACAAGCAAAATGGATGATAAGCTCTGTCAAGAATGATGGGTAAGAGGAGGCAGAAAGAGCCATAGAAGAATGAGGTATGGAATTTCTTACTGTAAGGGCGAGCATTGCATGGGAATGGACAGGATCCCGGAAGTTGACAAAGGCAAGGAATCCATAAATGGAGACAAGCACCACACTGACAATCAATTGCCACACGGGTGCCTTACTTGCATCTGCTATTATGTCCTCTGATGATCTCTGCAATTTCCAACCCCATGATGATGACAGAAATTAAGGTCACAAACACACACACAAAAAAAATTCACAATAGAACTTCACACCACAAAATTCACAAAAGAAATCAAACATTGCTGCTACTCACCCACATGCCAAAGTCTAGTTGAAGGTCTGCATTTGTGTCATTAGGTGCGAATGACGAATTCGCAGCATGATCCCACAATGGCAGCAAATGATTGATCATCACCTCCTCCCAATCCTTTACAAGCGCTTCTCGCTCTGTTGGGTCAACAGCAGTCCCAAGTCTCTGATCAATGTACTCTGCAAACAGAGGATGATCCTGGTGGAAATTGTTTGCACCCCACCGGATTGCTTCAATCTGCAAACCAAACCATTTACACCCCATCAAATGAACATTCATTTCATCCACCCACACAACAATTCTTTTGTACATGTGAGACTATTCAAGGATTCAACGGGAAATTCAGGATTATGAAACCGCCACCTGTGTGATGTTCTTTCCAGAAGGGTCAAATTGTACACCACCGAATGCTGTCAGAAGTGGGATGTGAACTCCTAACCATGCTACACAACATGGCAGCTTTTGCATAACACATTGCACTATCTGCCACTCAACACATCCATAATCAGATTTTAAAGATTTCAAGCTTTTTGGCATTACACATCGGATAGCCTCACACCTCAAAACAATTTGGAGTTGTGCCAGAAGATTTTTTGGGGTTTTTCTTTTTTTAACATTTTAAACTACTACTACTACTACTATTATTGTTATTATTGTTATTATTGCCTCTGTGTAAATACCAGGACTTGCAATTTTCTTTTGAAATAAAACCAAACCAGGGCATTTCCAAGCCACAAAATCAATAGAACTGTTGCTAATATCTGAACCTTCACTGTTTTTTTTTTGTTTTTTGGTCATGAACACAAAGGGGTGGGGAAAAAAAAAACTCACTTGAGCATCAGCAGGGTTTGGGCTTTTGTGGCGTCCAAATTCAATCGCACTGTTGAAGTGGTCCAATATCTGTAGACCCAATAGATGGAAAATCTCAAAAAAGAGTTTTTGGTCATGGAAGAAGTGAAGCCAATTGTAAAACAACACCAATAAAAACTTTTAAAAAGTTGTTTTGGTCAGACAAGAAGCTAAGCCACATGTAGGTACTTTGGAAGAATATTTTAGGCTTAGGTATCATACAACAAATCACAATCTTCCATTAAACTATACTATGTGATGGTAGTCATAATATGAACTTGTTTGAACATCACCCATGTCTTGATGAGCTCAGGAGGCCTTTTCAGCTACAGGTGCATACCCATTTGAAAAGTCAGAATGGGTTTTTACCTCAGCGTTGGAATTCATATCAGAATATGATTTGCGCCACCGATAACCCCATGTGAATGCCAGCTTCATAACCATGTCAACATCATTCAGGATCTGTGATCAAACCCCCATTTATTAGCACAAGACCAGGTACAAGTTTCCATAGCAGGAGTTGGTGTGGTAGATTGGAAGCTTACATACATATGCATCAAAGCAAGTTTTTTTTCTTGCAAGGAAATTCAAATCAAGGGAAAATAAAAATAAATAAGACAAGGTTGACATCATCATGTGTGTTGATCGCGTCACCCCAACAACATGAGTGATTATTATCAGCAGAGAGTATAGTATTCTTCTTAAATTACCCAACATAATTTCATCCTAACCTGGGGGATTGTGGCATTTGACATGTTGTTTGCTGCCATTAGTGCACTGATATTTGCCTCGAGTAAAGAGAAGCAGTGTACTGGAGAAGATTCCAAGTTTGCAAACCCGACGATGAGATCAATAAGTGTCATGCCGGTGAGATTGTGAAGATCTGGAAGAGGCTTCTCTAGCTCCTTTAGTGCATCTGGATAGTCAATATCGCCACCTTCTTTGAAGCAATCCATAGGCGTGAGCTTGTTGCAAGGGAGTTGATCGATACCCCAACCAGTTGGAAGTGCATATGAGGCATTCAGTTTGAACTCATATGCCCACGTTATTGAACACGTAGAAAGGAATTGCAATCCCCAGGATCCCCAATTCTTGTCAACCAGAGGATTTGTGCCAGGTTTTAATGTTGTTGGGACAAATGGTCTTTCGCAGAAATCCGTCTGCCAGAAAAGAAAGAAAAAACACAGCATCAGAAAATTAATTAACCCCTTCATTGCTGAGCCATATAATCTTTTGCTTATGTGAGAATCATGTGAAATAGTGAGAGAGAGAGAGAGAGAGAGAGAGAGAGAGAGATCTTACATTGGTTAGTGTTATGGTTGAATTCCCAACCGAATGCTCCATGGAAAGGTTGCTATAGATGGGATTGAGTGCAAGAGTCAAGGCATCCATAGATTTTTTCAAATCAAGTTGACCATCTGGAGATGACGACGATGATATAGTAACAAACTCCTTGCGTGGAATTCCTCCAAATCTATACACAAATTGACAGTCACAGCAGGCACCAGCAGCAGGAGAACATTAAATCACAAAGTAAAATTGCTTAGGCTTTCGAATGGTTGCTCAAGTGCAGAAAGGAAGGAATTTGCTTCAATTACATAAAAAACACACTTGGCAATCAATAGTCTATTGTGAGTTCAAAAAATTCAAAGAAACTTCAAAACGAATGCTTTTTGTTTGTGGGTTCACTAGTCAAACATCAGAAAAATTTAAGCCCTGTCACATGCATTCTGTTTTTCTTCATCAGGTCAACCCTGGAAACCACAATTCTACAGACTTTTTGGATGCTAAAAAGTGTTGACCTTCGATTGAAAAAGATTCACGAATTCTACAGAATGTTTGATGCTAAAAAGAGTCAACCTTTGATTGTAAAAGATTCCACAATTCTACAGAAATGTTTGAAGCTTAAAAAAGGGTTGTGACCTTTGATTGAAAAAGATTCGCTCGTCCACAACCCGAGAATCATGTTCCACCCAAAGCTTCTCAAGGTCAGTTTCTGTCTTCCTTCTCACCAACCCAACCGAAAGTCCTCCGAACAACAGCAAACCAATGCTGTATATGCGTGACGCAACCCGCCCACCCAACAAAAGCAAAGCTCAGTGACCAAGAATGTAGTGTAACTAACAGAATTCAATCTTGCAGTGATGAACCCCACTCAACAATGTTGTTGCAATAGCTCTTTGAAAAATCTAAAAGAAGAACAACCCAATTCTTCTTTTACCAGGAGGCTTCATTTACACAGAGAGAGAGAGAGAGGCTCTTGTATAACTACTCTTCAAGCTTCCTGCTGCTATTGCAAAAATAGATTTGAGAACCAAAAAACTTTGATACAAAACTAGCTCAACAGAAAGCCAGAGATTGGTTACTAGAATGTGCAGAGAAGAATAGGATGGGCAGCAGAGTTGAAGATGGCAGGAATACGTACATCATTGGAAGGAAAGGCTTGTGGGCTACGAAACTGCCATATGATGAGAAAAGCTCATTCATAGCCACATGGTAGGTACCAAGCACCCATCTGAACCCAGTCACAATCTGCAAAACAACAGCAGCCAAAACAAAGAAGAGCAAAAATTTTGTCAACCCATCAAGGTAAGAGACATTCAGACAAGTTTGAGCTCAATGTCATGCAATGCAAGCATGAGTCTTTCCCATCATGAGAGCTGCAAATGGGTGGATGATATTATTATTACCCCCATGTTTTAGTGGCACCCAAAACTTGGCTTCAAGCAAAAATCTGCTTATGATGCAGCATGATCTTTGAGCTTGTGCTCAATCATCATCCAAGCTATTTGTTCTATTGAACTCTCCGCTGAAAACTCCTGCAATCACAATGACAACAATAATGAAGCAGGGAATTCATAGCACTCGAGCTGGATAATGAATTTGTAGAGTCATCGAATTCATACGCTTTTTGACTTCCAGATGTGTGTGGCAAAATTGAGGAAGTAGTTGAGGAGACATAAGATCACTCTGAAACAACTACAGAGAAGTCAGAAGAATTAAGTGAAGCTTCTTCTGCTTTGAAACTAAAGCTAGTGCATATTTTTTGTTGCAAACTTTTAAGGGGTGTATAGATGGTCCAGCTAGTCCTCCCCCCAAGAAATGTCAGCTCCCACAAACATTGTCAACTCAATTGCATTGAAATAACAAACTTGCATAAGCACACTTCAATGCTACGCACACTACACAAGTACAAGATTCAAGCTAGAAACAAAATTTTCCTTCATACCCAAATACACAAAGAAGCAGCTTCTTTGTCAAGCTCCAGCTTGTTGCTGACCAAGAAGAGCTCCAAAACCAGATATCCCACAATCCTTGTTCAGAAAACCAACAGTGATAGATCACTCAATGCCTCCACCACCTCCTCCTCCTCCTCCAACCACAGGAACTCGGTAGAGTCCTGGAAAGAGAGCTAGCAGAGCTAACAACACAATCAGAAGAAGAAGAAAATTGGTGAGTAAAACTCAGCTAAGCTACACAACTCTCAACTTACTTGAGATGAGCTGTTGTCAGAACTACAACACCCAGAAGTCATCAACAACACTGTAGACTGAATGCAGAAACAACCAAGCAAACCTTAAAAAAACCACAAAACAAACAACCTCCTCAACAAAAACAACAACAACAAAATCAGCTCCACACACAACAATGTGTCCAAACCCACACTCAAAATCCAACTTTCACAACACCAAAAAGAACATAAGACTCAAACAAACACAAATTGTAGGAAGAATGGATGATGAGAGAGAGATGTGTTAACGTGTGCAAGAGAGATCTTATTAATCTTCTTACACATTTAATTTCACAGTTGCACAACCTCCAAATGCACATAAATGAGTCCAATTAAAAGGGGCCATCATCATTGTCCACGTACTTACAACTAGCTCACTACCTAGTGTACACACACTACAACACACCCATTGCCCCAAATCAACAACAAGAAGCATCAAATTTTGAAACTAAGAACACTGCAAAAGGGTAATTGGGGAATTCATTTCTGAAGCCCCTAAGTACCTAAGTACTTAGAATTTCAAAAGCCCTGCTTTTTATTTCCACCAGATGTTTTGGATTAACTTATTTAAGCATTTAATTTTTTACAGCACAAACTATGGTGTGTGAAGAATGCTTCAGAGCTAAACTAAGGCGCTTGCTTTTTACACTATAAGAGTTGAAACAACTTGGGGCCAACTTTTGAGAATTTTTGGCTTGTTGTTTGGCTCCAAGTTACTAATGAATGCTAGAACATTGGCCCCAAGAGTTGCAATTGGCTTCCCAAATTCCATGATGAGCATTTATTAGTAACTTGGGGCAGATTGAAAAGGTTTTGTTTTTTTTCCTATTAAAGCCTAGACTCCTAGTGTAAAGCCCTTGGGGCTGATTTCAACTTTTGCACCAATAGAAATGCTTGATTTGAGTTGAACCTTGTTGGCCTTGACTCCTTGTGTAAAGTGAACCTAAAGCACAAACTAAACTATGGTGGGAATGATCAAAAACCTAAACTAAGTACCAATTTTTTAAGTACCATTTTGATTCTTTTCCTTGAAATTATGCAACTTGGGGAAATTGCCATCACTTGGATGTGGCAAGGAGGAGGATGGTATGTTAGGTGAAAAAGTAGTACATTCACATGCCCTATCAAAACACATACACACACACACACACACACACACACAATTCCTCTATAAACTAGGAATTTTTTTGGGTTGCATGCCAAATAGAACAAGATGGGGATGTTTCAAAATGGGATGTTTTTGCTTCCCGTTAGGTACTACTGTGTTACATTGCATGTGGAATTTATGAAGCCACTGAAGAAACAAGAAAATAGTGGGTAAGTAGCTGACATGATCTGTATGGGGCACGCAAATGATCCCAAATAAAGATACATTCATTAATGGTCAACTTACACACAAGTGCACACATTATACACACACACTCGAACTACTCACATTACACACTTATTACACTCGACTACTCAAGTGGAATCAAAGCTCACACAACAAAATAGCAAAGTATCCTGTTGCCCTTCCTCATCTGAGTTAGTTATCGGCACGTATGGGATCATAAATGGGTTGCTGCCGATCATACGATTCACCAAGCACAACCCCACCTACCACCAGCTCAATATGAGGATACAAAAACAAAAAGAAGGAAGCACTCGGGGCAAACCCAACTTACAAAACTAACCCACAAATCCACCAACTCAAGAGAAAGTAGAGAAAGTTAATATATATTTTTGGGATTTGAAATTTAGAGTTGAATCATGTTCTGGGTTTGAAATCTAGGTGTGAATTGAGTTTGCTTTTGTGTTATACTTTTTTAAAAACCTCTTTGGGTATAGTGATCCACCAACCCAAGTTGAATTAGAGAAGGTTTATATTTCCTTTGCTATAGCGGTGAATTGGGTTTTGCTTTTTGTGTTACATACTTCAAAAGTTTTTTCCCAGTGATCAGAGTTTCTTCTTAACTGCCTCTATATATGTACATATACATATGAGAGTCTGTGCAGGATGGACTTCCCAGACTCATGAGGGAAACGGGTTGAGATCAAGTGCTTGAGTTGAGTCAAGTCTTTGTATATTTGTTTGTCCTTTGGCTGTTCAGCTGTGTTGTTCAGGCTGTTACATTTGTTATCTTTGTTGGTTGGTTGGTTGGATTGTTTGTTTGGTTTTTGGTGCAAAATTTTGGAATTTTCTAAAAATTTAAGGCAATGGGTGAGTCACAGCTGGATAGTTAGCTTCTCTGGGCTCAGCTGGATAGTTCAACACACTCATAAATTAAGCTTGCTAGGCTGCTATTTTGATGAAACTCATAAAAGCCCATTGTTGATACAACATCTAGCTTATTATTTGCAGTCAAGGTAGCTAATGAATGTTACAACAGAGTTCAAATTTAGCACATCATCACCCTCCATGCTCTTCTTGCATTCAAGCCTGGAAAATGCTCCTGTAACAAGAATTTTATAATTATTTTTTTAATAAAGGTAAATAAATAGGAATTTTATTAGGTCTAAATGTGGGCCACCTCTTCCTCTGGTGACCCCTAACATGCAGAGGGAGCTTGACTAGTGTGACCTCATTAATAATAAGTCATCCACTGAATGAAACAAACAAACAAGCAAGCAAGCAAAACAGCATTGTCTGCACACTCATGTTGATGAGAGTAAAATTAATGGCAGCCAGCCCTGCTTCTTCTGGTAACTACTAAAGGTTTAGTAATAATGATCAACAATTCTTCTTTCCTTTCTTGCTGCCATCTTTTGAGAAAACAACAAAAGACAGCTGATGTCTAGTGTTTTTTCCTTTTTTCCAAATTTTTTAGGAAGTATGATTGGTTAGGGAGCAGCTGTATCCAATTGGTTACAGAATTTTTTTAAAAAATTTTTAATGTGACTATCATCATAATTTGTGTATTTTCACAATTTGATTGCGATAATTTTTTAAGTGTTTTATGGTTAAGTGATTAAAATTTTTTTTTCAATATTTAAGTTTGATCAACTATTGGATTTTGAGGAATGATAATATTGTGATAACAAATGCTTTAACATGGAGGGAAGGTTTTGTGATTATTGAATTCGAAGAGTTATCAATCTATGTTTGCTTTGTCTCATAATCATTCACATCAAAAAGAAAATTTAAAATCGTTGTTTTTTTTTATTGTGAAAGCTTAAAGGAAGACTAGCTTAGTCTTAGAATAATAATAATAAAAACAAATCACACATCCAACCAAAATAATCAAAGCTTTAACAAGTCAAGAAAAGAAGACCACCAAAAAGGGCATGGCTCCCAATTTCCCATTATTTAGAAAACCTACACAAGAACATGGGAATAAGAGAAAATGTGGGGAAAAAAACAACAAGAATGTGCCTTGTTCCTAAACAATGGGGATGTTAAAAAAATTATTTTTTTAATATCATATCCTTAATAAAGTAGATTTGTGAAAATAAAAAAAAAGTTCAAAACATGCATAAACAATCTAGATTGTAAACAATGTATGGTAATAACATTTGCAAATGATGGTGTACAAATTTTTCAAACCAAATTTCACAAAGACATGCCTCAATGAAATTATCATGGAATCCCAATTTATCATCACCTTCCAAACAATTGCGTTGTAAACAATTTTATGGGTCATAGCCACCATTTTCCATCCATTGACATATTGCAAACTTGTTGATGGTTGGTTGTTCAAAAGTAAATGATGTAATTCTTCTTCATCTAGTTAGTTGTCCATTAACCATGGCCAATGACCAAACAAGAGATTTTGCAACTATTCACAAATGTTGAAAAACTAATTGCCATTTATTGCAACAAACAAAAAACTAACAATTTTAAAATTATTTTTAATTATTCACAACAAATGCTTGGAGAATTGAAGTTTGCATTGTTACAAAAAGGATTAGTGATTGCAAAGGACTTGAAAGGGTGGCATAATCAAAGAGAGAAAACCCTACACCAAATCAAGTATGCACAACAAACACAAATGTTCAAGTTTTGACACAAGATTTAGGTTGAACACCATACAAGATTTTCACAACACTTTAAAGACTTAGGTTTCAGAAAACATGTAAAACACTCCTAACATTTAGGATTTGGAAACATGTGGAATTAGATTCCAAAAAATTTTAAATTGAAATATGTCAGCACAAAAAATTAGTGAACATTGAGATCATCGAAGAACCTAATGAATGTGATGTCAAGTTGCACTTTAAAACTTCATACCATTGCAACATGTGACATTATAATCTCCGATGCATCGACATTCAAGAATTCATAAACATATTTTGTATATATAATTTTATTTTTAAAAAAATTTAAATTCATATGTATTTTGCAAAAATAAAAATATGTTGATATGTCATCATTGCATCATTCCAACATCGAAGAAGTCACAACCAATAAAAATCTAATGTTGAATGACATGATATCACAACATCACAAAATGATATGATCAAAGTAGGAACAAGAAGATTTGCAAAAGGTGTTCAAGAGCTTTGGAAGCTTACGTTTTAAAATGAGAGAATTTTTCTCTTAGAACATTCCTTTGTTGCACCTCCCACCATTGCAACTCCAATCATCTATGTATCATTGAATTATGATGATTTTTTCAGATTTGGAAATTCAAAATCCTTAAGGCTATTTATCAAACAATTTGTCTTGAGGTACACTATCAATGTAAGCCTAGCCCAAACATTATAACAAAATATGGCTTTTCTTCAACAATACCCCTATGGCCTTGACACTTGAATGTTATATCCATAGTTTTTTCTTTTAGTAAAACAAAATTTTGAACCTTAATACTTGAATGTTATATCCATAGTTTTTTCTTTTAGTAAAGCAAATTATGAGCCTTGACACTTGCACGTTATATCCATAGTTTTTTTCTTTTAGTAAAACAAATTATGAGCCTTGACACTTGCATGTTATATCCATAGTTTTTTTCTTTTAGTAAAACAAATTATGAAAAAAGAGTAGGTGGAGAGCATCCAAAGTTAGATTCAATATATATATATATATATATATTGATCATAGTTTTGAAGAGATTATTCAAAATTTTCTCCAAACAATAGCAAAGGGAAGATATATAATTTGTGATAGTTGAAAAGTGGCGACATTTCTTTAAATACCAAAATTTCTTTCATTATTTGAATGAGTGTTGTTTTAAAAAATGCGGCACTTGCAAAAGAATATTTCCTTTTTTTTCTTTTTTTTTTGGGATTGTCAGGGTGGCAAAATTTGCCACATAAATAAAAAGCACTAATTTTAATGGCACATGTTTACTTTGATGTCAAAATATGGTAAATGCCACATAATATATTGTACTATGGAACAAGCGTACCAACTAAACCTACCTACTAACAACATACATACCAACTGAGCTAACCACCATGGTTAGCTACGGAACTGGAACCCAACAGAAAAATGTTCACTGACCACTCGCAAACCAAAATACCCGGTTCTCTATAGTTAGGGTTTATACATTATCAAACTAGTATTGTATATTGGTATGAAAAAACATATACCCATCTTGTATCACTTGAGGCAATGCCAACCTTATAGCAATATTACACTAGTAGGGACTCCCTAAGAGAATACCAACTTCATGCCAAAAAAATTTATGTCAATTTTAATATTAGGTTTGTGCCCATGTTGTTGGGCGGTTATTACAAACATGAATAGACCCTTGATGGTTATGAGAGCAATTTTTTAAGTTTCATAATTGTGATTCTCAAAAGAATCAAAGACCCAATTCGAGCGAGTATATATAACCACAATTTTCAAAAAAAAAAAAAATCAAATATCCAAATAACCGTTCATTCTTTGTCGATTCTTCATGAAAACCACGTGTTCTTAAATTTTTTTTTAAAAAAAAACCAAGACCCAATTATTGTTTTGATTCTGAAATATTTAAGAAATAAAAAAACCAGAAGTTTTTTTTTCTATTTCTTTTTTTAAATTCAAATAACTGCACAACACGGGTTTATACCTACCTCAAACGAGGCAAAAATCAGCCTTGGGTTACAATACCAGTCCAATACTAAGACCAGGCCATACCTATGACACTAAAACCCTAAAATTTAGTCATAGGACTCTAAAACCTAAAAATCCTAAACACTCTCTAAACCCAAAACCTTGGCCCCTACTTACCTTAACCTTAGGAACTGGACCCTAAATAAGACACCTTCAATAATACCCCTTGGATCTAGTTTTTGACTAGGTTGGAATCCATGAAGACTTGTTGTTGGATCTAGTTGTAAGGCCAAGTTCAGGTCCATGTAGAACCATTGGGTCCAGTTCTTGGCCACCATGGACGGTTAGTTGTGACAACAACATGCATACAAATGAAAAAATGTTTCCTATCCACATTCCATCCATCTTGTGTGGTAACCTTCGTGGGTGCAAGTTTTAACCCTGGCCCTCTCAAATGAGGGCTACAAAAAATTCTTGGAACATGAGAACTTGTAAGTAAGTAGTAAGTTAAGTACCCAGGCAAGGTAGACTTGAGAGTAGACTATTGACTAAACCCTAAACCCTAAATCCACATTAAAAGATATAAAAGACAAACCTTTTTACTTCTGACATAGATATGGGTGAAAAGTTGAGAGAGTTTCATGAAGAATTGTAGAAATGGGTAGATGAAATGAAATAAATCTTTCACTTTTTTTTTTGGCTCTTGCACAGACAACATTTTGAGAATGTTTTTCAAAGAAAGAAATGTTTGTTGCTTTCTAGTGAGGAGGAGTAGTCACAAAGTTTTGTCATGCATGTTCCATGAATTTATGGTGGGTTGATACTTGGTGCTCTTGGGTTGGTTCATTTGTGTTCTCACCATACTCACCATTACTCACAGTACTTGCAAATTTCCAAAATGTTCATGATGCCCATTTGGATTTTGCCCTCTGTGGGTGCATGTTACAATCATGGCCTTCTCAGGTTTTAACCTTCTTCTTTTTTTCATATGTACTGAAATAAGACACAGAAAATAATAATTCAGTTGCCAGTGTCCCAGCTGCTCATAATAGACTTATCCGTAAAGTAAACCCTGTCTTTGGGCCTCCTTTCACCCCCTATCCCCTCTTTCAGTGGTATCCGCAAAGTAAAGACATTGTAATAAATCTCAGTATGAAATGCTGATACTCAGCATTTAATGCACAAGGTTTGAGACTAATTATAGTAGTTGTACAAGTTACGAGCAGTGAAAATATCTGTAGCAGCAGCAGTGGAGGCACTCAGGAAAAAGGAAAGACAGGACGAAACTCAGTTTACCACCAAAATTGATGGTTTTCTGAGTTTCATCCCTCCTTGAAAGCTAATGTACTTTTTTGCAGGTTTTTTTCTTCTAATCTCACCCTCTGTATGACCAAACTCAGGGTTGTGATGCTGTGTTTTTCTTAATTTATGGATAACTCTGATGTATAACCAACTCTTCAGACATTTCTGCCAATAAATAACCATTTGTAGACAAAAATTGGACAAGTGCATTTTTTGGGTACAAGGTGTCGAGTATGTGGTCAGTGGTTATTTCATGATGGACAAGAACTTGTGTTCCACATTTGTGATATCATTTGATCGTGTGATTTGAAGTATTTGCACTTAATTAGAAGATTTCCTTGTTTAGTGGACACACAATGTGCATATATTTCTTATCTATCTTGTGTGTTTTTTTTTGGTGGTCCATTTGTCACATTGTGGCAACCCCCGCCCCAAGGAAAATTTTGTCACAAATACTTGGTCCTTTTACAAAAAATTTGCCCAAAAAATCAAAATGCGAGAATGTTTTGGTTTGGAAGAAATGTCATCACTTTTCAATTGCACCAAAAAGTCTATTGCCACTTTGCTATTATTTGTAGAAAACATTGGACAATTCTCTTAAGGAATTTCTCAGTAAATGATACAAAATACCTTGGACATTCATGCCTGTAGAATATGGACAAAATTTCCTCCACACATTTAATATAGTTTCAAATGGGTTTACACACAATTAAATAAGTACTAACCTAAAAAGATGTTACATGTATTTGATGTTGATTCGACAAACTCATTCATTCAAGCAAATGAAAATTTTAAATGACATAAATTGTATCTATGGTAGCACGTAAGGTGTGTTATGTTTTTATTCCGAAACATTTTAAATACATTTTGTGTTCACAAGCCTTGAAGATCTAGTTTACATTGAACCCAATTGGCACATAATACCAATGTATCATTCTAGTGAAATTATAATGGGGTTTACACATAATCAATATTTTTTCATCATTTTGTTGCAATTAATGTTAGTTGGTTCTTTCATTTAAAGAAAACTTACAATCCCAATTTTCACACTAAATGTTTTTGCAGAGTTTTTTAGTTGTAGGTTTGAGCCTAGTTTTTCAATTTTTTGAATTTTATGGTTTTAACTTTCACACATCTTTTTCCAATCCTAAAACCTCCAACCTATTCAAAAACTTGGTCTAGCTTTTTGTATTACACCTTTCATAAAATTGAAAATCATATACGTACAAAGTTATACAACAAATTAAAATTGAAAATCGTAAAGGTACAAAATTTTATAATTAATTAAAATTGATCAATTGTTAAAAAAGTTCAATCTACTTGTCAACTTTTCACAAATTTTTTTTTACTTACCTAAATAATTGAACCTAAACTTCCCATGTTCAACATTTTAACACTTTCAAAGGTTTTGGTTTTAGTTTTGATTATGGTTTTAACAAAGGCTAATTCCCCAATGCAATTCTTGTGTGAGTTCCATTACACCCATAGTAGTAACCTTCAATTACAACTTCAAATATAAGATCATGGATCCAAATCATGGGTGTAATCCATATAATATATGGAATTCACACCATCTTGAACAGCATTGTAAAATATAAATGTCTCAAACCTATAAAGTTTATTTTTGCATACATCTAAACCACTAGGTCCATATGTTCCATCAACCAATTTTGAAGCTTGGATTTCACAAAATTTAACATCTTAAAAATATTTTCATCTTCAACACTACCTAAAACAATAGCAATGGAAAGCTCCACAAATTTCATAAACTTTGAAATGTGATAATGAATATTTAGTTAGATGCTAGCTAATGTCAAGGACCACAAATCTACAATTTGAAGAAAATTACATAGACTTGACAAACAAATAATTCATCAATGAACAAGAACTAAATGACTTTATTATTTGAACAAAGCATGATGGAAGCTAAACATGAAATGCATTTGGGTATAAAGGTTGCAACTTGCATTGATGAAATTGAGCTGTGATGTCTTTCAAAATTTTATTTATATTATTTAATGGAACTTTCTAAAAATTCATCAACCTTTTATAAACTTTTAAGCAAGTACATGGTTGGGTGAACTAAAAAGTGACAAGAACAAACATTCACTAAATTTGAATTTGAATACACTCCATTTTGTAGTGTATTTTACATTGCATCACAACATGACAATGCATGGGGATATATTGAAAATTAAATATACTTTAAACTTATATTACATTTAAAGATAATTGAGTAAAACACATGTGCAAAATCTCAACATGAATCACCTTATTTTCAATAAATTATGAACTTTTGAAAAAACAATTGGTTTTACTTTGAACAAAAGTCCATAACTCCTTTTTTTTTCTTGCTTCATAATAAAAAAAACTCAAATACATTTTCATCATTAAAATGTTTCCATAAAACCAAATCCCTTGAATGAAATCATCAACCCAAATCAAAGTCCAATGTTTTTTTTTTAAATTATTTCTTAAGCATCACAATCAATTGATCCATGTCTAGATCTAAGTCTATACCCAAAAAATGAGTTCCCATTGACAAAGTCTAACATATATAATAAAAATTTAATTGTAATCACACATGTTACAAAAGAATGCCATTGTTACTCCAAAAGTGGTCCACCCAACCATGCAATTGTTTTTATATTAAATAATATTTTCAATATTTTCATTAACCATCTTTTTAAAAAGCTTTCATCAATTATTCTTTTATAAACCTTTTTAAAAGTTTTTTCTAACTTCATCTTTTAGTATTTTTCACTAAATACATCTTTTAGAAATTTCTATTAACAATTAGTTCTTTAAACAAAACTTCCATTGTTTTTTACATCTTTGAAAAACTTCTAAACATAATCCTCAAAGATCTTATTAGAAACTTATAAAAACATTTATGCACGTTCCTTAAAGATTTTTCAAGAAACTTTTTTTAATTTTTAAGCATATTTCTCAAGGCTTTTTCTTAAATTTTCTAAATTTTTTAGCATATTCCTCAAATACTTTTATGGAAAATTTCTAGAAACTTTTATGCATATTTTCCAAGGATCTTTCAAAAAAATTCCTTTTTTGTTGAATGTCCATTATAGCTAAACTTATAATTTTGAACTAGGGTTACAATCAAAATAAGGATTTAGCACCAACCTATTTTTGAAAATTATGTTCATGGAAAAATACATGTTGAAGTAAAAATTATTCATCTTGAATGGAGGGGGGATTAACAACTAATATGGTAGATATTAGGCTAGCAAATGACCAATTTTTTGTGAAAATGTAAATTTAGTATCTAGCTACAACCAATAATGGGTCCATATATAATCTTAATATAATTCATGTAAGTTCTTGAAAAGGGAAGCATTTGTCAACCTCACGAATTAAAACATTTGTTACATTTGTGCATTACACCCCTTCATTATTGCATAACCACATACCAATCTTCTATTGTCACCATGTTCAAAACACCAATGGTAGGGTTTGTTTTGTGAAACACGCGCAATTTTATCTTGAAGTGGAAATCAACATATTCAATATTATTAGTGGATCAATTTCAATCCACTAAACAATGAACAAAACAACATATATCAACGTCACTTCAAATAACATTTATGAAGGCTTGATATTGATCACTAAAATACATCTAGAGGAGTAACATACATTTCATATAAATAAACTGACACAATTTCATCATCATTACCATAAAATCACATATAAAGGTCTCCCTCCCTTGAATAAACATTGGAAATCCTTGGATAGCCTCAAGCATTAACATCATGAATGTTAATCAAATAATTGTTTAAATATCAAATATATTTTATACTTAATTTTAATTATAATAATGGTCTAGAATTTTTTTCAATCATTTGTAAAACCAAACTTTTATACTCACCAATAACCCATTTAAATTTTTAATGGAGACAACATGCTAATCCATCATTATTTTATGTTCTTAAATATATTCAGCCCTTTCATTTAAATGAACTTTGCAAGCTTGTAATATTCTAAATGACATCTACTGAGGCTAAAAATATATATACATTGACTATAATAGAACTCCAATTTTTTGAACAATGGACATTGTTAAAAGGGTTTGGATAGCAACATCGATATGATTTCCCATGTAATGCACAATACTGACATAAGCAACATACTTTTATTTCAATTGAACAATGACCTTTTTTTTGTGCCTCAAAATACAATGACACCATCTACACCAAAACATATAAGTTTGCAAGCAATATCATGCTTAAATAGGCCCCCACAAACTAAAATATTATGCACCAATGTGTTAGTCAAGTTGTTTAACTATAACATTTTATCACCCTTTCCAAGGTTAGCAATATTGGCACCCACCCCCAATTATACATCACATATGCATGCACATTTACTCAAGACTAATTACCAACAAATGATACCTTGTCAAGGAGCCAAATGGTCAAATAATGGACAAGGGATCACTACCTATGTAATATAAAAATCAAATAATGACAACTGAAATTTTTTAACAACCAAATATAGTCTAGGCCATATTTACCTACTAAAATGTTTATTATCATACGCAAACACACACACATGTTATACAAATCTAAACGAAATGGTACACTTAAGATTAGGCATGTGAAGTCATGTATTACACCATTAATAACAGACCAACATGGAAAATATTTAGTTCCCCAATAAACTTGAAAAAGTCCAAAACTAATGATCATGATCAACTATGAATAAATTATTTCATAATCAAATGATGACCAAAATTCAAGCAACGCCTACCAACATAAGTTTATGGGAAATTAATCAAAATGACCTAGCACCCATGAACACACCAACCCCATTTCCCTATTTATGAAATCATCCATTGGATGAACTATGAAGCCCCCTTCTCGGCTAAGTACCATTTTTATCCTTTCTATTATTTTTCTTAGACCAACATGGCATGGAGTTTTTTTTAAAAGAAAACCTTTTCTTTGTTACCCACCTTAATCCCCTTCTACATGTACCCTTTATTACTAACCCCTTCCTACCAACCCCCTTCAACTTAAACCCAAAACATTTCCTCCATTTTGAATGCTCCTATTGTCATTTACTTGTTATTTTACCTCTCAACTCCTCCCATGACTCCATCACCAAACTAATATTGTGTTCCATTGCAACCTCCATCGATGTGTCATCATCACCATCACTTGCAAGTTTTTTGTAATATTATTTTTAATTGTGTGTGTGTGTGTGTGTGTGTGTGTGTGTGTAAGTTTAAAAACTACAAATCTACTACAATAATCTTGCAAGGAGCAAATAAACTCCTTGTTGGGTCAAAATATGTAACTAGGAGCTAAAAAAGACATCAGATACTAAACATAATTAGTCAAAATCAAACATTTTTTCTTATTACCATTTAAAACCATAGTAATCATGGCAAGTTACTTTTTTTCTCTCATATGTATGTCAAGGAACTTAGAATAAAAATTCATTTGATCCAATTTTTAGTTTTGGTTTTAATTTAGAACATTTAAAATATACACCTATTGTGTCAAATGGAGTCAATTTTGCAAAGGACTATCAAAAGGACTCATATAATAAAAGAATTTTCATTCAAAATAATATAGATGATAAGAACATATTAGTCGCACTCAAAAGGCGTTCATATGTTTAAGAATGTCGAATTCTAAAATTTTAAAAATTCAAAGAATGTTTCAAATTTTCAAAGCTTCAAGAGTTTTTTACCACATATAAATGGGTTATAATTTACATGATGTATTAAGGAATAAATTGGAGTATAATATAACTAAAGAAGGTGAAATCTTAATTTTTGGTGGACATAAAATTTTGATCATTTTTCAAGTTGAAATATTGAATATGTAAAAAATTCGCACATTTTTTAAAATTCATATTTATTCAATAATGACTAACAAAATGAATGTGATGCATTGGGAATTTTTTAAATATTTTTAAAAACACATTACAAAAAATTTCATTCAATAATTCATTTGCATGTAAAAGTTTTTTTTGGGAAAAAGACTTGCAATCCTTTTCTAAAGTAATCATTTTGGCTCCTAGTTACAAGTTTTGACCTTGTTGTGCAACAATATTATTAATATTATTATTTTAAGTTTTATGCAACATTTGTTTTTTTTTTTGTTTTTTCTTAATTTTTCATTTTTATAAAAATTGTGCAAATAAATTTTCTTAGTTTCTAAAATCGTTTTTAAAAACTTGTTTAATGTTGTTTTTTCTTATATTATTATGTTGCATTATGAAGAACTGAGTTGAAAGTTACAAGTCAAGCTTCTTATAACATAATGATGTTACATTTACTATTTTTAATTAATTAAAACACTTGTGCAATGCTTTTGCACTATGAAGAGCTTGACTTTGCTTGTGTTGTGTTTGCTTGGTTTTTTTAATGTGTTATAATTTTTTTTTAAAAACATTTGTGCATTATTTTTATTAAAAACATCTTTAAACAAAACATATGTAATGTTGTTGTGCTACAAGGAACTTGGTTGTAAGTTGAGCTCCTTGCATTATAATAATGTTTTTTTTAAATCCTTAAAAAAATTATAGTTGTGCATTTACTTAGTATTTTTTAAAAAATTGTAGTGTTGCTATATTATGAGAAGCTCACAATTAAACTTGTTGCAACATAAATTTTGTTTAATTTTCTTCCAATATTTCTCACAATGTGCCATTATTGTTTTTTTTAAAAAAATTGTAATTGCGTGTTACATTGTTAATTAGTTTTTAATTTTTTAATAACATATTCTTTGCTTTTTGTTTTGTCTTGAAGAAACTTTTTACAACATTACTCAACTCCTCGCACCACAATAATGTTGTAATTTTCAATTTTTAAAAAAAATAATGAAATAAAACATTTGTGTACTACATTGTTCATGGAAAATTAAATAATGTAACATGAGGATAATTGCGGTCCTTTGTTTTTTGATGAGGTCAAAAATTTCATTTTTTCTTCTTTTTATAGTATTTTGTTTTTATTCTTTAGAGTTACAATAATAGGCAATGTTTTAAAAATTATTTTTTGACTTTTGTTCTTGTTTTACTTATTGAATTTTCTTGTAATAGACGCCACCTCTCAAGAAGTTGGAGCTTTGCTTAATTGCATTGGAACACGAAGAAAATTTGAAAAATGAAGGAACATTTTAACGAAGAATGCAATTCTTAATCCATGTGCCTTTTCCAATTTTTGGTTTTGTCAATAGCCAAGGTGAGTAATGATTCTTGCAACGAAGAAATGGGAGTTTTGAATTTTTGTTTTGATTTTCTCTTGTAAAAACCACAATGCATTGTGGTTTGTTTCTAGTTCAATTTTAGGTTACATGCAACACCTTCATTCATGTGTAGGGTTACGGTCACGATATCTTTGCAATACCTTTTTGATAAAAAATGCAAAGTTCAAATGTTTAAAAAAATGGAGATTGGAGGTTTCACTTATTTGTAAGTTTTGATTAATTTTGGGATTGTGTTGAAGGTGGAACGACAAGTGTTGTAGTTGATGAGCCAATTCAATAACATGTCCATATGGGTGAAAAGTTGGTGGTCGAGGCTTATGATATAGTTAGAGATGACAACAACCAATTGCTAACAAATTATGCCAATTAAGAAGTTGGTATTGATATGAAAGATATTTCATTTACATTTGTGGGGAATGACATTGCAAGAATACTTGTACTATAGTGGAAATTGTTTAAAGTGGATTATAAAACATTTTCTACCATGCATAGATTATTCAAATTGTCTCTAACTTCACCCCACCCTCCTTCCCCATGCAAAAGGGTGGGTGGGTTTTGTTACACAAATTATTGTGTCCGATACTTTTATTTGATTGAGTCTTTCTATTATTTTGATGTTAATATTACTAGTAGAAATCTTGTATTTTCTAATCATTCATTTTGCAACTATAGTATGACTATGTATAATTTGTGATTATTCTTCCAACTATTCACAACACTTGCAATATTTGTGACTATCCTACAACCATGATGTGATTATTCAAAGGTTCATACTTCCATGTGGATGGGTTTTAAGGTTTTTTTCATCCAAGAATAATTTAGTAATTATCATTAATCATGTTATGAACCAATATTTAGTTGCAAATAATAATTTTTAGTTATATTAGGAGTATATTAAACATATATTAAGGGATACATCTATAATATTTTATTAAAATATTATTTTAAATATAATTATGGTATATTATAATTGCATATAAATATAATGAATGTTTTTGCCAAGTTTTTGTTTAACCAAAGCTTAACCAATGCTTAACCAAATTTTTGTTTTGTCAACATTTAAAAAAAGCTTAATTAAATTTTTGTTTTGCCAAAATTTAGTCAATATTTAGCCCCAAAAAATTTTAGTTAATGTTTTTGTCATTGTTTAATCAAGTTTTAATTTAATCAAGGTTTAACCTAGCTACCATGTGACATATTTGGTCTAAGCATAAATGCCACATAGGTCTAGCTTAAGTGTAATGCAAATTATTTAAATTAATAACCTAGGTTAATTAGTAGGTAGAAATTATGTTAATAGATAATACATTGAGCTAAATAATAATTGGTAGATAATACTTAGGTTAATAAATAATAGATTCGGCTAGATATTAGGTGGTAGGAAATACTAGATTAATTACATGTATATATGTATATGTTAATTAAGTTATTAGGTTAGGACGATAGGTCAATACGTTGGGTGGGTAGGGTAACTAAGTAGGTGGTAGGCAAAACCTAAATAGGTAAATAGTCTTTTTAGGAGGATCTAACTTTAATTTGGGATTAAAAAATTTATTATGCTCATTTAGTTATATAGTTTAAACATTGAAAAAAAAGACAAAAGATATGGAATAAATTTTATAATCACAACCTAGTTGCAACAAGGTTGCAATTATGAAATTTATTCCAAATTTTTTGTCATGCATTTCAATCTTGTAAACTATATAATGAAATGCACTTGAAATAGTGAAAACACACAAACATATTTTTTCTAAAAATGTCATTAAGGCTAAATCAATAAAAAAAAACTTGACCTTAAAAGTTAAATTTAAAATTTAAAAAATTACTTACCTACCTATATATTCACATAGCTATTCATCTTTCTACATACCTATTTATGTACCTAGGTCTACCTACCTAAATTTGAATTTTTAGAAATGGTCACATTTCACCATGTGGCATAATCTAATTTGTGCATAGGTATGAATCCAAATTATCCAAATTAGAAGGCTCCAATTTAAACTTTTGTGGATAAATTTGAAAATTTTTAAATTGTCACATTTTTTCACATGATAGAATTTGATTCCTTTAAAAAAATCACATAAGGAATCAAATACGAAAGTGTGTAATTAATTTTTTTGTAGTTGAAAATAGTGGTAGGTAGTTACAAATAATTATGTAATGTATGGATGGAATATATGTTTGATTGAATACGTCATCCACTAATAAATTATCGATGTCATGCTTATATTAGATTTGCAACTACATGTTGGGTGTGATTAAATTTATGCAATTAATGGTAAAATTATTTGTGGGAGTCATTTACAATTAAATTTTATTCGCAAATATTGGTTTTTCTACTAGCATACCTTCATATGCATAAAACCTACTAGATCATATGTATGTTACAATACTTTCACAACATCATGTTTTAATGTCATCTTCATTGAAACAATACGTTCATCAAATACAATTTTCATCTAAGCTTGGCTTTGAGCTTAACCCCACCCTCCTCTCAATGTGAAAGGAGAATGGGATTTGTTTACATATTAAAAAGTCAAATATTTTTTTTTCACATTATTACAAAATATGTCCCCTATCATTCATTCCATTCACATTTTGCCCAACATTGAGTGGGAAAGGCCTTTCCTATTGGGCAAAATGCGAATGAAATGTGTAATGAAATGGAAATGTGTTTTGTAATATTGTCATGTTTTGGTAGAACAAATTACAAGGGATTATTCATAGGATTTCAAGGACTTTAAGGAAGATTTTGATGGTAACACTTCATATTGCGTAAATGAAGATGCAAATGTTCTCATTGACCTTCGTAACATTATAAAGGGGAACACACATTGTGTCACAACCCTAGCTTTGGGTTCACGACCAAGGTAAAGGCTTGCGGAGGTGCTGCCCAAAGGTAGCCCAGGAGTCACATTTCATGCTCCCAGGAGTGTAAGAGAGTGTCGGGGAATGAACCCACACACTCCCAAGTGGGCTCCCACTTTGGGAATGGAATCCTGGTGGACTTCTAAATTTTTAGAGGGCAATTGTAAAGGTCAAAAGACTGAAAATATCCTTATACCATTGGAAAGCTCTTGAGACATAGATGTCTAAAATAGGCTCACATGACCCATTTGGGTACTCAAAACATATGTTATGGCCAAAAGAAGGGTCGGGAATGGGTTTTCACTAAAACTAGGAAATGGCATGCCACATATCGTTGGAAAGCTCTTGACGAAGGCTAAAACTTTTCTTCAAATCTCACTTCAATTGGAGGTTTTCACAAGAAGTTATGGGCTTCCAAAATCGCAAAAATCTTAATTTCGAAAATTTCGGGATTCCCAACTTGGGAGTCGTGGCACAAAATGTCATTTGGATGCAGGCCCCATGGCTAGGCACAAAGAATAATATAAGGGGGAAGGTGGTGGCTTCTCCCAAATCCAGGCCATGGCGAGTCTTATGAGTCAGTGTTTGCGCGTGGCGAGTCTGTGCACCAAAAGTGCTCCAACTATGCATTAACCAACTTGTTGTTTGATTTGTGCAGGTCTGTGTGAATAATTGACCCACTTGCCATTCGTCCTAGTCCCCATCCTAGAGTTCTAGCATGCCCCTTTACACTTGAAGTGCTGCAAACCAAGGAGTGTACCCTAACACCTTATTTTTCCGTTGTTTTCACCTTTGGACTTATAATTGAGTCTATCAAGGAATTTGGGGGTGCGTCGCATTGTGAAGTGTCAAAGGGTAGGTTTTTTTGTAAGCTTGGGGAGTGCAATAAATATTTTAATTCCAAGTGGTTTATTTGGAAACATGTAGATAAAAAACCATTTTTTAATTATGTTAACAACCATATTTGGTTGCCTTTCCATTTGTGAAGAAGGGTTGAAATGCAAAAGACCATATGTTGCCACAAATGCCCACATTGTAGGCAACATCTATAAATGCCAAAAATGAAAATGAGGCCAAGGTTGTGGTTCATGTTAAAAAGAGGGCTGTAATAAAATTTGATGGGTTGAACTGAAGTACATGTGCCAAAGGTACATAAACATATCCTTGTGAAACTTGCATATTCCATGGTTTGTAAAATACTTTGGAGAAGATCATGGGATGTGGGGTTGTGGCCAAATATAACCTCTTGAAGGTGGAGAAGGACGATGATCTTTTGTGTTCATTATGTTTATGTTTGGATGCATATGATGAATGGGATTTAAATTGGATTAATTTCACTTGCATCTTGGAAATAAAACACATTATTGGTGTGATTGTATGATCATGTTTGAATAGAAATGGTAGGTTTTATTGTGAATGCCAACTCCTTATATTATGTTTATAACCCAAATAGGTAATGTTTTATTACATAATAAATTCACTTTTTGTCATATTTTCCCCTACATTAACTCATGCACACCAAATTGTTTTGTGTTTGTTATATTTTTGTTTGATGATGTACCCCAAATTCAATTGAGTCCATATGTGGTCCTCAAGAGATTGTGACATCTGCAAAACCTAAAAATACATACTAATAGTGGATTCGGGATGTGCGGGTTCACGATGGGAAAAGGATATGTTCACATTCTTTAGTTGTATATGTAATTTTTTTCAATTGAAAATGTAGTTAAAGAACCTTGTTTGATAGATCACAAATGGTTCGGGTTTTTATAATGATCATTTAGACCATACCCACATTCATCCAATTTAACAACCTATCATGTTGGTGTCAACCACAACATACATACAATAAAATATAACAAAGGCATGGAATGTGACATCTACCAAATATGCCCACGATGGTGTTTAATTGTTGGGTTTTTATAGCATTTTGAGCATACACATTTTTGTGTATGTTGCACTCCACCAAGGGATACAAATCACCTCTTTCACATTCTAAGAATTCCTGAACATGTGCATGTGGTATATGTGCAACATCTATGGAGATTTTATTTGTACATCAATGTCATTCACCCATGATTTTGAAAGATTTTGAACTTTTATATTTTGACATTTGGGAGTTCACCCCATGTTTATGACCTTCCAAGATGCCTTCAGGCAAAAAAAAAAACAAAAACAAAAACAAATATCAAATATCAAAACCTTTAACTTTTGTGTTAAAGCTCAAACATGGTGAAACATTCATTTCCTTTATTATTTCACATACTAATATTAAACAAAACACATTACCTTCACATGTCCACAAACTTTTTACTTTTGAAGCATTAATACACAACCTAATTGTGCATCAAACCACAATTCATTTAGTAAACAAATGATCACATGTAAATGTATTTTTTCTAAAAATAAACAATTTGCATGAAGGGTTAATTATGGAAAAAAATTGAAACTTGGTGAAACAAAAATCCTTAATGATGCAAAGAGGATAAAACATTACAATCACCTTTTATATTGAAAGTTTTTTTATTCCCCTTCAAGAAATATCCAACCTTCAATTTCCCTTTTCAAATTGCAAGTGTAATACCTAGCTTTTACTAATGAAGCCCAATCATTATGAATCTAAGGTAAAAAGTTTAAACCTCTAGTTTCATGTTAAATCTAAAACATGGTTAAATGCATTACCTTCACATGTTTACAAAGCCTAATCTTCTAGACCAATACACAACCTAAACCCTACAAGTGGTGTGTGCATAGTTGCAATTAATTTAATAAGTAAATTATCATATGAAAATGTCAATTTTTGTAAAACAAAATAAAATTTGCATGAGGGGCTAATAATGGGGGGGAAATGAATCTTAATGAAACAAAGACCTTTAATGATGTAAAGAGAATTAAATGTTACAATTACTTTTTATATTGAAAGTTGTCTCCACTTTCCTTCAAAAAAGATCCAACCTCCAATTTGTCTTCAAATTGCAAATGTAATTCAACTAGTCTTTTCTAATGATGCCCAACCATTATGAATCTAATGTAAATACCTTTACTTTATTACTAAAGCTCCAACATGAGTAAAAATGCATAACCTTCATTTGACTACAAACCCTAATTTTCCAAATCATTAAACAACTTAAAACCTACAAGTGGTATATGCATTCCTCTAATTTAATAAACATACAATTATATACAAATGCCAAAACTAATTATGAAAAAAACTGAAATTTAATGAAATTAGAAAAAACCATAAATGAAATTTTTTTAAAATATTATTTTTACATTTTATATGGAGATTTGTTTTCCACTTGCCTTCAAAAGAAAAAAAACGAATAGAGCTTGCTCTATATATGTGTAATTGAAACAAACCCCTAAATCCTACCAAATATTTCATGCTTTAATTTTATTTAGTATTAAGAAAGTGACTTACAAAAACCATTTAGTGTCATAAAAGTTCCCTCAACACAAATAGTTAAAAAATCCCTCTTTTTACTTTAGCCAAAATAAATAAAATATATTAATTGTACATTATGCATTAAATGGGTCAAAGTGAAGGTGGACTTAGTAGAAGTTTTGCTAGTAGATTTATTGCCTACAAAAATAATACCCACATTATTCTTTGTATTTTCATTTGGATCTTGAATATTGCTTGAAAAAACAATGAGAAGTTCTTTGCAATATCTTCATGTGGTTTCATTTTAGCATCATCTTTGGTGGTTGTGATAGGTTGAGCTAAAGTAGTCAAATAGGTAAGGCCAGGTAAGTGGATAGATGGGTAGTATTTAGGTAGGTAGGTGGATGGGTAGATAAGTAAGCAAGTGAATAGGTAGATAAGTGGGCAAACAAGTGAGTAGGTGGGTAGGCAACACGAGAGGTTTACTAGGTAGGTAGGTGAACATGTCAACATGCGTTGCAAGGTTGTGGGTAGTAGTTTTTTTTCAAGAGGGTTGGTGAAGTAAGTTGAGGGAAAATATTGAGCACAAAAATAAATTTAAATACCAAAATGGGTCATGGTGTTAATCATGGTGGTTAACACAAGGACAAAAACCCAATGAAATTTTTTCCTCAATTCAATCATTCTCCATCCAACTAGTGCATTCATGAGTGCGAGTTCACTTAGTTGTGGATGAACCAAAATTAAATTACAAGGGTTTTGCTTTGGTAACCTATCCAATAAACCCCCCTCGTCCACCTCTAGGTAACTACTAGTGTTAGATTAATATATAGATTACAATACTAGTAAGAAAATTTGATATTGAAAAACAAACCAATAAGGTATGACTCAAGGCAATACTAGCCTTAAAACAATACTAGGCTAGTATGGGATCAAACCTAATATTAGGTTTATATACCCACCTTACACCAATACCAATTTACCATATTTATACCAATATTGGGCAATTTTCACCCACCAGCTAAAAATGGGCACTAGTTTTCAATCTGGTTTTTAGTGAAAACTACCATGAAAACCTACTTGACGGGTCTCATTGGAGGTGAAAACCACCTAGTGGGAACCGCCCAAGTTTTCACTAGGCATCAAATTTGAAAACCAAAACGATTTTCATGGTAAAAAAAAAAAAATAGAAAATAAATAGTACGTCAGAAGTAATAAGTAATAAATAATAAATAATAAGAATAATTTTTTTAAAAACTTAACTTACGATTTATGAAAATAAAAATTAAAAATTAAAAATTAAAGAAAATTAAACTTATCACTTCCTAGAAGAAAGCTAACCACCATGGTTAGTTGTGAAAGAACTAATGAAAAAGTGTTTCCTAACCACATACCATCCATCTTGCATGGTTTAACTTGAGCATTCAAATGAGAGCTATAAATTCTTGTATTGCTAGATTTGGTGGTTTGAATTTTATTTTATTTTTGTTATCTTGAGTGAATTAACATCCATGTGTGATAGCTTTTGTATGCAAAAGTTAGAGAAGCATATATTTGGGGACAAGTTTTATGGAAATATTAAATTTGGCAACTGTAATATGGCAAAATTATGGCCATTCTTTTACCAAAAATTCTTGTATGTGTTGAAAAAATATTTTTTAGGTGGAAAAAAATGCAAAAAATCTACCTCCAAGATAAAACATTGCACATAATGTGCATATATTTTTTACCTATCTTGATTATTTTATGATTCATCAATTTTTAGTGGATTTTGTAATGCATATATTTAGGGTATTTTTTTTGGGTTTTACATAGCCATGTAATTTGGACAAGTCCCCCCCCCCCCACCCCACCCCACCCCCTTTGACGTGGTTTCAAAGGAGTTTACATGCAATTAATTTTGTGCCTACCTAAGAAAATGCTACGTGTATTTGATGTTTGATTCAACAAATTCATGAATTCATTTAGACAAATGACAATTTACAATGAAATAAATCTTATCTAGGGAATTATATAAGACGTGTTATATATATTTTTTCCAACACATTTCATGATCTTCAAGCCTTAAACATTTATTTTATATTAAATCTAATTGAAACATAATATCAAATAGTGTTTTCCCAATGAAAAACGTTGTTATTTTTTTGACAAAATTTTTTGGAATTTTTGGAATGCTATTTCTAGTGTAAATTCACTAATTTTTTCCCTTTTATGAAAAAAATTGCCAATTTTTTTATATCACGATTTATACCCCAAAAACCCTAAATACCAACATATTATTGTAATGAACCTATAATGATGGGTTTCCCACGTAAACAATATTTCTTTTATCACTTTGTCACGACTCATTTAATTGTGGGTTGTAAAGTTCAATTGAACTTGTATTGAAAATTTAAGTAGTTAGAACACTAGGGTAGAATGCACACTTATGATCAAACAACAATTTTATCTTGTTCATGTCTTGTACATTTTTAACAACCTTCATGGTTATTGGTGTGCCAAGTGGAGGTCTACAATACGTTTTTAAAAGTTTCAAATGCAAAGGAGCAACCAAGAAAATAAACAAAGAGGACAAGCTACTAGAGCCCCCAATTCTAGAGCTATATTTTTCATTTTTTGTTTAATTTTGAGTAATTCAAAAAACTAAAGGTGCACTAATTGGAGTCAACGTTTCCCCTAATCCTTTTTTGTACATCTATCGAAACATTTTTTTAGTGGCAAAATTTCTCATATTTTTTATTTGAAAAAAAACCTTTCTACCTCCCTACCCTAAATTAGGGTTGTTATTTTGTCCAAATCATCGCCATATGATGTCCCTATTAGAAAAAAGAAACCACCTTTTCTATCAACAACAATGATGACCTTGTCGATTTGTACAATGCAAAAGGACCACAAGATGTCGCATTTCAAAAGAGGCACGTCACAAGTTGCCATTGCATTGCTACAAATGTTTCCGTGTTGCTAAGATTTCGCCAAATGGAGTTGCAATGTTGCCATTCGCTTTTTTATCAGCTCTACCACAATGTTACTTCCAATTTTGATCCATTCTAACAAGACGTCACCTATACTTGTTTAGGTCATAATTTTTTTACTTGCAACTCTTAAACATCAACGATTTGGACTTTGTAGCCAACATTGGAACAAAATGGTTGCTACACAAGGACCACACACTTTTGAGGTTTAAGGTGAGCAGAAATCATCCTTGCAAATTGAGTTTATTTCTATTACTTTCTTATTGTTGAAGCCGAAATCTTGTAGCTTAGGTAGTTTGTGTTTATAATTTGGAATCTGGATGTTGCAAATTTTGGAGAGTCAAGCTTCAAGTTTAATGATCATTTGGTTTATTATTCTTGAAGTTGGGAATCAGGATTTTGCATTAAGCTTGCTGCCAAAGTAGGTTGTGTTTAGAGTTTGGAATTTGGACATTGCAAACTTGTGAGAATCAAGCTTCAAGTTTGGTGACTATTGCAAGGACTTTGGACCAATGAACTTGTTTGTAGTTTTGTGTTGTTCGAATGTGGGAATGAAAACAATCTAAATTTTCCACCTTTGCCATGGGTGACTTGCATACTTAGGTACTAAGTTTAAACATTTAACCTTTGTGCAAATTGAAAGGGTTTTCAGTGTTCATCAACATCTTTTTGAACTCTCAAGTCTAAGGTTTGTTTTAGGTTTTTAAATTCCTTAAAATAAAACCTTTGAGCTTGAATTGTTTTAATTTTCAGATTTTTTATTTGTTGATTTCTTTCTAGTTTGTTCTTTTGTTCACATCTTGTGGAATTGTCATCTTGTTTTCTTGCACATCATCTCTAATGGCTTCACTAAAACCTCCTGTGAATTTTATGTTTAGGCATTTTTTTTTCGGTTCATGTCGATCCTTCTTCTAGTTCCAAGTCTATTATGGTAGAAATAAATATTTTGTTGGCCCCTTCTTTGGAACTCCGAGATGGTAATAACAAATCCTTGTTTACATTAGTGCTCTTCCTCAAGCACTATTGTTGGTGCTGAAAAACTTATTTCACTTGATTTTAACCTTGTTGTTCCAAAGCCAAAGAAAGCTAGGAAGGCTAAATGGGATTTTAACAAAATGTTTCAGGATATTTGGGTAGCAAAATTACCTTGGGCAGAGGCAATAATGGGTTTTAATGGAAAATTATCCATGGTGAAGTGTAAGGTTTGCAGTTCTGTTGAGAAAATAGACAAGTTACTTGTTGCATAGTTTGATGACTTATAGAAACATGTTGGACAATGAAAGGCTATTGTTGCAAAACCCAATGTGAAAGTGGGAGCATATTTTTTGAGTTTGAATAACCAACATGCTAAAAATGAACAATAGTTTGCTACAATGCATGTAAGAAATATTGTAATTGACCAGGTTAATGTTGGTTTGCACATTGAAAAGAAGTGGAAGTTTTTGTAATTTGTGACAGTTTTCCACCTTCTATAGTAAGGATGCCCATTTATAGATTATGAAAGTATGCAACAATTTTTTGCTTTTATCAAAGTGCCAAACAACCCTTGGCACCGTTGGAACAATTCAAGTGTTTGGATCATGGCCAAGTGCATGCACAAGATTGTGCTCACAAACACACAATTGGTTGTTCAAAAAACAAGGTTCATTTCTATCTTTGTTGATGAAGATACCACTATGGACTCCCAATCTTGGTTGGGTGTTCATGTGTACCTTATTGATGGTTGGAAGTGCAACCTTATTTTATTAACCTTGGAGTAGCTAGTCAATGGTGGTACAATAGATAATTTCAAAAAGGTTATAATGGATAATGTGCTTCAATATGGGGGACTATCAGAATCTAACCTTGTTTCAAAACTCAAAAGTTTTGGTGCATATAGAGTTTTAATTTTCTAGGGTGCAAAAAATGGTGTTATAATACAATTGAGAGAAAAATTGGCCCCTTACATGCTAGGGTACATTGTGTTGCACATTAGAAAAATCTGGTAATACAAACATGGTTAAAAACTACCTTTGGTGTCTAAGATTGAAACAATGTTATAAGTAATCTACACGTATTATTCTCTCTCCCAAGCAACATTTGGATAGATGTAAGTTTGGAAATTTTTTGGAGCAGAAAGCCTTGAAGGTTTTTCGCAATGTGAAGACACATTGGATTTCAATGCTCTCACATGTAAAACAAATTTTGACAAAATACACAATAAGACATCTTGGGTTTTACAATTGGTTAATAAAACAACTATTGTTTTTTTTATTACAATTCTAATTACAAGTTCATGTTAATGACTACATAGTTGTAAAAGACATTGTGATGCCACATGACATTATCGTTTCGCGACTATAGTTGATATCACGACTTGATGGTTTTTACACAAATATCAAATTTTCAAAAAAAAAAATTTAATGTATTTTTAATCATCCAAAATTAAGTAATAACAAAATTCCATTCATTCTTGCAATTTTTGGTGAATAGTAACTTATGGCCGTGTGATGTTGATGTGGCATGCCACGTGGCAATGAGGTTGATTAGTAATTGCAACACTTCGTGACTTATGACATTAACTTCCCATCATGATTCATGTCATTGATTTGATGAATTAATTTCATTTATTAGATAGTTGAAAATATTGTTGTCCTTTGCGATTAATATTAACTCAATTTTTCATGCAATGATGACATGGCATGCCATTTGGTAATAAGGTGTCTCAAATTTTCATGGCAATCCATGATTTTTTTGTGACACCATAAATTTTTGTGTGTCTTGAATTTATGGCACCAATATTTTTCATGAAATGCCATATTTATGTGTGTGCCATGAGGTTTTTGAAGTCATGAATTCACATGCATGTGTATGTGTACTTAAAACTCTATTATTAATTGTAATTGTGACTTAATATTAATAATCATTCTTTAAAAAATGACACATAACTCCTTGACTTCTTAACTACTTAGCACATTAGCTTAAGTTAACATACCTATTAAGTTAACCTATGTATGTAGGTTATTTAGTAAAACCCTATTTCATAATATAGGCTACCTTGTAAATTATTTAGCTAAACATAATAAATTTACTACATCTAGTATATTTAAATATACCTAGCATAGGTTACCCTACTAATAGGTTAATTTAGGTACGCTTGCCTAGGTTCTTAGTTTTAGGTTTTTTGCCAAATCAACCTAGGTAGCCTCATTACAAGATATTATCAAATTTGTAACCACCTCAAGTTTGTGCAACTAGATGCATTATGATGCAACATAATTATCCTAGTTTTTTTTAAAGACTAAGAATGCTTAGGTTAACTTATGTTAGGTAGTAAGGTTGATAAATTAGTTCACCTGTAAACAACCTAGGGAGGTTTAAGTCTAGGCTAGGTTGGTAGGTTGTAGGTAGGTTGACCTAGGTCAATTTAGGGCGGCCAAGGTTAATTCAAGGCTAAAAATTGTGAGTTTTATAATTTTGTGTTAAACATAATTAATATAAAAAATTGTGGTAATGCAATGGATGAAGACTTGAACCCCAAAGTGAAGGTGAGGGGCTAAAATCCTCATTCTTGCAACCTATGATACCTAGGCCACTTGGTTTAAGTACCTTAAACTAGGCTTCTTGGGCTAAAAGTCTGACATTTGTTTTTAATCTAGGCCACTTAGCTTAGGTTAAGTAACTTAGGTTGCTTAATATAGGTAGTTAACTTAATTAGGTGAAACTAGGTTGACTTTTGGCTAAGTGAGCTAGATTAGGTTGCTTAACCTAACTAAATTAGGTTAGGTTGACTTTTGATTACACTAGCTACATGTGTTAAATTAGATTGATTTTTGATCACGTGCAGTGACTCATAATGTGTTTATAGATTTTTGACACCTGCCATCAAGGTGTCTTTTGTAACACTTAGTCGAATAAAATGACTAAGTTGCGATGACATGCATTTTACACCTCATACCAAGGTCATCAATGACATGGAATTTCAATATTAAACCAAAATTAAAAAAATCCTAATTGATAAGATGATTGGGCTTTGCAACTAAATGTCCTTTGTGACTAAATGGGTGAAATGATATGGGTTTAATGATTCATTAATAACTAGTTGCATATGTCCTTCCTGACTAGGATGTAGTCACAAAGCCCAATCATAAAACCCAAAATGTGTTGTGATACAAAATAATTGTGATTCAGATGTTTGATGAACAAACATCTCATGACACAACTAAAATAGGTTTGGAGTTGCTTTGTGATGTTGAAGTGTTATTGGGATTGACATGTATTATTCCCATGTTAAAACTTGTTTAGCGTTCGTCTAAATTTGCTCAAAATCGAGAAGTTTTGATATGCAATTTTGTTGATGTTGTCAAAAAATATGAGGTGCAATTGTATCATATGCATTATGATTATCAAACCATGTATGGGCAGAAGGAGTTTGGGTAGTTTTTGGAACATTCAATTGATGTTTTGCGTCATGTTTGGCTTCTTAACCAAAACATTAAACTTGAATGTGTAACTTTTTTGTTCTATGGATATATTTATACGCAATATAAGAAGTGCATAGTCATAGGTGCTTTGAACTAGGTTTCCAAAGTTGATTGTGACACACCCCCAATCTCTTTAATGGACTCAAATGCGAGTCCAAAACTGAAAGTAACAGAAGAATAAGGAGTTGGGGCACGCACCCTGGCTCGCAACATTTTGAAGGGGTAGATGGGTGTGTTGAAGCTCCGGGATGGGACTAGGAAGAGTGATAAACATCAACTACTCACATGGACCTGCACAAAACCAACACAAGGTGGTTAGTGCATAGTTGGAGCACTTTTGCTGTCAGGATAAACCACGGGCAACTCGGACTCATAAGACCCACCACGGCCCGGACTTGGGGGAAGCCACCACCTTCCCCCTTATAATATATTTTGTGCCTCTCCACGAGGCCCACATCCAAATGGCTTTTTGTCCTAGGATTCCCAAGTGGGAGTCCCGAAATTGCCAAAGTTGAGACTCCCACGACTTTGGGGGCCCCCTAACTTTGTGTGCAAATCTTTGGTTGAAATGAGTTATGAAACAAAGTTGTATCCTTCGTCGAAAGCTTTCCAACGGTGTGTCGCATGCCATTTGCACGCAAGGAAATCGGGTCGATTCCTGACTTTTAATGGTCGGGAGTCAAATTGCCAATTTGACTCCCGGCCCTTCTTTTGGCCATAACTTGTGTTTTAGATGTTCAAATGGGTCATGTGAGCCCATTTTAGACATCTACATTTCAATAGCTTTCCAATAGTATGAAGAACTCCTTGAGCCATTGGGTTTTGACCCTTGCAATCACTCTCTAAACATTCAAAAGTTCACCAGGACTCCAACTCCCAACATGGGAATTCACTTGGGAATGTGAAGGTTCTTTCCCTCACCCTTTTTTGCACTCCCGGGGGCATGAGAATGCGACTCCTGGGCTTAATCTTAGCCCGCACCCTTGCAAGCCCTTTGCCTTGGTCGCGAACCCAAGGTTAAGGTTGCGATAGATTGGTTCTTGGTAGTGTAGGATGTGAAAAAATAGTGCACTAGTGTTGTTCAGGGTTTAATTGAAAAGTTGTAGCGACACTTCCCTTCACAAGAGATTATGAATGTAACTGGGATTATTCATCCTCGATTTTGGATTCAACTAAAAGTTGAACATATTTTCTTGGCATAGTTGAGCATTTTGAAGGTTCACTATTGTCATGGGAAGGACATTGGGGCCAACCAAATGCACATCCCTCCCTTGCTTGATGAGTTGAAGTTAGAAGC
>Ga0116227_10002908_pt1 | contig 38517 bp, 52 predicted proteins | sample S1TSphgellanicum_FD_89693 | JGI IMG/M metagenome (GOLD analysis project Ga0116227, IMG submission 89693) | Host-associated microbial communities from peat moss isolated from Minnesota, USA - S1T2_Fb - Sphagnum magellanicum MG | ecosystem: Host-associated > Plants > Peat moss > Unclassified...
AATTCCGCGAGGGCATCCTGCCCTGGGCGTTGCAGCACCCCTGCGCGCTGGTGTTCGATGAATATGATGCCGGCCGCCCGGATGTGATGTTCGTCATCCAGCGCGTGCTGGAAGTCGATGGGCGGCTGACCTTGCTCGACCAGAACAAGGTGATCCGCCCGCATCCGAGCTTCCGGCTGTTCGCCACCGCCAACACGGTGGGCCTCGGTGACACCACCGGCCTGTATCATGGCACCCAGCAGATCAACCAGGGCCAGATGGACCGCTGGAACATTGTCGCCACGTTGAATTATCTGCCGCACGGTCAGGAGACCGAGATCGTGATGGCCAAGATGGGCATGGACATGGCCGACAAGACGCAGAAGAAGCGCGTCGAGAGCATGGTGGCGCTGGCCGACCTGACCCGCGCGGGGTTCATCAACGGCGACATTTCCACCGTGATGTCGCCGCGCACGGTTATCACCTGGGCTGAGAATACGAGGATTTTCGGCGATGTCGGCTTTGCCTTCCGGCTGACCTTCCTGAACAAATGCGACGAGGCCGAGCGGAACACGGTCGCCGAGTATTATCAGCGCTGCTTCAACGAGGAGATTTCGACCGGCCTGCGCAAGACCGTTTGAGCCGAGATGACCGCGAGCAACGATCAGGGCAAAGCCGAAGATTTCAAGCGTGCGACCGCGAGCGCGCTGCGGGCCATCGCGCAAGTGCCGGACGTGCAGGTGGCGTATCAACCCGGACAATCCGGCCTTTCCGGTAAACGGGCACGATTGCCAGCACCTTCGAGGGCGCTCGCCGCACCGGAAATGGCCAAGCTGCGCGGTGCGGCGGACGCCATCGCGCTGCGGTTGCGCCACCACGACGATGACATTCACACGGCCCGGGCCCCTTCCACCCGGGAGGCAAGGGAAGCCTATGATGCGCTGGAGCAAGCACGTGTGGAAATCGTGGGCGCGCAGCATATGGCTGGCGTCTCCGCCAATTTGCGCGGCAGGCTGAACGAAGAATGCGAAAACGATGGGTTGAGTCATATGACACGGCGCGACCAGCTGCCGCTGGTGACCGCCCTCTCCCTACTGGCGCGTGACCGGATGGAGCCAGGCTCTCTACCCGAATCCGCAAAACAGATCATCGATTTGTGGCGGAACACGCTGGGCGAGGATGCCGAAACCGCGCTGAACGAGCTGGCCTCTTCCAGGGCCGACCAATCCTCCTACACGAAAGCGTCGCGCAGACTGCTCGCGGCGCTCGATCTTGCGGAGGCCGAAGCGGAAACCGAGGAGAGCGACGACCCGGAGGATAATGAGGAAGGCGGGGAAGAGACCGCCCAGCAGGATAACTCGCAGGATGGCGAGGGCGAGAACCAGTCTGAGGAAAACGCCATGCTGGCCGCCCAGCCGGAAATGTCCGAAGGCGAGGCGGCGGAGGAAAACTCCGAGGAAGATAGCGACGCCGAGGATGTCTCGGCAGAATCCGACGACGCCCCGGCAGGCCCCCAGCAGCGCCGCGCACCCGCAGCCGGTGACGAGACCGCTGGGTATCGCGCCTTCACCCGTGCCAATGATGAAGAAATCGACGCCGACGCGCTCTGCGACCCGGAGGAGCTGAGCCGCCTGCGCCAGCAGCTGGACCAGCAATTGCAGCATCTGCACGCCGTCGTCGCCAAGCTCGCCAATCGGCTGCAGCGCCGCCTGCTCGCGCAGCAGACCCGCGCCTGGGATTTCGACCTGGAAGAGGGCATGCTCGATTCCGCAAGGCTATCGCGCATCATCGTCGATCCGTTACTGGCCCTGACATACAAGCGCGAGCGAGACACGGATTTCCGTGACACGGTGGTAACGCTGCTCATCGATAATTCCGGCTCCATGCGCGGCCGGCCGATTACCGTGGCAGCGATGTGCGGGGATATCCTGGCCCGCACGCTGGAACGCTGCTCGGTAAAAGTCGAGGTTCTGGGCTTTACGACCCGAGCCTGGAAAGGCGGGCAGAGCCGCGAGCAATGGGTTGCGGCCGGCAAACCCGCAATGCCAGGCCGGCTGAACGACCTGCGACATATTATCTACAAAGCCGCCGATACGCCCTGGCGGCGCGCGCGTAAAAACCTCGGTTTGATGCTACGCGAAGGACTGCTCAAGGAGAACATCGATGGCGAGGCGCTCCTCTGGGCGTATCGCCGCCTGCTAAACCGGCCAGAGCACCGGCGCATCTTGATGGTCATCAGCGATGGTGCGCCGGTCGATGACTCGACCCTTTCCGTGAATTCGGGAAATTATCTGGAGCGGCATTTGCGCGACGTGATCCGCGATATCGAGAGCCGTGAACTCGTCGAGTTGATCGCCATCGGCATCGGACATGACGTGACACGCTATTACCGGCGGGCCGTGACGATCGTCGATGCCGAGGAACTGGGCGGGACGATGATGCGCAAGCTGACTGAGCTGTTCGATGAGGACGAGGCCGAAGCCTGGGCACGACTGGCCGGTCAACGCGCAGCACTCATTGGGTAACGGGTCATAGACTGCACCGGGCAAGCTGCTGCTAGTTGAAAGACGGCTAATGACGGTTGTCTGACGGGGCGGTGGAGCAGGGCAGCAAGACGATAGGCAATCGCGATCGAGTGCCGGAACTGGCAAGGCTGAGCGAGATGATCCTCGCTATTGAAGAAACTCTCCGGCGGATAAAGGCTGAGATTCGGCAAAGCCATGAACGCACCGCCATTCGCCGTATATACCGATGCAATTTCGGCGATCGCGGCCATCGAAAGCTGTGTGCCTAAGAAATCCGTCGGTAAGCCACCCACCACCAGAATACCCGAGGCGGACTCCCGGGCGACGAAGCCGGCGATCAGCTTCTTGCCATACCCCTGTGCAATGTCGGCTGCATCCGGCGCAGCCCGGACAACATGGTGCAGCAATTCTGCATCCGCATCCGCGCGGACATTATCAATGCGGTCTCCCTGTGCGTTATATTCCCCGGCCAGCAAAAGCTCCGGATTAATCTCCCCGAAACGCACGAGCGGCATTTCTACCCCGGCCTCAAGAATATCCGCCAGGCTGCAACAAAAAAAGGCGCCCAGAATCCGCCCCCACGACAGCTGGGCCAAGATACGCCGGTCACGGCGGAATAAAATTTCTCCATCGACCCCTGCGCGGTACTCGGCACCCGTGGCGGAATACTGCTGCAACTCCATTGGCATATAGAGGATGTCACCCCTATGAAGCAGCGGCCCATAGCGAATGAACATCTCATCCAGCCCAATTCCGACCGCAATGCCGGCATTCTCGCAGGGCATATCCAGCATATCGCCGATTACCGAGCAGGAATGGGAATAGGGCCCGTTTGAGCCTGCGAGAATAACCAGTTTGGGCGATGGCAAAGCCGCCATGATGGAAATTTTCTGTGATATTTCCAGTTGAAGCAGGCCAAGCGACAAGGGACGGTCCACCACCAGCCCGAAGAGCACCAGATAGATAACGATGGAGAGCGCGCAGGAGAGGAAAATCCGCCGCATCGTTCAGAACTGAAAGTATAGAAAGGGCAAGGTGTCCGGCGCGAAAAGCAAGGCCTGAAAGCTGAATGCGAAGCTTGCTACCAGGGCGAGACTCCGCCTGGTCCGACCCATGCTGTGCAGCTCCGGTAGCGCCAGAGCTATGAACCAGCCTAGCGCCAGAAACACGGCCGCCTGCGGCAGGCTAAGGCTCCGCGCATCTCCAAGATACGGCAAAACCGGCACAGCGCGGCCCAAATGCGCGAGTGCAGGAAGCATTTTGATATAGAGCGCCGGTATCGCGATGCCGTTATAGCCAAACAGCCCCTGATAGAAATTCATCACTGCGGAGAAGCCTGACGCCCGGAAGGGCACCCAGGCGAGGATCACAGCTAGCAATGTGAGAGACCGGCAGGCAAAGGTCGGCAGCGGCAGTCCGAAGCGCCGCCACCATCCATGCAGCACCAGAAACGCCCCGTGCAGCCCGCCCCAGAGAACAAATCGCAATGCGGCGCCATGCCATAAACCGCCGAGCAGCATGGTTGCCATGAGATTCACAATCCGCCGCATCTCGCCGCGCCGGTTTCCACCGAGCGGGATATAGAGATATTCCCGCAGAAAACCGCTCAGCGTGATGTTCCACCGCCGCCAGAACTCACTGATGTTGCGGGCCTGATAAGGGCTGTTGAAGTTGGCCGGAAAATGAATGCCGAAGAGGCGCGCAAGGCCGATCGCCATATCGGAATAGCCCGAAAAATCGAAGTAAATCTGTAATGCATAGGCCAACAAGGCGCTCCACGCCTCGATCAAGGTGAGCGGGTAGCCCGCGCCAGCGGCGGCAAAGCCTGGATCGGCGAACCGGGCCAGACCATCCGCCAGGACAAGCTTTTTCGCGAGGCCCAGCAAAAAAATCTCGCCGCCTTCTGAAAAGTGCACCCTCCAGTCTTTCCTTGGTTGCAACCCTGCGAATTGTGGGAGGATATGGGCGGGCCGCACGATCGGCCCAGCGATGAGATGCGGGAAAAACGCGATGAAACAAGCATAATCCAGAAAAGGCGGCGGCTTGATGTCCCCTCGGCTCGTATCCACCAGATACATCACCTGCTGAAAGGTAAAAAAACTGATGCCGAGCGGCAGCAAAACGCCGCCAAAAGGCGGCCGCAGGCCCAGGAGCGCTGCAAAAAAATTGGCATATTTAAAAAATCCGAGCAGCGCCAAGTTGAAGGTCAAGCCACCCGTGAGCCAGGCACCCGAGCGTTTGCGGCCTTGAACGCTTTTACCCAGGCAAAAATTCACCGATATCGAGGCCATCAGGAGCAGGACGAGAACCGGCTTCCACCACGCGTAGAAGATCAGGCTACAGGCAAAAAGCCAGCCCAGCGCAGGTTTCCGCCCTAAGCGCCCTAAGAGCAGGAAACCACAAAGCGCCAAAGGTAGAAACACGAGAATAAAGAGTTTGGTGTTAAACAGCACGAAAATAACCCGTTTAGGTTGTATTTTCTGCTGTAATGGAACACGTGCGTATCCGCAATTGGACCTGAGGCCCAGCAATGCTATAGCGCCGCGCCACAGCATTGGTTCCCATGAACGAAACGCCGCTCACCCACCCCGCTCTGCTCCCTGCCGGCTTACGCGACGTATTGCCGCCCGAGGCGGAGCTTGAGGCGCGATCTGTCGAAGCCATCATGGATTGCTTCGCCGGGCATGGTTACCAGCGGGTGAAACCGCCCTTGCTGGAGTTCGAGGACAGCCTGTTCGCCGGCTCTGGCGGCGCCACGGCAGAGCAGACGTTCCGGCTTATGGACCCGGACAGCCAACGCATGATGGGATTGCGCGCCGATACGACACCGCAGATCGCCCGTCTCGCCGCCACACGCCTCGCCAACGCACCTCGCCCCCTGCGCCTGACTTATGCAGGGCAGTGCCTGCGGGTCCGTGGCTCACATCTCCAGCCGGAGCGCCAAATCGCCCAAGCAGGCATCGAGCTGATCGGCCATGATACCGCAGAGGCTGATGCCGAAATCATCCTCACCGCAGTGGAAGCCTTGGCCAGTATCGGGCTGACAAATATCAGCGTGGATCTCACGGTTCCCCGCCTCGTGCTTCATCTGCTGGAGACGCTCAACGCCGCCGAGCACCCCGCTTTGGCGCGGGCGCTGGACCGCAAGGACGCTGCCGCCGTTGCCGAACTCGGCGGTCCCGTCGCCGGCACGTTATTGCAATTGCTGGAGGCGAGCGGACCGGCGGAGCGTGCGATCCCTGCTTTGCTTGCCATCGACCTGCCTGAGACGGCGCGTGCCCAGGCCGTCCGAATGTCGGAAGCGGTCGCCGCCATTCGGCGCCACCGCCCGGACCTGCAACTCACGACGGACCCGGTCGAGTTCCGCGGCTACCAATACCATACCGGCATCTGCATTACCCTGTTTGCCCCAGGTCGGCAGGCCGAGCTCGGCCGCGGCGGGCGCTATCTATGTGGCGATACGGAACCTGCAACCGGCATCACGCTCTACCCCGACACGATCGTGCGGGTTGCACCCAGCCGGGCGTTGCGGCCACGCATTTATCTGCCTTTCGGCACGCCACCGGAACACGCTTCGGCATTGCGCGCGCAGAATTTCGCGACGGTTGCCGGGCTCGCACCCCATCACGCGCCAAAATTGGACGCCACGCGGCTCGCCTGCAGCCATATTTATCTCGACGGCACCGTCACCAGCCTTTCGTAAGGAATCGAAATGACCAACGTAACGATTATCGGCGCGCAATGGGGTGACGAGGGCAAAGGCAAGGTTGTGGACTGGCTCGCCAGTCGCGCCGATATCGTTGTGCGTTTCCAAGGTGGACACAATGCCGGGCATACGCTGGTTGTAGGCAACCAGACCTATAAACTCTCCTTGTTGCCGTCAGGTCTGGTGCGGGGCAAGCTCGGTATCATCGGCAACGGCGTGGTCGTGGACCCTTTCGCGCTATTGGCTGAAATTGCCCGCGTCAGTGCCCAGGGCCTCAAAGTCACGCCCGAGACGCTGCGAATTGCCGATAACGCTCCGCTGATTCTCCCCCTGCACGCGGCTTTGGACAGTGCGCGCGAGACTGCGCGAGGCGATCGCAAAATCGGCACGACCGGTCGCGGGATTGGCCCGGCTTATGAGGATAAAGTGGCTAGGCGGGCCATACGCGTTTGCGATCTGGCCGAACCGGAGACGCTCTCCAACAAGCTGGACGAGTTGCTGTTGCATCACAACACACTGCTGGCCGGGCTCGGCGCGCCGATTTTCAACAAAGCCGAACTGCTCACCAGCCTCTTGGAACTCGCGCCACAGATCCTTCCCTTCGCGGAACCGGTTTGGGAACGTCTGGCCGCAGCCAAACATGCCGGCGAGCGCATCCTGTTCGAAGGCGCGCAGGCGGTGATGCTGGATGTCGATCATGGCACCTACCCTTTTGTCACCTCGTCCAACACGGTTGCCGGCACCGCCGCTTCGGGCAGTGGCGTCGGACCGGATGCTGTCGGCCGGGTGCTCGGCATCGCCAAAGCCTATTGCACGCGTGTTGGCTCCGGCCCCTTTCCCACAGAACTCCATGACAATACCGGACGTGAACTGGGCGAGCGCGGCCACGAATTCGGTACGGTAACTGGCCGCAAACGCCGTTGCGGCTGGTTCGATGCCGCGCTGGTCCGCCAGGCCGTGAAGGTCGGCGGTATTAACGGCTTGGCTCTGACCAAGCTGGATGTGCTGGACGGTTTCCCGGAACTGAAAATCGGTGTCGGGTACATGATCAACGGCGAAAAATTCAAACATCTGCCCGCAGGCGTCGCCGCCCAGGCCGCTGCTCACCCCGTTTACGAGACGCTGGAAGGCTGGACCGGCTCTACCCGAGGTGCGCGCTCCTGGGCTGAACTCCCGGCGGCGGCGATTAAATACGTTAAGCGCATCGAGGAACTGGTGGAAGCACCGGTCACGCTGCTTTCCACCAGCCCGGAACGTGACGATACGATTCTGATGCAAGACCCTTTCGCCGATTAGTAGTTCGCCCGCTTGCTCATCAGCCTGACCTTCGTTAGCGCAAAGCAGCATGAGCGATACTTTTTCGAGACGGCTTCTCAACGGGCTGGACGCGGGCGTTGGACTTCTTGCCCGCACCGGGATCGGTGCGGATTTCATCCGCTTCGCCGTCGTCGGGACGCTTGGGTTTTGCTGGGATACAGGCACGGTATATGCCTTACGGCACCTAACCGGCCTCTATATCGCCGGATTCCTAAGTTATTTCGTGGCATCCACAGCCAATTGGGCGCTGAACCGGGTTTGGACCTTCCGCCACAAGGACCACGGTGCCGCACACGTGCAATGGGCGAAATTTTTCGCAGCAAACCTTATTGGCTTCGCTTTCAATCGCGGAACATATTTTACACTAATCTCAATAAGTAGCCTTTGCCACAATCAGCCGATCTTCGCGATTATTGCGGGTTCCGCAGCAGGCTTGCTCTTTAATTATTTTCTTTCCAAACGTTTTGTATTTAGCTAATACAACCTTAAGTGAAAACTATTTAATTAAAACAACCTTAAGGCGATTAGTCGATGGCAGAGCTTCGGGCGTCCGCCGGGATAGATCACGGCCATTTATATTCTAATCAACCTATAATTGTAAAGCGCCCAGTGCTTTCTTCCGGCTTTTTTTTACGCATCGGCGATTTTTTTTCGATCCTGGTTGTGCCGGCTTTCGCGAGCCTAGCGCCACAGGAGACAGGAGGCATTGCTCGAAACCTTTGTTTTTGGCCGTTGCTTTCCTGCATCACGGTCGTGCTCATCGCCTCCCATGGCGGCTACCGCGCGAACCTCGCGCATGCACGAAACAAGCAGACCCGGCTCGCGATCAATTGTTTCCTGGCCACAAGCGTCTCAATGTTCTCCCTCTTCATACTGCTCGGCCACCCGCATATCCTGGCCCGGCATTGGACAACAGCAGATATTACCGTCACGCCGGTCATTCTGGCGACCACCCGCAGCGCCGTGGCGAAGCAAATTGCGGCACATCAGACGACGAAGCCAACGAGCGGGCCGCTCGTCGTCTGCAACGACCGGTGCCCGGACGGCCTCAGCAGCGCCTTGGCCGAGCAAAATATTTCAGGACCGGTCGCCGGCGTCCTTTTTCTGGCCCCTCGCTCATCGCCGAAACGTTTAAGCGTCTGGCCAGAGCTGGCGAATACCGAGGCGTTTCTCAGGATGGTTCACTCGAACGCAATCCAAGACGTCATTTTCGTTCACGAGCAAGCAACACCCATGTTCTCGACGTCAAACAGGGAAAAACTTCTCGCGGACCTCGTGGCCTATCCCACGCGTATCTGGCTTGCCTTGGATATTGCGGGCAACCTGCCTGAGATTCTGAATGGCAACTCCGGCTCCTGCAAAATTGTACCGCTTGTCACAGATAACCTCGTTAGTTCGCGGAATCAGACCAAACGCTGCTTCGACCTCGTTGTAAGTATCCTGCTGCTGGCATTCTTCGCCCCTTTGCTCCTGCTTTGCGCCTCGCTTGTGCGCGCGAGCGGGCCGGGGCCCGTGATCTTCCGGCAAATTCGTACTGGGGCGCAGGGCCAGAAATTTACCGTGCTGAAATTCCGGACGATGCAGGACGATCCACACCGACCTTTCGCACAGGCCCGGCCGAACGACCCAAGAATCACACGGATAGGCCGTTTTCTGCGGCGCAGCTCGATTGATGAGCTGCTCCAGCTCGTCAACGTCGTTCGAGGAGAAATGTCGCTGGTCGGCCCACGTCCGCACGCGCCGGAAACCCAGGTTGAAGGCATCGATTTCGAGAACGCCGTCCGCCTCTATCGACTGCGCCATCGCGTGAAGCCCGGCATAACCGGACTCGCCCAGGTCCGCGGCCAACGCGGTGAGACCCCGATCATCAGCATGCTTGAGCAGCGTTTGGCGAGTGATCTCGAATATATACAGAGCTGGTCGCTCTGGCTCGATATCTCAATCTTGTTCAAGACACTCCCGGCCGTCATCACCCAGACGAATGCGCATTGAGATGCTAAAGAGTCCTCCAGCCACCTCCGCCACGCGGCTTGTGGCAGGCTCCCGTCCACCGCTGGGTGCCTATGACGCCGACATCATCATCCTATCTTTGAACCGGACCGCCGAAACATTGGAGGCAGTGCAATCTGCGCTAGCGCAACGGGGAGCAGCGTATCACATCACAGTGCTGGATCAATGTTCCGATCCAGAAACGGTTGTTGAAATTGCCCGGACGTTCGGAAAATCTCGGAATTTCGCCCTGTACGCGGCGACCGAAAATCTCGGCGTCGCGGGGGGCCGCAATCTGGCGACCTCGCTAGGCCACGGGCAAGTTATCGTCGCCCTGGATAACGACGCGACGTTCGAAGGCAAATGGGTGGTTGCCCGGGCCATTCGAGCTTTCGCAGAGCGGCCCCCACTCGGCGCGCTGGGATTCAACATTCTGGCCCGCGACGGGGTGGAACCGGACAAGTTCAGCTGGGGCTACCCTGCCCGGCTGATCGACCGGTACAGAGATCGCTTCGATACGACAACCTTTGTGGGCGCCGGCCATGCCATAAGGCGCGCCACCTGGGATGCCGTCGGCGGGTACGACGAGTCGCTCTTTTTCACCTGGGAAGAATATGACTTCTGCCTCAACGCAATCGCGCTGGGCTGGTCTATCGGGTATGATGGCCGGCTGGCAGTGATCCATAAAGTCTCGCGGGAAGGGCGCGTTGCCTGGAGCGCCAATCGAATGACCTATTTCGTGCGTAACCGGCTCATCAGCGCACGCAAATGGGGAGAATCCTGGCTCTCCCTTACGCCCAGGGTGATGGGCTATCTCCTCAAAGCCTTGTTCAACCGTCGGCTTGCCGCCACCATCGAAGGCGTCCGCGCAGCCGTGAATACCGACCTACCGGCACGACGGAAAATGCCGAACGAGATGCGGAGTTACCTCCACGCACACGAAAAGCAGCATCGCGGCTCCTGGCTAGCCCGGCTCCGCTTCGAGGTCTTCGCCCAAGCAAAACTCGACCCCTGACCAGTGGCCCCCCCCCGCGAGCGGGTGATGCGCCTCGACCAGACGCTGGAGCCGTTCGGCCAGAACATGGGTGTAAATCTGTGTCGTCGCGATATCGGCATGGCCGAGCAACTTCTGCAGGCTCCGCAAATCCGCCCCGTGGGCCAGCAAATGTGAAGCAAAGGAATGTCGTAGCACATGCGGCGAGAGGCGGGCGGGATCGATTCCCGCCCTTAGCGCTATCTGCTTCAAAAGCAACGCGAATCCCTGGCGTGTCATCGCCTGGCGCGGATCCCGGCCGCTGAAAAGGAATCTCGGGGGAGATTTCGCGGTGGCCGTCGCTTCACGCAAGCTCGCGGCCGCAGCCTTGGCCATGTCGGAGAGCGGTACAATGCGCTCCTTCCCGCCTTTTCCCTTCACGATCAGCACGGCGGCGTCCGTGGCCAATGCGCGCGCCGGAAGCGCCAGCAGCTCCGATATGCGTAACCCCGTTGCATACAAAATTTCCAACCCGGCACAGGCCTTCAGCCCCGGCAAACCAGGAAATTCGCGGGCCGTGCGCAGCAACTGCTCGACCTCCCCCTCGCTCATATATTTCGGCAAGCTTTGCGGCAGCCGAGGCGTGGCAAGTTCGGCCGCAGGATTGTCGTCGCGAATACCCTCCCGCAGCAAAAAGAGAAAAAATTGCCGGAGCGTGGAGAGGCGCCGCGCCTGCGTCCGTGCAGCCATGCCCGTGGCATGCAGAGAATCCATATATCCGCTCAACTCACGCGGCCCGGCGCGGCCCGGCGGCATGCCGGATTTGTGCAGAAACGCCGCAAAATCCTCCAAATCCGCCTCGTACGCCACCAGCGTGTTGCGCGCCGCGCCGCGCTCGGCCGCCAGCATTTCGAGGAACGCGTCGCCATGGCCATCTATCGTCATGCGCTCGATGTGATAAGCCACTCGAACCATGGAACTCAACAGCCAAATTACGCCGATGGCCGAACGGAGCATCGTGCTCATCGGCCTCATGGGGGCCGGCAAAACGGCAATCGGCAAACGGCTGGCCGCCCAGCTCGGCCTGCCGTTTTATGATGCCGACCAGGAAATCGAGCGCGCGGCCGGCGTCAGCGTCGCGGAGATCTTCGCGAAACATGGAGAGGCGCATTTCCGTGCCGGGGAAAAGCGCGTGATCCAGCGCCTTTTGGCCAATGGGCGAATCGTGCTGGCCCCCGGTGGCGGCGCGTTCATGGACCCGGAAACCAGGGCCACGATCCGGGACCGCGCTATCTCGGTCTGGCTGCGCTGCCCGCTGCCGATATTGCTGCAACGCGTTCAGGGCCGCACGCATCGCCCCCTGTTGAACGCCGGCAACCCCGCCGAAATTCTCCGGCGGCTTTCCGAGGAGCGTAGTCCGCTCTATGCGCAGGCTGACATTATCGTCGAAGGCTCAGAGGACCCTCCACACGTGACCACAAACAAAGTCGTGACCGCCCTCACCAACCATCGCGCGCCGCGCCGCGTTCCCGTCCAGCTCTCACAAAGCCGCTATGATGTCATCATAGGCGGTCATTTGCTGACCCGCGCCGGCGCGCATATCGGCCCGGTGCTGCCTCAGCCACGCTGCGTGATCGTAACCGATGAAACCGTCGCGGCGCTGCATCTGGCCCGTTTGGAGAACAGCCTGGACGAGGTCGGCGTAAGCCATTCCAGCATCACCGTGACTTCCGGCGAGGCGTCTAAGAGCCTAAAGACGTGGCAAAACCTTGTTGAAACACTGCTAGACCGTAAGGTGGATCGGCACACCACTGTCATTGCGCTCGGTGGCGGCGTCATTGGCGATCTCGCCGGGTTCGCTGCGGCGGCGACGCTGCGCGGGCTTCCCTTCATCCAGATTCCCACCACCTTGCTCTCGCAGGTCGATTCCAGCGTCGGCGGCAAAACGGGAATCAATTCGCCCCATGGGAAAAACCTGATCGGCGCATTTCATCAGCCAAATCTCGTTCTGGCCGATACCGGTGTGCTGGAAACCCTGCCCGCACGCGAGCGCCGTGCAGGTTACGCGGAAATCGTGAAAGCCGGGCTCATCGCCGACGCCGCCCTATACGATTGGTGCGAAATGCATGCTGCCGCCATGCTGAACGGCGATGCCGCGTTGCTGGCTGAGGCCGTTGAGAAGGCTGTCACCTTCAAGGCGCAGGTCGTGGGTGATGACGAACGTGAGACCAAACCCAATAACGGCCGCGCGTTGCTGAATCTTGGCCACACCTTCGCGCATGCGCTGGAGGCCGAAACCGGTTACGGCCAAGGGCTGTTGCATGGCGAGGCGGTCGCCACGGGGCTGGTGCTCGCCACCCAACTCTCGGCTACGCTGGGGTTATGCCCGCCGGAAGATCCCAGCCGTGTCGCAGCGCATCTTGAAAGCCTTGGCCTGCCTAGCAAAATTGCAGGCCTGCCGGCGGAACGACTTCTAGGACATATGAAACAGGACAAGAAGATGCGTGGCGGGAAGCTCACCTTCGTGCTGACGCGCGGCATCGGAAAAGCCTTCACAAGCGATGATGTTCCGGAGGATGCGGTGCGGGCCACGTTATTGGCAGGCGGCGCCAGCTAAATGCGCTGACGACGTCCTAAATCAGGATTGCGATTCAGGCGATAGCACGACGCATCCCGTCGGACCGGTGGAGAGCCGGTTGCACGCATCCACCGCGTCTTCATGCGGCAAGCCGACGACCCGAGCGCGGTACTTCGTGCCGTTCTCGGAATGGACTGACATGACCATCGGCCGCCCGTTGACCAGCATGCTCACCGCCGAAAGTTCGGCAATCCCCAACGCGGCACGCGCGTTAGATGAACTGTCATAAGCCCCGACCTGTATGGCCCAGCCGGAATGTTCCACCGGTTCATATGCGTGCACCGGCTGACTGTCCTCATGCGCGGGTGGAATATATTGCGGCGCAGGCGGCGTGTATTGCTGCGGCGCTTGGGCATATTGCTGAGGCGGCGGCGTATCCGCCATGGCGGCCGGTATAATTGAGAAAGAAGGATGCGATACCGGCGGCGGCGGAGGCTCTGGGACAGGTTCAACCTGCACCGGTTGCCGCGTGAAAACGGATGACCCTTGAGGGTACGAGGGCGGTGCAACCGCAGCAACTTCAACCGGCGCAATGGGGCTGTCTGGCATTTGTGGTCCGGGCGCCTCAGGCTGAAATCCTGCGGGGAGAATACCGCCGGCAACTGACGCCGGTTCTGTGTTCAAGGCCAGCTCATCGGCATCCGAGCGATGCGCGGGGTAATAGCCCTGGATATTCGGAGCGATCATCGCAACATAGTTGATCGTCTCATATGGCAGAGGCGTGTGATAATTCATGTAGGAATCGAGCCGTCCCGGCCCTGCATTATACGCCGCAAGAAACCCGGGAGAGCCGTAAACCTGGTACATTTCGTGAATATACGCCGTCCCGGCCATGATATTATCGTAAGGATTGAACGGATCGGTCCCCAGGCCGTACCGCGACGCCATCTCCTGATACGTCCCCGGTTCAAGCTGCATCAACCCCATAGCGCCCGCCGCGGAAACAGTTAACTGCCCATCCGTATACTCGTTGCCGCCGGACTCCACGCGCATTACCTGCCGTATCCAGGTGTCGGGGACATCAAACCTGCTCGCCGCGATTTGGATATACGGCCCCCACGGGTCGCTTGGCGGACCTGGCGGCGTATAATTGCCCGCCGCATGCGATAGATAATAATTCGTGGAAAGCCCGGGTGAGACACGGCTGTTCGAGGCGCAGGCGGATAACAGCGCAAGGCCAGCACAACCGGCGGATAGCCGCACCGCACGACGCGAGAGACCGGGCATTACGACAAAACCCGTAAACGGGACGTTGCGGTCAAAGTTGAAGCCTCCAGCACTTACGCCATTGCCTTAGAGTATTTCGCTCAATGATGGCTTAAACAAGGCGCTGTAACCCACTATCCTAGAACATAAGTTCCAGCAAGAAAAACTTGGATCACGCTGGCGCTATCTCGCCCCAGCTAACGATGATAAAAATCCTTGGAATGCGTCTGGAGAGATATTCGTGAACCGGTTCTATGGCCCCATGCGCTGGATGATGCCCTGCGTCATGACCGTCCTGCTACTCTCGGCCTGCGCCGTAAACCACGTGCCACCGCGCCCGATCGCACAAACTTCACCTGTGCTCGGTCGTGCCGCCACTGGAACAGTTGTCAGCGTCCGGAATGTCGACCTGATCAACGACACCGGTGCGGTTCAAAGCGTCTTGACAGCGCTGGGGGAACCCGTACGGCCTGTGCCGGGGCCCGCGGTTGAAATCGTAATCCGCCGGCAGGATGCTTCCGTGACTTCCATTATCCAGTCCACGGGGCCAGGCCAGCCGAGCTTCGCGCCAGGCGAGGCCGTCGCCATTGACGAAGCCGCGGCAACCGTGGTGCGCCCCGAATAGCTGTCGCAAAGGTTGATGCTACCCGCCCGTTCGGGTATCGCCAGGATATGAACATGATAGCGCCGGATCAGGGAAAGGCAGACCTCGACATTTCCCAGACTGCCGGGTCCCAACGCCCCATATCCATCACCGCCTCCGATGACTGGCGTGGCAGAAGCATCATGGCCTGGAAGGATATCACCGAAGCGCTGCGACTTTGGCCGTTGGTTTGGACGCTGAGCCTGCTCGATATCCGCCTGCGCTATCGCGGCTCCCTGATCGGCCCGTTCTGGCTCACGATGTCCACCGCCGTTATGGTGGGGGCAATCGGCTTTCTCTATTCCCGACTATTCCACCAAAACGTTGCCTCCTATCTGCCATTTCTATCGATCTCGATCGTGCTGTGGACGTTCATCAGCACGATCACCGCAGAAGGGTCCGTCTGCTTCACCCAATCCGAAGGGATGATCCGCGCCATGCGGATGCCGCTCTCCCTGCATGCGGCCCGCGTGGTGATGCGCAACATCCTGGTGCTCGGTCATAACATTGTCGTTATCGCGCTCGTCTTCGCAATTTTCCGCACCATTCCCAGCATGGCCGCTTTCAGCGTGCTGCCCGCCTGCGCGCTTTGGGTGATTGATGCGATGGCCATGACTCTCATGCTCGGTACGATCGGCGCGCGCTTCCGCGACATTCCACCGATCGTCGGTAGCATCGTTCAGATCGCCTTCTACCTCACACCGGTCATGTGGAACCCGGTGATGCTCTCGCATCGCGGGCTAAGTACCATTTTCGTGAACTGGAACCCGTTTTACGCCCTGCTCGAAATCATGCGCGGCCCATTGCTCGGCCAGCCGCTGGAACCGAGAATCTGGGGCGTGGCGCTCGTCTATTCCGTCGTTCTCATCATTCTGGCCGGCATCGTGTTCATGCGCGCCCGCCCCCGCATCGCCTACTGGGTCTAAGGCATGGCAAATCTCATTATCGACAATGTCTCTGTCGCCTTCCCACTCTATCACGGGGAGAGCCGCAGCTTGAAAAAGACCGTCTTCGCGGCGGCATCCGGCCGGCTTGGGGAAGACCGTAAGCATCGCCTCGTCGTGGAAGCACTGCGTAACATCTCGTTCGAACTGCATACCGGCGACAGGCTTGGCTTCGTCGGCTCGAACGGCGCCGGCAAAACCACGTTGTTGCGGACCATGGCGGGGATCTATGAACCCGTAGGCGGCAATATCACGATCGACGGCGCGGTGACCGCGCTGCTTGATCCCGGTCAGGGCATGAATTTTGAACTGACAGGCCGAGAGAATATCCGCCTGCGCGGTCTCTTCAGCGGATTCAACGAGTTGCAAATCAAGCAACTCCAGGCGGATGTCGCGGCATTTGCGGGGCTGGACCAGTTTTTGGAACTGCCCGTCCGTACCTACAGCTCCGGCATGGTTGTGCGTCTGGGCTTCGCGCTCGCGACCGCAATCAAACCGCAGATTCTTCTCATGGATGAGTGGATTCTGGCGGGCGATGCCGCGTTTCTCGACAAGGCCCGCCACCGGCTGGAAACCATGGTCCGCGGCGCTGAAATCCTCGTGCTATCATCCCATAGCGCGGATATCATCATGCAATGGTGTAACCGCGTCATCTGGATGGATGGTGGACAGGTGAAAGCCGACGGAACCCCCGAAGAAGTTTTAGGTGCCTATCTGCCGCCGGACCAATTCGCCCAGGCGATGGCAGCTGCTAGTGTCGCCGCCTGACCGGTCCATGAGCACGTAGCGCCATGGCCGCGATCGCATATGTAAACGGCGGCTATCGCGCGATGCGCGAGGCCGCTGTGAATATTGAAGACCGCGGGTACCAGTTCGGCGACGGAATTTACGAAGTTATTTACGTTCATCGCGGCAAGCCCATTGATGCAGCACTACATTTCTCACGGCTCAACCGCAGCCTTGCGGAAATCGAACTCAGCCCGGCCATCACCGCCGGGGCATTGAACGTCGTGGTCCGTGAAGTCCTGCGCCGCAACCGCGTTGAAACGGGCTTGGTTTATATCCAGGTCACGCGCGGCGTAGCACGGCGCGACCATGGCTTTCCACCCGCGGGAACCAGGCCAAGCCTGATCGTTACAGCGCGGCACCGCCCTGCCCCGCCGCACGACATTACTGCCTGGTCCGCGAGCGCCATCTGCCTGCCGGACGAACGCTGGTCGCGGTGCGATATCAAATCCATCAACCTGCTCCCCAACGTGCTGGCCCGGCAAAAAGCCCGTCTGTCCGGCGCCTATGAAGCGATTCTCTATGACGCCGGGCAAAACGTCACGGAAGGTGCCGCTAGCTCGGTTTGGATCATTGATCGCGGCGGCAGTCTCATAACGCGCCAACTGGACCGGCAGGTCCTCCCGGGCTGCACTCGCGCGGCCTTGATCTGCATGCTGGAATCGCGGCAGATCCGTCTTACCGAAGCGCCCTTCACACTGGACGCACTCCGATCAGCCCGCGAAATCTTTATCACCAGCGCCTCGTCCTTCATCAAACCGATCACCCGGCTCGATGGCGCACCCGTGGGCGACGGCAAGCCAGGCCCGGTCGCCACTCAGTTTTTCGACCTCTATCGCCGCCATATCGAATCCACTTGACGCGTCAGCCGCGCTGCCCTCTGCTCATGGCAGAGCCCCGCGGATGCCCGTGCGTCTGCCACGCTGAAGGTTTGACGCATGTATAATCCCCCCGCCTTTGTCGAAAACGACCCCGATGAGTTGCAAGCCATGATGCTTGCAGCCTCATTGCCCGTGCTAATTTCCCCTACAAAACAAGGGCTGATTGCCACCCATCTGCCCTTGCGCTTCCACGCGCCGAACCAGCTGGTCGGCCATATCGCGAAGGCCAATCCGCATTGGCGGGATTTCGATCCCACTGCCGAATCGCTCGCAATTTTCACGGCCGTGGACGGCTATGTCAGCCCCTCCTGGTATGCGACCAAGGCGGAAACGGGCAAGGTTGTGCCCACCTGGAATTATCAGGCCGTACACGCAACGGGCCGTCTTGAGATCATTGAAGCACCCAGCAAGCTGCTGGAAATCGTCACTGGTCTGACCGAACGCTACGAATCCGCCCGCGCTAAACCTTGGGCGGTGAGCGATGCGCCGGATGATTACATTGCGGCCCAGTTGAAGGGCATTGTCGGTGTCGTGATGCATATCAGCCGGCTAGAAGGCAAAGCAAAGCTCAGCCAGAACAAATCCAAGGCTGACCAGGACGGCGTTGTGGCCGGCGCTTCATCAGAGAACCCCTCACTCGCGGCGGCCATGCGCAAAATATCGGGCGCGAGCTAAACGATCTTACCCTCGAAAGGGGGCAGATAATCCGCCGCATCGAATTCGATCACCCATAAATCCGTATCGTAGGAAACCTGCTTTTTTACGTAGGCATCCGTTGCTTCCTCACTCACCGGCTCTGGCCCGGTGCCACGCATCCAGGCCAGTTCGCCCATCGCATCCCGGAACTGCGTAAGCACCATATTTCCGGTGCGCCCCCGCAGGACAATCAAGACGCCTCCTGCGTCCGCATCGCCCTTGCGAATAACCATGCCTGGCTTGCCGTCCACGGTCCCAAGCCGCAATGCGGCAGACACCCAAACGCCCGCCTTGATCCTCGGCTCACCCATGATAATCCGTACTCCAATCGAGAGCCCAGTTGCTCGAACCGGCTCCGTAATGCTTCAATTCAATCCGACCTAATCTGTATGTCACTCGCCGCATGCTCAAGCCCCCAGGAGAACATGATGAACCGACCGGTCCGGATTGCCGCCGCATTCGCAGCAGCACTCGCCTTCGCCCCTGTCGCACGTGCCGCGGACAAGGTTACCTTTGGGCTGGATTGGGTGGCAGAGCCCGAATATGGCGGCTATTATCAGGCGCTTGCCAATGGCATTTACAAAAAATACGGGCTGGACGTGACCATTCTCGAAGGCGGTCCGGAGGTGAACAATGCCGAGTTGCTCGTGGCGGGGCGGCTGACCTTCGACATCACGTCCAACTCCTTCCTCGCCCTCAATTTCGCCCAGGAAAACATTCCCTTCGTTGCGGTTGCCGCGGGGTTCCAGAAAGACCCGGACGTCCTGATCTCGCATCCTGGCACCGGCAATGATGATTTTGCGGAACTCAGGGGCAAACCCATCGCAGTCAGCTCTGATACGCGTGCCAGCTGGTGGAACTATCTCAAAGCCAAATACGGCTATTCTGACAGCCAGCTTCGCCCCTACGGCTTCAGCCTGACTCCTTTCTTTACGGACCCCACAGATATTCAGGAAGCCTATGTCACGGACGAGCCTTATCTCGTCCAGCAACAAACGGGCCATTGGCCAGTCGTGATGATGCTCTCCGATTCCGGGTTCGACGGCTATGCGAGCCTTATCGCAACCAGCGAGAAGCTGGTGCAAACCGATCCCGACCTCGTACAACGCTTCATCAACGCCTCCATCGAGGGATGGTATTCCTATCTCTATGGCGATCCAAGCCCCGCTTTCGCAGCGATCCAGAAAGCCAATCCCGATATGACCCCCGGCCTGCTGCATTACGGCTACACACAGCTAAAAGAGCGTGGCATCGTCGATTCCGGCGACACCAAAAAGCTCGGCCTGTTCGCAATGACAGATACACGCTGGGCCAGCTTCTTCAACCAAATGGCCGCGACCGGGCTATACGATAAATCGATGAACTATAAAGCCGGTTATACGCTGCAATTCGTCGATCATGGGTTCGGCATGAATAAGTAATGCTTTCCATCAACGCGGTCTCCAAGCGCTTCGATAACGGAACGCTGGCGCTGGAAAAAATTTCAGAGGCGATCGACGCCGGCGATTTCGTTGCCCTTTTGGGCCCGTCGGGCTGCGGCAAATCCACCCTACTGCGGCTTTTGGCAGGTCTCGATATGCCCACAGATGGCGCGATCATCTGGGACGAGGGCAAGCAGCCCGGCCCGGGGGATATTGGCTTCGTCTTTCAGGACGCAACCTTGCTCCCATGGGCCGATGCGGCCGAGAATGTATACCTGCCACTTCGCTTACGGGGGCGCGCCCGCAGAGAAGTTGCGCCACGCATCGAAGCGGCGCTGGCGCAAGTCGGTCTCTCCGATTTCGCGGGCTCGCGTCCCAAGGCGCTCTCCGGGGGGATGAAAATGCGGGTCTCCATCGCCCGGGCCCTTGTCTCCGAACCGCGTCTATTGCTGATGGACGAGCCTTTTGCAGCACTCGACGAATTCACCCGCCACCGCCTGCAGGAAGACCTGCATGCACTTTGGCGCTCCACCGGCAAAACCATCGTATTTGTTACGCACTCCATCTATGAGGCGGCGTTCCTGGCAAGCCGGATATTTGTGATGTCCCCTCGCCCCGGCCGGATTGCCGCAGATATTCGCACTGCGATTCCGGAGGGCGTGAACCGCCGGACCAGCCCTGAATATGTAAGTCTGGTCGCCGAAGTGACCGAGACCTTCCGCCGGGTGATGCCGCGATGATCAAAGCCCTGGAACGCATGGCCCCTTTCGTATTCGGGCTGGTCGCGCTCGGCCTTTGGCAAGGCGCGGTGTGGGTGATGAATGTCCCGCCTTACGTTCTGCCTGGTCCCATCGCCATCGTCGCCGCCTATATGGGCGATTACGACGTGCTGAACCCCGCTCTGCTCTCCACCCTCACCGTCACCCTGACGGCCCTGGTCGCGGCCACCACCATCGGCGTGGCGCTCGCCGTCGCGATGGCCGCCAGTTCTCTGGTGCGCGCCGCCATTCAGCCCTGGGCGGTTATCCTGCAGGTGACCCCCGTTGTCGCCATCGCGCCGCTGATCATCATTTGGGTCAATCAGCCCTTTGCGGCACTGGTCGTCTGCGCCACCATTATTGCCTTTTTCCCAATCCTCTCGAACACCGCCGCCGGACTCGCTGCAACACCGCCCGAGCTGCTTGACCTGTTCCGCCTGAACGGGGCCACCCGCGCGCAAACCTTGTTCCTTCTACGCCTGCCCTCTGCGTTGCCCTATTTTCTCACCGGCCTGCGCATCTCTGGAACGCTGGCCTTGGTGGGCGCCGTGGTGGCCGAATTCGTTGCGGGTTCCGGCGGATTTGCCTCCGGTCTCGCCTATCGCATTATCGAGGCCAGTTACCGGCTGGAGATCCCCCGGATGTTTGCAGCACTCGTCCTGCTCGCCATTACTGGCATCGTGATCTATGCAGCACTTGGCATGCTTTCGACCATACTCCTGCGCAAACGCGACGGCGCTTGAATTTCCCACGCCATTCTGCAACCTTCCGCCCAACATCGGAGACGGATATGACCACCACGACGACCAAAAAACTCAGCAAAGGCCAGCTTGCCTATGAGCAGGAACGCGCCAAGAAGGCCGGCAAATCTCTCGATGACTGGTTGAAAATCAAGGCCAAGGCGGAAGCCGCTGAAGCCAGGCAGGCCGCTCCAAAACCTACGAAAAAACCCGGATTGTTCAGCCGCCTGCTCGATAAGGCCCACAAGCCTCTGTAATCCGCTCAGGATGGGTGAAGACCTCGAACCCATCCTGCCTTGCCACCGCAATCAATGTGATCCCGGCCGCCTGTGAATCCCGCACCGCGCGAGCACTTGGTACGGATACGGCAACCAGAATTCCCGCACCAAGCATTGCGGTTTTTTGCACCAGCTCGATCGACACGCGACTCGTCAGCAGCACGACTCCGTCCGCACCTGAGCGCCCCTCGCGCCGGACCGCGCCAATCAGCTTATCGAGCGCGTTATGTCTGCCCACATCCTCCCGGACGGCCATCGCCCCATCCGACGCTGAAAAGAACGCCGCAGCATGCACCGCCCGAGTCGCATGGTTGAGCGTCTGCAGCTCGGCAAGCCGCGACAGCGCACCGGCGATCTCTTGAGCGGATAGAAGCAGGTTAGACACAACCGATGGCGGTGGGCGCACCGCCTCGGCCAAACTATCAATACCGCAAAGACCGCAACCCACCGGTCCAGCGATGCGCCGCCGCCTCGCCTCCAGCGCGTGACGCCGCGCGGGCACAAGCGTCATGCGGCATTCCAACCCCACCGGCAGCACTGCCAGTTCAAACGCAGTGATATCCTCCGGACTTTCGATAATGCCTTCGGAGAGCGAGAATCCAAGGGCGAAATCCTCCAAATCGGACGGAGTGGCCATCATCACCGCGAAAGTCACACGGTCATAGGTGAGCGCGACGGCGACCTCCTCAGGGAGTGCCCGCTCTGTCTTCAAAAACCGGTCCCGCCATGCTGCCACGCTTACGATCGTGACTGGCGGTGGAATGCTCAGCTCATGCGTGTCCATGCGTCGCGGACTTTCCACCCAAAAACAAAAACGGGCAAACCAGAGGTTTGCCCGTTTTTGTAAACATTTAAATTGGCCCTTAGGCCTCTTCTTCTTCCTTAACTTCCGGCTTCGGCCCGCTATCAAGGCCCTTAGCCGCCACATCCCGATCCACCAGCTCGATCACAGCCATATCCGCCGCATCGCCAAAGCGCATACCCGCCTTCAGCACGCGGGTGTAACCGCCGCTGCGGGTCTTGTAACGGGTTGCCAACGCGTCAAAGAGCTTAGCAACAATCGTCTCGTCCCGAAGCTGATCGAAAGCCTGACGCTTGGCGTGCAGGCCGCCGCGCTTGCCCAGCGTGATGAGTTTTTCCGCCACCGGGCGCAATTCCTTGGCCTTCGGCAGGGTGGTGGTGATCTGCTCATGCTTGATGAGCGCTACGGCCATGTTCCTGAACATGGCAGCGCGATGGGAGGAGGTGACGCCGAGTTTTCGACCGCTAGACCGTGACGCATGATAAAAAATTCCTGTTTACGCTTTTAGAAAGGCTGGTCGGAACGCTTGGCCAGTTCCTCGATATTCTCAGGCGGCCAGTCGGTCACGGTCATGCCAAGGGACAACCCCATGACAGTCAACACTTCCTTGATTTCATTCAAAGACTTACGGCCGAAATTCGGCGTCCGTAGCATTTCCTGCTCGCTCTTCTGCACCAGATCGCCAATGTAAACGATGTTGTCGTTCTTCAAGCAGTTGGCGCTACGCACCGAAAGCTCAAGCTCATCCACCTTGCGGAGCAGGTTGGCGTTGAAGGGGAGCTCAATCCGGGGCTCCTCGGCGCGCAGACGCTGCGGCTCCTCGAAGTTCACGAACATGCCGAGCTGGTCCTGCAGAATACGCGCAGCCAGCGCCACCGAGTCTTCCGGCGTAATTGCGCCATTGGTCTCGACCTGCAAAATCAGCTTGTCGTAGTCGGTAACCTGCCCAACGCGGGTCTGCTCCACGCGGTAAGACACCCGGCGTACCGGGGAATAGATCGCATCGATGGGGATCAGCCCGATCGGCGCGTCTTCCGGTCGGTTCGCCGAAGCTGGCTCATAGCCGCGGCCGGAGCCAACGGTGAATTCCATACCCAGCGTTGCACCATCATCCAACGTGCAAAGCACGAGGTCCGGGTTCATGATCTCGATGTCATGGCCAGCCTGGATCTGCCCGGCCTTCACTTCGCCAGGCCCCGTCGCGGTCAGCAACATACGCTTCGGCCCCTCACCATGCATGCGCACGGCAAGCTGCTTGATGTTGAGCACGATGTCCGTCACGTCCTCGCGCACGCCGACGAGCGTCGAGAACTCATGGAGCACGCCGTCAATCTTCACGGCGGTCACAGCAGCACCCTGCAGGGACGACAGCAGAATCCGGCGGAGCGAATTACCCAGGGTCATGCCAAAACCGCGCTCCAGCGGCTCCGCAATTATCGTGGCCACGCGCCCAGCATCCGAACCAAACTCGATATCGAGCTGTTCCGGTTTAATCAGCATTTGCCAATTGCGCTGCAGAGACAAATTTGATTCTTTCAACATATAACCCTCCGGCCCGGCGGTAAGTCGATCGCCTTGGGCCTACCCAAAATGTAATTCCGGCTCAGACGCGGCGGCGCTTGCGCGGGCGGCAACCATTATGCGGAATCGGCGTCAGATCGCGGATGGCCGAAATCTGAAAGCCCACCGTCTGCAGGGCGCGCAACGCGCTCTCACGACCCGAACCAGGGCCGCTCACCTCGATCTCAAGCATTTCCATACCGTGTTCGCGGGCCTTGCGGCCAGCGTCTTCAGCGGCAACCTGAGCTGCATAAGGCGTAGACTTGCGGCTGCCCTTAAAACCCTGGCTACCGGCGGAAGACCAGGCAATGGTGTTGCCCTGCGCGTCGGTAATGTTGACCATGGTGTTGTTGAAGCTGGCGAGAACATGCGCAACACCAGAGATGATGTTCTTGCGTTCTTTCTTGCGGGGGCGTGAGGCGGGTTTCGCCATATCGGTATTCCTGTAACTGGTGACGGATTAGGCGAAGATTTACTTCGTGACTTTCTTCTTACCGGCGATCGCCACGGCCTTACCCTTACGGGTCCGGGCGTTGGTATGCGTACGCTGGCCACGGACCGGCAGGCCCTTACGGTGACGGAGGCCGCGATAGCAGCCCAGATCCATGAGGCGCTTGATGTTCATCGCGTTTTCGCGGCGCAAATCGCCCTCAACCCGGTAATCCTTGTCGATCAACTCGCGCAGACGCAGAACCTCGTCATCGGAGAGCTGGTTCACGCGGCGCTCATCGGGGATCCCCAACGCCGTGCAAATGTCACGAGCCTTAACAGGGCCAATGCCATAAATATAACGAAGGCTGATCAAAACACGCTTATTCGTGGGAATGTTAACGCCGGCAATACGCGCCACGTGGTCTCTCCTGAGGTCATAACAAGTTGCGGCGCCCCAACCGGGAGCGCCGCGAAAGCGGGTTATAGCGCCCGCCCAAACAGAGTCAACGACGCTCGATCAATTTTTCGTGATCGAATCGCGATCACGTCATGACCGAACGTCAGCTTAAGCGGCCGGTACCCCGACTTGGCGGAGCACCGCCTCAATCTGGGCTTCGACTTCATCCATTTCGGCCATACCATCCACCGTGTAGAGGCGGCCTTTGGCTTTATAATAGGGTAAAATCGGCGCCGTCTGAGCGTTATAGGCTTCCAGCCGGGCGTGAACGGTCTCGGCCTTATCATCGGGCCGCCTGGTAAAATCATGGCTGCCACACGTATCGCACACGCCTACCTGCTTCGGCTGCTTAAACTTGTCGTGGTAGCCCGTGCCGCATTTGGCGCAGGTGAAGCGCCCGCTGATCCGCTCGACCAGCACCGTTTCATCCACTTTCAGTTCAATAACAGCATCCAGGTCCACTGCGGTCTCATGGAGAAGCTTATCCAACGCCTCGGCCTGCGGCACCGTCCGGGGGAACCCATCCAGAATAAAGCCCTTGGCACAGTCCGGTCGCGCGATGCGCTCGCCGATCATCCGGATGATCAGATTATCGGAGACGAGCCCTCCGGCATCCATAATGCCCTTTGCTTCAAGCCCGATCGGCGACCCCGCCTTCACCTCAGCCCGCAACATGTCACCCGTGGAAATCTGCGCCACGCCGTAGCGTGTCTCCAAAAACTTCGATTGGGTGCCCTTGCCCGCCCCTGGCGGCCCCAGCAGAATCAATTCCACAGATCGCTCCCTCATTTGCGGCTTTTGCCACGGTTCTTCCGTATTAAACCCTCGTATTGGTGCGCCAACAAGTGGGACTGGATCTGAGAGACCGTATCCATCGTCACTGAGACGATAATCAGGAGGGAGGTGCCGCCGAAATAGAACGGCAGGCTGTAATTGCTCAGCACAAACTCCGGCAGCAGACATACGATGACCAGATAGAACGCACCGATCGTCGTCAGCCGCGTCAACACCGTGTCAAAAAACTTCGCTGTATTCGCGCCGGGTCTGATTCCAGGAATGAACCCGCCCGATTTCTTCAGGTTTTCCGCGGTATCCTCTGGATTGAACGAAATCGCCGCCCAGAAATAAGAGAAAACCACAATCAACGTGGCGAAAAGGATCATATAGCCGGGCTGCCCGTGGGAGAGCTGATGCGCAACCATCTGCAGAACACCGCCACTGCCACCAGCATGGGAAAACCCAACAATCGTCGCCGGGAGAAGCAGCAGAGAGCTAGCAAAAATCGGCGCCATCACACCAGAGGTGTTGACCTTAATCGGCATATGGGTGGCATCGCCGCCATATACTTTCTGACCGACCTGACGCTTTGGATACTGTACGAGAATCCGACGCTGAGCGCGCTCCATGAAGACAATGAACGCGAAAACCGCAATGCCAATGACAAAGAAGCCGATGATGAAAAGCGTCGACAGCGCGCCTGTCGAGCCAAGCTCAAGAATATTGGCGATCGCCAACGGCATGTTGGCGACAATTCCCGCGAAAATGATCAGGCTCGCGCCGTTCCCAATACCACGCGAGGTGATCTGCTCACCCAGCCACATCAAAAACACGGTTCCGCCAACGAGGGTAATGACGCAAGTGAACGTGAACATCAGTCCGGGATCGATCACCGCTGGTCCCAACGTGGTCTTCATCGCGGACAATCCGACGGAAATTCCATAGGCCTGCACGGTCGCGATCAGGACGGTCAGGTATCGGGTATACTGCGTGATCTTCTGGCGTCCCGACTCGCCTTCCTTCTTCAAGGTATCAAGTGCGGGAATCGCTACCGTCATCATCTGAATGATGATGCTTGCACTGATATATGGCAGAATATTGAGCGCAAAAATCGTCATCCGCCCGAGCGCGCCGCCAGTGAACATGTTGAACATGCCCAGAATGCCGCCGCCGCTCTGTGTCATCTGATGCGCCATCACGGTGGCATCCACGCCAGGCACTGGAATATAAGTGCCAAAGCGGAACACGATGAGCGCCCCCAGGGTGAACCAGATGCGCTTCTTCAAATCCGTCGCCTTGCCAAAAGCACCTAGGCTCAGGCTTGCTGCCATCTGTTCTGCGGCCGATGCCATACGTATTCCCTCTGATCAGCAAAAAACGGCGCTTGCCCGTCGGCATTGCGCCACGGCCAAGCGCCGTTGTTAAGCGCTATTGTGCCGGATTTTATCCGGCGGAAGCAAGAGGCTAGGCGGCGGCGACTTCAGCCTTGGCCACCAGCGTCTTCACGCTGCCACCCGCCTGTTCCACCGCAGCAACAGCCGCAGCCGATGCGCCGGACACTTCGATATTGATCGCACGGGTAATGGTGCCCTTGGCGAGCAGACGAACACCGTCGACCTTGCCCAGACGAACCAGCCCGGCATCCTTCAGCAGAACCTCTGTGATCGGCTGTGTTGCGTCCAGCTTGCCGGCCTCGAACGCCGCTTCCAGCGTGCCGAGGTTGAGCGGCGCATATTCCTTGCGGTTTACATTGTTAAAGCCGCGCTTGGGCAACCGGCGGTAGATCGGGAGCTGACCACCCTCGAAGCCATTCAAGGAAACGCCTTCGCGCGCCTTCTGACCCTTGACACCCTTGCCGGATGTCTTGCCCTTGCCGGAGCCGATGCCGCGGCCAAGCCGCTTGGACTTTAACCGGGCGCCGGGGTTATCCCGAATTTCATTCAGTTTCATGATAAAAACCCTATCTGAAGCGGCGTTAAGCCAGCTCCTCCACCTTCAACAGATGCGCAACCTTGCGCACCATGCCGCGAATTTCCGGCGTGTCAGTAAGTTCGCGGCTCTTGCTGATCTTGTTCAGCCCAAGCCCGATCAGCGTCGCCTGCTGCCCCGGCTTTTGGCCGTTGCCCGACGCGATTTGCGTGATGCGGATTTTCTTCTCAGACATCGCTCGCCTCCACCGGAACTTCCTTCGCGGCAGCGCCGTAAAGATCGGCCACCTTCTTGCCGCGGCGCGAGGCAACAAGCCGGGGGCTCGTCACACCTTTGAGCGCGGCGAACGTCGCCTTCACCATGTTATGCGGGTTACGGCTGCCCAGCGACTTCGCCACGACATCGCCGATTCCAAGCGTCTCGAACACGGCACGCAACGGGCCACCGGCAATGATGCCGGTACCGGCAGGCGCCGCGCGGATCACGACATCACCAGCGCCAAACGTACCACGAATATCGTGGTGAAGTGTGCGGCCTTCCTTCATTGGAACGCGGATCATGGTCTTTTTCGCGCGTTCGGTCGCCTTGCGGATCGCCTCAGGAACCTCGCGTGCCTTACCAGCGCCATAGCCAACGCGGCCTTTTTGGTCGCCCACCACCACGAGTGCTGCAAAAGCGAACCGGCGACCGCCCTTCACCACTTTCGCGACGCGGTTGATTGTTACCAGCTTGTCGACCAGCTCATCACCGGTTTCCCGGTCGCGTTCGCGCTCACGGCCTCTGCCGCCACCGCCGCCTTCACGTGCTTCGCGTGCCATACTGAATGCTCCTAGAAGTCGAGGCCGCCCTCACGGGCCGCCTCTGCCAGGGCTTTTACCCGGCCATGATATAAATAAGATCCGCGATCGAACACGACGGCGACAACGCCAGCAGCTTTCGAGCGTTCCGCAATCAGCTTGCCCACGGCGGTCGCGGCATCCTTGTCCGCGCCCGTTTTCAGGCTCGCCTTCAGATCCTTATCGAGCGTAGAGGCCGCTGCAACAGTGCGACCCTGCGCGTCGTCAATGATCTGCGCGTAAATATGTTTGCCCGAACGGAATACGGACAAACGCGGACGCCCAGAGGATTTCTGCCGAAGCTGATAGCGAAGACGCTGCCGGCGGCGCGTCTGCAATGAAAGATTTGTCGACATTACTTCTTCTTACCCTCTTTCCGGCGGATCGCCTCGCCCTCGAATTTAACACCCTTGCCCTTGTAGGGCTCAGGCGGACGGTAGGAGCGCAGTTCAGCGCAAACCTGGCCAACCTGGCGTTTATCCATACCCTCGACCTTGATCAGGGTCGGCTTCTCGCAGGAAACCTTGATTCCCTCGGGGATCGCGTAAACCACATCATGCGAAAACCCGAGATTTACCACCAGATTCTTGCCCTGCACGGCGGCGCGGTAACCCGTACCGGTAATCTCCAGCGTCTTCGCATAACCGACCGAGACGCCTTTCACCAGATTGGCGATGTTGGCGCGTGTGGTGCCCCACATCATCCGGGCCTGCGCTTCTTTGGTCTTCGGCGCGACCGAGACCTTGTTGCCCTCGATCTTCGCTTCGACCTTGTCGGTCAGGGAAAGCGACATTTCGCCCAATTTGCCTTTGGCCGTCAGAATATTGCCGGCCAGCGCCACAGTGACGCCTGCAGGAAGTTCGACGGGATATTTGCCAACACGTGACATTTTTCTCTCTCCCTCAGAAGACGCGGCAGAGAACTTCGCCGCCAACATTGGCAGCGCGGGCTTCCACATCGCTCATCACGCCGCGCGGCGTGGAGAGGATGGAAACACCGAGACCCGAATATACGCGCGGTAATTCCTTGATCTTGGAATAAACGCGGCGGCCAGGGCGCGACACGCGGTTGATCTCTTTGATCACCGGCTGCCCCTCGCTGTATTTCAGCTCGATACGCAGCTGCGCAATACCGGGGCGCACTTCCTCGCGGGTAAACCCGCGAATGAAGCCTTCGCGCTTCAGCACGTCCAGCACGTTAGCGCGCAGATTGGAGGCCGGAGCCACGCACATGGTCAGGCGCGCATGCTGCGCATTACGAATACGGGTGAGCATATCACCCAACGGATCGGACATCGACATTGGTTTGCCCTCTCCTTACCAGCTGGCTTTAACGACGCCGGGGATCTGACCCTGGCTTGCGAGATCGCGGAACGCGATACGGCAAAGTTTGAACTTACGATAATTCCCACGCGAACGGCCGGTCAGCTCGCAACGCAGGCGTACACGAACTTTCGCGCCATTGCGTGGCAGCTCGGCCAATTTAATGCTCGCCTCAAAACGATCTTCCACCGGCAGCGAGCGATCCATGATCGTCTCTTTCAACGCTGCCCGTTTGCCTTTGTCACGTGCCGCCATGCGCTCGCGCTTGGCGTTTCGGTTGACCTGCGATGTCTTAGCCATTTTTTTGCAACCCCTCCGGAACCTGCTGGATCAGCCCAGCCGTTTTCCAAAACTCTAAAAACCAGACGTTCACTTCGCGAACGGTAGATTGAACCCTTTGAGCAAGGCTTTCGCCTCGGCATCGGTCTTCGCCGTCGTCACGAAAATGATGTCCATGCCGCGGATCGCGTCGACCTTGTCATAGACAATCTCAGGGAAAATGATCTGTTCCTTGAGGCCCATGGCAAAATTGCCGCGCCCATCGAACCCTTTACCGCCCGGAATACCGCGGAAGTCGCGGACGCGGGGCAGCGCGATGGTTACAAGACGGTCGAGAAACTCGTACATCTTCGCCTTGCGCAGCGTCACCTTACAGCCGATCGGCAGACCAGCGCGGATCTTGAACCCGGCAATGGCCTTCTTTGCGATGGTCTTCACCGGCTTCTGACCGGCGATAAGGGTCAGCTCAGCCACGGCAGCGTCCAGTTTCTTCTGGTCGGCCGCGGCTTCACCTACGCCCATATTGATGACGATCTTTTCGAGCGTCGGCACTTCGAACGGGTTCTTATACCCGAATTCCTTCAGCATCTGCTCACGCACGACCTCACGGTAATGCGTCTGCATGCGCGGCAGGGCTTTCACTTCACTCATTGCGGCCTCCTCAGCCATCAATCGCAGTACCGCTCTTGCGAGCGACACGAACTTTGCGGCCACCGTCCAACACGCGGAAGCCAACCTTGGTGGGCTTATCGGTGCTCGGATCGATCAATGCCAGATTAGACAAATGCACGGCAGCCTCGCGTTGCACGATGCCCCCCGGCTGACCCATGCCCTTCGGCTTGGTGTGGATCTTCGCCACGGCAACGCCCTGCACGACCGCGCGATCCTCTTTTGGGATCACGCGCAGGACTTCACCCTTGCTTCCCTTGGAGGAGCCGGAAATGACCAGAACCTTGTCCCCCTTTTTGATGCGTGCGGCCATGATTACAGGACCTCCGGCGCCAGGCTGATGATCTTCATGAACTTCTTGGCGCGAAGTTCACGCACCACTGGCCCAAAAATACGCGTGCCGATCGGCTCCATCTGCTTGTTCAGCAGCACGGCGGCGTTACGGTCGAAGCGGATGGCGCTGCCATCGGCCCGGCGTACAGGGAATGCCGTGCGAACCACGACAGCTTGGTGCACATCGCCCTTCTTCACCTTGCCACGGGGAATGGCGTCCTTGACGGATACGACGATCACGTCGCCGACCGAAGCGGTCTTGCGCTTGGAGCCGCCCAGCACCTTGATGCACTGCACACGGCGCGCACCGGAATTGTCGGCAACGTCGAGGTTGGATTCAACAATAATCATTTCTCTGCTCCGTCCTCAGACGCTGGCCGCAGGGGCGGCGTCAGCGATGGCTGCGCCGTTGCGCTCAGTCACGATCCAGGTCTTGCGCTTGCTGATCGGGGCGCATTCTTCAATGCGGACCAGGTCGCCCTCAACACAGGCATTGGCTTCGTCATGCGCCGCATATTTCTTCGAGCGGCGAATGAACTTCTTGTACAACGGGTGCATGATGCGACGTTCGACCAGGACGGTGATCGTCTTGTCCATCTTGTCGCTCACAACCCGTCCGGTCAGAACACGTTTCGGCATGGTACCCTCTTAAACCTTCGCAGCAGAACGCGCGCGCTCCGCCAGAATTGTCTTCACCCGCGCAATATCGCGCCGCACCGCACGCACGCGGCTGGTGTTTTCCTGCTGCCCGGTCGCGCGCTGGAAACGCAGGTTGAACTGCTCCTTGCGCAGATCGAGCAATAAGCTCGTCAGTTCGTCCGGCGTCTTCGCCCGGATGTCGCTCGCCACCGTCATCTCACGCATCTCCAATCCGCGTCACAAATTTCGTCCTGATCGGCAGCTTCGCCGCACCCAGAGCCAGCGCCTCACGGGCCAGCGGCTCGGCAACGCCGTCAATCTCAAACACGATACGGCCAGGATGCACGCGCGCCACCCAGAATTCCGGGCTGCCCTTGCCGGAGCCCATACGGACCTCGGCAGGCTTGGTGGAAACCGGAAGATCCGGGAAAATCCGGATCCACACGCGGCCGGCGCGCTTCATCGCGCGGGTGATTGCACGACGAGCGGACTCGATCTGCCGCGCCGTGATACGCTCGGGCTCCAGGGCCTTAAGGCCGAAAGCACCGAAGTTGAGCTGCGTATTCCCCTTGGCCAGGCCGTGGATGCGGCCTTTATGGGCTTTGCGGAACTTGGTACGCTTGGGAGACATCATAGCAATTATTCCTTAGCGCTGCGGCGCTTGCTCTGCGGCGCGCTTGTCCTGCGCCAGCGGGTCCTGCACCAGAATCTCGCCCTTGAAGATCCAAACCTTCACACCGCAAGTGCCATAGGTCGTCTTCGCCGTGGCAACGCCATAGTCCAGATCGGCACGCAACGTGTGCAACGGCACGCGGCCTTCACGGTACCATTCAACGCGGGCGATTTCAGCCCCGCCCAAACGGCCACCGCAGGTGATCTTAATGCCCTGGGCGCCCAGACGCATCGCAGACTGCACGGCGCGCTTCATCGCACGGCGGAAGGCCACGCGGCGCTCAAGCTGCTGGGCGATGTTCTCGGCCACCAGCGTCGCATCGATCTCAGGCTTGCGGATTTCCATGATGTTCAAGGAAACCTCGGCCTTCGCCATCGTCGACAATTCCTTGCGGAGCGTGTCGATATCCTGGCCCTTCTTGCCGATCACCACACCGGGGCGTGCGGCATAAATCGTCACGCGCGGCTTTTTCGCCGGACGCTCGATCACAACCTTCGAAACGCCAGCCTGGCTCAGCTTAGCGCGCAGATGGTTACGCAGCTTCAGATCGTCATGCAGCAGGCGAGCATAATCCTTGCCCGCATACCAGCGGCTGTCCCAAGTACGGGTAATGCCAAGGCGCAGACCGATCGGATTGATCTTGTGACCCATGTTACGCGGCCTCCCCGGCAGACGCAGTCTTCACAGTTTCAGATTTCGAGTGACCCGGGCGGGTATCGCGCTGCGGCTTCGCAACCGGTTCACGCTCCTCCACAACGATCTTCAGATGGCTGAACCACTTCTCCACCGTCGCGGAACGGCCGCGGCCACGGGCATGGAAACGCTTCATCACGATCCCACGGCCAACCTCGGCCAGCTTCACAACGAGCTTGTCGACGTCCAGCTGATGGTTGTTCTCAGCATTGGCGATCGCGCTCTCAAGCGTTTTCTTCACTTGCTTGGCGATACGGCGCTTGCTGAAAGTAAGGTCGGCAAGAGCACGGCTGGCCGGCAGGTTGCGGATGGACTCGGCAACGAGGTTCAGCTTGCGCGGGCTCACACGCATATTGCGCGTAATCGCCTGTGCCTGAATGTCCTCAAGGCCGCGTTCGGCTTTCGGTTTGCTCATCTCAGCCCCGCTTCGCTTTCTTGTCGGCCGAGTGCCCCGTAAAGGTACGCGTCGGCGAGAATTCACCAAACTTATGGCCGACCATATTCTCGTTCACCTGCACGGGAAGAAACTTCTTGCCGTTGTAAACACCAAAGGTCAGGCCGACGAATTGCGGGAGAATCGTCGAACGGCGCGACCAGATCTTGATGATCTCGTTGCGGCCGGACGCCCGCGAGGCTTCAGCCTTACCCAACATATACCCGTCAACAAACGGGCCTTTCCAAACTGAACGCGACATCTATCAGCCCTTCCCGCTCTTAGCGCGGCGGATGATGAGATCATCCGTACGTTTATTGCTACGTGTCTTGTAGCCCTTGGTTGGCTTGCCCCATGGCGTGACCGGATGACGGCCACCGGAGGTCCGGCCTTCACCACCACCATGCGGATGGTCGACCGGGTTCATCACAACGCCGCGGTTATGCGGCTTACGGCCGAGCCAGCGGCTACGGCCAGCCTTGCCGATCTGCTCGTTCTGATGGTCCGCGTTCGAAACCGCGCCGATCGTCGCCATGCATTCAGCGCGAACCACACGAAGCTCACCGGAGGTCAGCTTGATCTGGGCGTAGCCCTGATCCTTACCGACCAGCTGGGCGAACGTACCGGCCGAACGAGCCATCTTGCCGCCGGCACCGACCTTGAGTTCGATGTTGTGGATGATCGTACCGACCGGAATAGCGGCCAGCGGCATCGCATTGCCGGGTTTAATATCGACGCGCAAGCCGGAGATCACCGGATCGCCAACCTTCAGGCGCTGCGGCGCGAGAATGTAGGCCAACTCACCATCGGCGTATTTGATCAGCGCAATGAAGGCGGTGCGATTCGGGTCATATTCCAGACGCTCGACGGTCGCAGCCACATCGAATTTGCGGCGCTTGAAGTCCACAATACGATAAGCCTGCTTATGTCCGCCGCCGCGAAACCGGCTCGTGATCCGACCATGGTTATTACGGCCGCCAGTCGAATGCTTGCCTTCGGTCAGGCCTTTTACAGGCTTGCCCTTCCAAAGCTCGCTGCGATCGATCAGGACGGTGCCGCGAAGGCTCGCCGTGACGGGATTGAAATGTTTAAGTGCCATCAGCCGCGCCTTATGCCAGACCGGTTGTAAAATCGATGCTCTCGCCCTCGGCCAGAGTCACGAACGCCTTCTTCACGTCGGAACGCACACCGGGGCGGCCCTTGAACCGCTTGGTCTTGCCCTTGGTGATCAGCGTATTCACACCGGTAACCTTTACTTTGAACAACGCCTCGATCGCCGCCTTGATCTCAGGCTTCGTCGCATCGGACGCCACTTTGAACACGAACTGGTTCTTCTCAGAAAGCAGCGTCGCCTTCTCGGTGATCAGCGGCGCGCGCACGACTTCATACATACGCTCCGGAGAAATCTTCACGGTGCTCATGCCAGGCGCTCCTTCAGGCCATCAATACCGGCTTTGGTGATCACCAGCACATCGTGGCGCACGATGTCATAAACATTTGCGCCAACCACCGGGAGGATATCGATCCCCTCAACATTCCGGCTTGCGCGAAGGAAAATGTCATTCACCGCAGCATCCACGATCAACGCCGAACTCCAGCCGAACTGCTTCACCTTAGCGGCCACATCTTTCGTCTTCTCGATTGCGCCGACAGCGTCGAGAATAACCAGCTTGCCATCAGCCGCTTTCTGCGAAAGGGCGGAGAGCAGGCCAAGGCGACGAACTTTCTTGTTCAGCGAATAGCCATGATCGCGAACAACCGGGCCATGCACGACGCCACCCGTACGGAATTGCGGAGCGCGCAAGCTGCCCTGACGAGCGTTACCCGTGCCCTTCTGCTTGAACGGCTTGCGGGTCGTGCCGCTCACTTCGCCCATGCCCTTAACTTTGTGATTGCCGGAGCGGCGCTTCGCCAGCTGCCAGTGAATCACGCGCGCGATGATGTCCGCGCGCGGTTCAATGCCGAAAATCTCATCCGGCAGCTCAGCGCTACCGGCGGCTTTCGCATCAATGTCGAAAATATCCAGTTTCATTGCCTCAGACCTTCAACGCTGCAGGGTAGGCGGCGTCCGTCGGCCGTGCCTTCTTGATCGCATCGCGCAGCAGAACATAGCTACCTTTGGAACCCGGAACGGCGCCACGGATCAGCACCAGATTGCGCTCTTCATCGAGACCGGCAACCTGCAGGTTCAACGTCGTCACGCGATCCTGGCCGAGATGACCAGCCATTTTCTTGTTCTTGAAGGTCTTGCCGGGATCCTGACGATTACCGGTCGAACCCAGGCTACGATGGCTGATGGACACGCCATGGCTTGCTTCCAAACCCGCGAAGTTCCAGCGCTTCATACCACCGGCAAAACCCTTACCTTTGGTAACGCCTGCCACGTCGACAAACTGGCCAACCGAAAAATGCGCCGGTGAAATCACCGAGCCCGCTTCCAGCACTGCATCGTCAGCCACGCGGAACTCGACCAGTTTCATGGCCGGCTCCACCTTCGCCTTCGCGAAATGGCCCTTCTGCGGCTTGCTGACGTTTTTCAGCTTGGCTTTGCCAATGCCGAGCTGAACGGCGGAGTAACCATCCGTTTCAACCGTCCGCGCCGCCACGACCCGCACCTCGTCGAGATGCAGAACCGTGACCGGCACATGCGTGCCGTCATCTTTGAATAACCGGGTCATCCCCAGCTTTTTTGCAATCACACCGGTACGCATAATACCACCTAAGCTTAGATCTTAATTTCGACTTCGACGCCGGCCGCGAGGTCGAGCTTCATCAGCGCGTCCACGGTCTGGGGGGTCGGGTCAACGATATCCAGCAAGCGGCGATGAGTCCGAATCTCGAACTGCTCGCGGCTCTTTTTGTCCACATGCGGCGAACGGTTCACGGTGAACCGTTCGATATGTGTTGGCAAAGGAATTGGCCCCCGCACCTGCGCGCCCGTGCGCTTCGCCGTGTTGACGATGTCCTTTGTGCTGTTGTCCAGCACGCGGTGATCATACGCCTTCAGGCGGATACGGATGTTTTGGTTGTCCATCTTAACTCAAGCTCTTTTCACAGATACAGGGGGCCAGAACTTACTTCGTTACCTTGGCGACAACGCCCGAACCAACGGTCCGGCCGCCTTCGCGAATGGCGAAGCGAAGACCTTCATCCATGGCAATCGGCGCAATCAGGTCAACGTCGATCGCGACGTTGTCACCCGGCATCACCATCTCGGTACCAGCTTCGAGCGCAACAATGCCCGTCACGTCGGTGGTACGGAAATAGAATTGCGGACGATAGTTGGTGAAGAACGGCGTGTGACGGCCACCCTCTTCCTTCGTCAGAATATAGGCCTGAGCGTGGAACTTGGTGTGCGGGGTGATCGACCCGGGAGCCGCCAGAACCTGACCACGCTCGATGTCTTCACGCTTCGTGCCACGCAGCAGCGCACCGATATTGTCGCCTGCTTCACCCTGGTCGAGCAGCTTGCGGAACATCTCGACGCCGGTGACGATCGTCTTAACGGTGGGACGCAGGCCAACCACTTCAACTTCCTCACCCACCTTGATCACGCCGCGCTCGACGCGACCGGTCGCAACAGTGCCACGGCCGGAGATCGAGAACACATCTTCAACCGGCATCAGGAAGGGTTTGTCCTTCGCGCGCTCGGGCTGCGGAATGTAGCTGTCCACAGCAGCCATGAGCTCCAGAACAGCCTGCTCACCAATCTCGGGGGTCTTGTCTTCAAGGGCGGCCACAGCCGAACCCTTGATGATGGGGATATTGTCGCCGTCGAAGCCGTATTTGCTCAGCAGTTCGCGCACTTCCATCTCAACCAGCTCAACCAGATCGGGGTCAGCCAAGTCCATCTTGTTCAGGAACACGACGAGTGCCGGCACGCCAACCTGGCGGGCGAGCAGAATGTGCTCGCGGGTTTGCGGCATCGGGCCGTCAGCGGCGGAAACCACCAGGATCGCGCCGTCCATCTGCGCCGCACCGGTGATCATGTTCTTCACATAGTCGGCATGGCCAGGGCAATCCACGTGAGCGTAGTGGCGGTTGGCGGTCTCGTATTCCACGTGAGCGGTGGAGATCGTGATGCCACGGGCGCGCTCTTCCGGTGCCTTGTCGATCATGTCGTAGGCGGTGAAGGTGGCGCCACCGGACTTCGCCAGCACCTTGGTGATGGCGGCCGTCAGTGAGGTCTTGCCATGATCGACGTGACCGATCGTGCCAATGTTCACATGCGGCTTGTTCCGCTCAAATTTCGCTTTGGCCATTTGTCTGCTCCGTGCGGGCTAAAAATTTTTGCTAAGTGTCGAATTTACCAACGGTAATGGCTGAAGGCTTTGTTCGCCTCGGCCATCCGGTGGGTGTCCTCACGCTTCTTTACAGCAGAACCACGATTGTTCACCGCATCCTGCAATTCGTTCGAAAGCCGCTCTTCCATCGTGTGCTCGCCACGCTTGCGGGCGGAGTCGATGATCCAGCGAATCGCCAAAGCCTGGCGACGCTCGGAGCGCACTTCCACCGGCACCTGATAGGTCGCACCACCAACGCGGCGCGAGCGCACTTCAATTGCAGGCTTCACGTTGTCCAGCGCTTCATGGAACAGGCGCACGGGATCGGCATTCGCCCCGCCGCGCTTCTTCAACACATCGAGAGCGCCGTAGACGATGCCTTCGGCGGCGGATTTCTTGCCATCATACATCAGCACGTTCATAAAACGGCTGATCACAATATCTCCAAACTTGGCGTCCGGGAGAACTTCGCGTTTTACCGCGCGGCGACGTCTGCTCATATCTATGCTCTCCCTTACTTCGGCCGCTTCGCGCCATACAGCGAACGGCGCTTGCGGCGCTTTGGCAGGCCCTGTGTATCGAGAACACCGCGCAGGATATGGTAACGGACACCCGGCAAGTCTTTCACGCGGCCGCCGCGGATCAGCACCACCGAGTGCTCCTGCAGGTTATGGCCTTCACCCGGAATATAGCTCACCACTTCAAAACCATTGGTCAGACGCACCTTGGCGACCTTACGAAGCGCAGAGTTCGGCTTCTTTGGGGTCGTCGTATAGACGCGCGTGCAAACGCCGCGCTTCTGCGGGCAGCCTTCCAGGGCCGGCACCTTGTTCCGCTTCGGCGCGGGCTCACGGCCCTTGGCGATCAACTGATTAATGGTCGGCATATTTTTTCCTGCATCGTGTTCAAACCCCGAAACC